>WNFA01001403.1_pt1 | contig 20047 bp, 16 predicted proteins | sample 5400481 | NCBI WGS metagenome assembly WNFA01 (sample SAMN13153340, study PRJNA577476) | soil metagenome | isolation source: 120 cm saprolite under Douglas fir tree site 2 hole 1 replicate 2 | place: USA:California | collected 2015-04-18
ACGTTGAGTACGTGCAGAAGCTTGGACATGAGGCGCCTGGGATCTATTCGTAGGCATTGCAGGGCCTTTGTGCAACGACTCGCCGGGTGGATATCGAAGCCTTCGTCGCAGCTAAGAAACACAGGGACAGAAAGGGAACTGGTGAGAGTCGCCACCTTCAACATTAACAACATCAATAAGCGGCTCGACAACCTCTTGGCTTGGTTAGCGAAAGCTGAACCGGACGTGGTTAGCCTCCAAGAGCTCAAGGCAGAGCAGGAAGCCTTTCCCGTAAATGCCCTTCGGACTCTCGGGTACGAAGCGGTCTGGCAAGGGGAGCGCTCCTGGAACGGCGTGGCCATTCTCGCGCGAAACCACGTCCCCGTGCTGACTCGTACAAGCTTGCCGGAAAATCCTGAAGATCATCAAGCTCGCTACATTGAAGCGGCGGTTCAGGGAGTCCTGATCACTTCCATCTACCTCCCCAATGGGAATCCGCAGCCTGGGCCGAAATTCAATTACAAGCTGGCCTGGTTTGAGCTCCTCATTGCCCACGCCGCCGAACTCATGGCGAGCGGAGCCCCCGTGGTGTTAGCCGGTGACTACAACGTCGTGCCGACTCCGCAAGACATCTATCCGACTCGATCACTGGATAACAATGCGTTAATCCAACCCGAGAGCCGACAGGCCTTTGCGCGTTTGCTGGCTCAAGGCTGGACCGACGCCATGCGGAAGCTACATCCGGACCGGCCGCTCTGGACATTAACAACGCGTTAATCCAACCCGAGAGCCGACAGGCTTTTGCGCGTTTGCTGGCTCAAGGCTGGACTGACGCCATGCGGAAGCTACATCCGGACGGGCCGCTCTGGACATTCTGGGATTACAAATTTGAACGGTGGCAGAAGGACAAAGGCATGCGACTCGATCACTTTCTGCTTTCGCCGAATTTGTCGGTCCGGCTCGTGGACGGCGGTGTTGATCGATGGGCACGTGGGCAGGAAAACGCGAGCGACCACGCGCCAACATGGATCATGCTCGATCTCTAGACGGCTCTCAAGCTTCTCCGTTCGCTGTGTCAGCCGCTCCGCCTTGCCGGTCCCTTTCGTTTCTTAGACTTATAAGAGAAAAAAACATAATAATCCCCTGCGTCTGCGATCGCATCTGGATGTTATTTATTTACTTAGACTTACGAGATAGCTGGCGTCCGCTTTTGAGTCCGCTGCGTCTGCCAGTTCCGCCATCCCGGCTTGAGAAACATCTTATCGCAGGAAAGCTGGCTGAGCCTAGCTGTGTGGATATTCAATTTTCAGGGGAGAGATTACGCGGCCACCGCAACATGTGCTGTGAAGAGGTCGACCCCGCTCAGTCCGCTCCTGCACCGATTCCTGCAGCCTTGGGCTGAACAGCGCGCTCGATTGCCATTCCTATGGGCGCGCCTATAGTTTCCACTATGCGAAGGTCGTCTTTGTTGAACGCGTCCTGACCGACGCGGTAGAGTGCCAGCACTGCGGCCACTCCCGACGCTCCTTCTAAAGGCACCGCGAGCGCCGAGCGCAGGGTGCTGTACTTGGTGGGATCGTTCAGATATCCAGGCTCGACCGAGGGATTGCCGTTGAGGATGGGCTTGTGATTCTCGGCCACCCAGCCGGAGAGGCCGTCGCCGAGAGGGATCCTCAACGACGAGAATAGCCGAAAATTTTCACCGCTTACCAACTCGGGCACGAGCACGTTACTCTTCGGAAGATAAACCACGAGAGAGTCGCAAGGCACCAAATGTTTCACCCGAACGGCCAACAAAGAGAGGATGTCTTCCAGCGCGAAGGCGACGCTCGACGCTTTACTGAGTTCGCAGAGAGCCTGAGCCTGCTGGTGCGCAGAAGCAATAAGCGCACCAGCGTCGTTCCCTTGGCCCGACGTGTGTGCGGGTTGGGCAGACTCGGCGAAGCCGGCGGCGGGCGCCAGTCCCCGTTCCACTTTGATGTCGGTCGACAGCTTGGGCGGAGCCTGCGGGGGTTGCTCCCGGGCCAGTTGCTCTAACTCGACATATCTCCGCTGCAGGACTTCGACAATCTTCGGATCAAAGCTCGTGCCGGCCTCTGACGCAACCTGTTTCATGGCCTCGTTCAATGGCAAGGCTTTGCGATACTGGCGGTCGGAAGCCAGCGCGTCAAGGCAATCGACAGCGGCGAGAATCCGCGCGCCAATCGGAATGGCGTCACCTTTGATGCCGTAGGGATAGCCGCTGCCATCCCATTTCTCGTGATGAGCTCGGACCACAGGCACAACGGGATAAGGGAAGTCGACCTGTTCGAGGATCTCTGCGCCAACGATGGGATGAATCTTCATCTTCTCGAATTCGTCGGGCGTAAGTTTCCCCGGCTTCGAGATGATGTGCTCGGGCACGGCCAGCTTCCCAATGTCGTGAAGAACAGATGCGGCTCGCAGTGCCTCAGTCTCGTCTTCGGTCAGGCCCAACTCTCTGGCAAGTTCCATCGCATAGACGCGAACGCGTTGCAGGTGCTCGCCGGTAGTTTGATCCTTGGCCTCGATCGCAAGGGCGAGAGCCTCAATGGTCCGCAGATGGAGATTGGACACCTGCTCGGCATGCTTCTTCTCAGACTCGAGCTTGCCGAGGTAGAGACGATACGAACGGTACATGAGATAAATCGGGGGCAAAACCAGGAGTGAGGATTGCCATCCGATGTGCTTATTGAGAAAGTGAACCAGGCCTGCAGTCGCGGCTCCAACCATGTAATAGGGAAAAGACCAAAGATAGGAATCGGTCCAGACTTTGGAGATGGCCTTATCTTCCGTTAGTCCAATAATGGTCGACATCGCCGCAGTGTTGCAGGCGAAGTGCGTAATTGCCGCCGCCAGCAACGCCAGCGGCCCCGGAGCATGGAGCACGTAGATGGCAACGAACTGGTAGGCGCCGAATGCGGCTGCGCTGGAGACTGTGACCTGGGAAACATTGAACAGAAGCTGGATTAGCTTTAGTTTGCGCGTGTGCTTCCAATAGAACTGCGCCAGCGTGCTCACCAGCCCAATCAACAGCGTTTCCGGTAGACCCAGCTCCAGAATCCCAAGCAGCGTAAACAGGAAGTTCACCGACAGAGTTCCTTCGATGCTGGGCAAACTTACCTTGAGCGACGAAGCCAGCAGGGCCGCGCCCAGGTAACAGATGAATTTGACTGGATCGCTGGATTGCCAGTGCGGGAACGCCAGCCCGAAACAAGCCATGGCCACCAATGCCATCGTAGCGATGAACACACGTGCGCCGAATTGGCTTCTTGCAGCCATTGGGAGGTCTCTTAAATTCTTGCTGAAGTGCAGGACAATTTCTGCCCAAAAGAACTGCAGTGCATTACTATCGTGTTCTTCAAATCCCTCAGCAATTTACAAGTGTGCAGAAGGGGTCGAGAAACCGCATTTCAGCGGAAGGCGAACGTAACCGAAGTAATCTGCGTCCCGGCCTGCCTGCGCCATCTTGTCGCACTGCCCGCGTGCTGCGACAACCTGTCCCATGGCCCCTTAGGGGCTTCCCTGTAGCTCATTGAATCCAAAGGGTAACTCGGTAACACTTTGGACCCTCGGGTGCACACCTGGATGTGGACGCGAGTGGTGCTTTGTCTGCACTTTCTTCGGGCGTCTGATCGAGGGGGACATGAAAAAGCTTCTGATTCTACTGTTGATCGCCACCGTGACGGCGGCGCGCGCCGACGACTCGAAAATATCGCCGGAACTGCGTGGCTATAAGTCGACCCAGCAGGTACAAGTCATCGTGCAATACGCGCCCGGAACGCAGCTGAACTGCAGCGGGCTGCTCGGACTTTTAGGCTGCGTGTTGAATGACGTTGTGAAGCTGGGTGGCGCGATCCTGGGACAGTTGCCTTTGATCAACGGCGTCGTCGCTCTGCTCGATGGCAATGGGATCGTCAACCTGTCGAACCAGCCGAACGTCGTATACATCAGCCAGGATCGGCCCATGCTTCCATCGCTCAACAGCGCCGCTCCTGCGGTGAATGCAGATTTCGCGTGGCAGTCGAACTTTACCGGGGCCGGCATCGGAGTGGCACTGATCGATAGCGGCGTGAGCAACAATGCAGATCTGAATCAGGGCATTCTTCCGTTCTCGCGAGTCGCGTATCAACAGTCGTTCGTGCCGGGAAACTCGAACTCCGGCGACCAATTCGGTCACGGCACTCACATCGCGGGCTTGATCGCGGGAGACGGTCTCAATTCCAGCGGTGTTGTGTTCAGCAAAACGTTCAAGGGGATTGCGCCGGGGGCCAAGATCGTCAACCTGCGGGTGCTCGATGCCAACGGATCTGGAACTGATAGCCAGGTAATCGCAGCCATTAACCAGGCGATTTCTCAGAAATCGACGTACAACATTCGCGTCATCAATCTCTCATTGGGCCGGGCCGTTTACGAGACCTACAAACTGGACCCCCTGTGCCGGGCAGTCGAGAAAGCATGGAAGAGTGGGATTGTCGTAGTCGTCGCGGCGGGAAATAACGGACGCTACCAGCCCACCAGTGGTTATGCCACTGTGACTTCGCCGGGAAACGATCCTTACGTGATCACCGTGGGCGCGATGAAGACCATGGGAACGCCCACGCGCGTGGACGACCTGGTCGCCAGCTACAGCTCCAAGGGTCCCACCGCGATCGACGCTATTGCCAAGCCGGACCTGGTTGCTCCGGGCAATTTGCTCGTGTCGCTCGAAGCTCCGGGCTCCACGCTCTATAACCAGTATCCGGGGAATCGGGTACCGTACAGTTACTACGTCAACGGAGGCAGCAGCGCATCATCCACCAGTTACTTCACGTTGAGCGGAACCAGCATGGCGACCGGAGTGGTCAGCGGCGCCGTCGCCGACTTGTTGCAGAAGAGTCCCTACCTTACGCCCGATCAGGTGAAAGCGCGGCTGATGAAGACTGCGTGGAAATCGATGCAGGCCTTCAGCAGCGTGACCGATCCAACCACAGGAATCACCTACACCGATCAGTCCGACGTTTTCACTGTCGGCGCAGGCTACCTTGATCTCGAGGCTGCCCTGATCAGTACGGATGTGGCCAAAGGCAGCGCGATGTCACCAGTCGCGACCTATGATGCGAAATCGGGGAACGTGTACCTGTCGGGCGATCCTTCCGCGGTCTGGAATACATCGGCCACCTGGGCGAACTCTGCGGTGTGGGGATCGTCGCAATTCATGGCGGGATCACAGGTCCAGACTACCTCCGGCAGCAATGCGCTGTGGGGTAGCAACGCCTTGTGGGGATCGAATGCTCTTTGGGGCAGCAACGCGCTGTGGGGAAGCAATGCCTTGTGGGGATCCAACGCGCTTTGGGGAAGCAATGCTCTGTGGGGAAGCAACGCTGGAGCTGGGGAACAATAATCAGCAGAGGCTGGGTCCCGGCTGGACCGCTAGGGGCGTGAAATACAGCCTACAGCGCTGTCATGCTGAGCGCAGCAGGAAGGAGCGCGAAGCGATCCTTCCTGCGGAGTCGAAGCATCCCTACCTGAGCAGTTGACAGGGAGAGCCACCACAAACGCAAACCGGGACGCGCAAAAAACTCCCAGAACCTGGATTCACAAAAGCCTATAGGGATGCTTCGACTACGAACGACGTTCGCTATTCGCGAACCTCATTCTCCGCTCAGCATGACACATTGAAACGAGGCTTGAGGGTATGTGCGTGCATTTATGTACGCACATCGCCCTCTCATCTCAATTGCTCCTGGAAATAGCTGATTCCAATGGACTCGGCGAACAAGCGGTATTGAGCCGCTTGGACTTAGGCGATTTGCTTTCCGGACTGCCTGGCAGAAACAGCCTTAGACCGATTGCGCGCGCTTCCCGGAATGCCCGTTGCTGCGCATAGGAGGCTTGTACGCAGCGGCTAGCTTGCCCGACCTTCTCAGGGTCATGCAGCGGCTCGAATGCGTCTGCTGGCCCGCAACAGGGCTTGCTGACGATATATAGCTTATTGATATTGAGTGGAACCAACGGGAAATTGCTAAGTCGCTCATTTACTTGGGACGCAACATCTTTCGGTCTCGCAAGTCGTTGATTCAGGTGAAGCGATAGCTGCCGAAGCTTCGCGACCCGCGGTGAAGCTGCGGCTAAGTTCTAGAACGCGCTGCCCCCGCCGCCGCCGAAGCCGCCGCCGGAAAAGCCGCCTCCGCCACCGAATCCTCCGCCGCTGCCGAATCCTGATCCACTCGAACTCGCCCGCGGAGCCGAAACGAAGGTCTGGTGCATATCCGTCGCCATGCTGTGCATGGAACTCGAGAAGAAGATCGGATTGAAACCCATGCCCGGCCCGTATCCGCCCGGCGCTACGTACCAACTGGGAGGATCTTTGACGATGCCAGCGAAGGCCTGCGCCCAATGATGCTCGACACCCAATGCCATAGCGTAAGGAAGGAATTTCTCGAAGGTGGTGGGTGGCATGAGCTTGAGCCTTTCGGCATCGACGCGGTTCATGAACTCCTGAAAACCGAGTACTGCGACGAGCGTACGCGCTCCCTTAACCGTCTTCGCGGTCATGACCCGGGCAAACAGAAACCAGATTGCCGCGGAAATCAGAACGCAACCGATCAGCAGTGGAATTGAGCTGAAGAAATTGGCCCAACCCGTGTACTGAAAAATTGCGAACGGAATCAGGATCGCCACGGCAGCCACCACGCTGAATGCATTCGCGGATTCGGGATCGAGCATGTAGATGCCTTTGCGCTTCAGCGCCGACATAATGTCTTCGCGGATCACCGGGACAGCGGTGTAGAAGCGGTTCTTGAGGCTGGAAAGCCGCGTATCCGTGCCGCCCTGGAAAATGTTCTCGAGCATCACCCGCTCGTGTGGGGCGAGATCGTTTGACCACTGATCTTTCTGCCGGAGCAGATGAAAAATGTAGTCTTTGTGCGTGAAGACCAGCCCCTTGTCGGCGACTTCCTCGATCTTGATGTATCCGCGAACCGCAAGGTCGACCATCGTCGAAGTAATGTCGCGGGGATGGATGCTGTCATCAATCAATGTGCCCGCCTCGGCGGGAGAAATGTCGGGCGGGGGCTCGTACATCGGTGCAACCGACATCCCGGCATTCGGGTCGCGCCCCTTGTACCACCACAAAGGAAACATGACTGCGAAGGTCACAAGGGGCAGAAAGACAACCGGGTTGCCGCCTAGAAACCACAACAGCTTGGTGAGCGCGCCGGGCTCGCTCAGAATTCCTTTGGGAATGTAGACGTCGATGGTCATCCCGCCGCGCATAGGCAGAGAGTTGTTGGTTTCGAACTGCACATCCGGACCGTTGACTGTAGCGGTGGCGTCGCGTTGGGTCGAGCCATAAACTCCGGTGAAAGCTTGTGCGCGCAACGATCCGGACGCCGAGGCCGGGAAGTGGACGGTCGCCGTGACATGATCGATCGGCACCGGCCAGTCGTTTCCGGTGACATTCCAGTAAAACTCGTCGTAGTCTTTGAAAAATCGCGTGCCGTTGCGGACGCGATACGCGATCTCCACTGTGCGTGTCGTATCGACAGCATCGGGGATATACATCTTCAGGTCGCGAAAGCCGCCCGAGGTCGAGGATTCGTACTTGAGTTTGTTACCGTTTCCGTCGGTGATGCTGCTGACATTCAGGAACAGTTCGTAGTTGGTTCCGTTGGGGCCGGGATACTCGATGGGAATCGTGCGGTGAATGCCATGCCACTCGCCGACAAAGACCAGCGTGATGCGCTCGTTGACCAGGGCGCTGCCATCTTTTTCGACGGTGATGGTGTCCTGAAAATCGGCGATGCGCCAGGATTTGGCGGCCGCCGGCGAAGACGCGGCGGCGAGGCAGGCCAGGCACAGAAGCAGTCCGCGGATAGGCAGGAAAAAACCCACAACACGCCACGGACTTTGGGTGCGGCGCTTCATCGGCGCGATGAGAACTGCAGGCGATCCGGCTTTACGGATTGATGAAAAACTGACTTTGTGGATCGGAGGTTACCTCAGTGGCTAAAGCCACGGTTAGTTTTTGCGGCACTTACGGCGCGGCTGGAAGCCGCGCCCTTTCAAAGCAAAATATCCAACCTAGAATTTCACCGCGACTGGCTCGCGGTCGGCTTCGGTCGTCTCAAAGAACTGGCGCTGGGTGAAGCCAAACATTCCCGCAAGAATGTTGGTCGGGAACGACTGAATCTTCGTATTCAGGTCGCGCACTACGGCGTTGTAGTAGCGGCGCGAGTTCTGGATCGAGTCTTCGGTCTGGCTCAGCGATGCCTGCAGCTGCGTGAACTCTTCCGATGCCTTCAGTTCGGGATAATTCTCGGCCACGGCGAAGAGGCTCTTTAAGGCGCCCGTCAGCTGATTTTCAGCGGCAGCCTTGTCGGCCGGACTCGAGGCCTGCATGGCCTGGGACCGGAACTTGGCGATGTTCTCAAATGTGCCCTTCTCGTGCGCGGCATAGCCCTTTACCGTTTCGACGAGGTTGGGGATCAGGTCATGGCGGCGTTTGAGCTGGACATCGATATCCGACCAGGCTGAATCGGCACGTACCCGCAACTGCACCAGCGCGTTGTACATGCCGATCAGCACCACGGCAATCACGACGAGAATAACCAGGAAGATAATTGCGCTCATGAGCATCTCCTTGGTGCTCGGAAATGGGATGTGGAAAGCATTTTCCGGAAGGCATTTTCCGGAAGGCAATGGGACGGTAGCACAGTGAGGGCGCTGGCGCAAACGGCGAGTGCCGCCGGAGCTTTGCATTCTGCAATGGCAGCTTTACAAGACAGTGAGGTCAGGGCACTGGCGTGGCGTCCCGTAAATCACGACATTAACATGGTTCTCATCTTGAGCGAAGCGAAAGACCTGTGCACTCGCGCGATCAACTACAAAGGCCTTACATAGGTCCTTCCCCTTCGCTTTACTCAGGGTCAGGATGACAAGGGGGTGAGGGGGTCGCCTACTGTTGCGGGGCGAAGTAGCCCTTGCGGGCGCGCACTTGCAGGTCCTTCTTCAAAGAGGAGATTTCGATGGAGCGGTAGCGGCCGTCGGCGTCGAAGTCGGCGGGCTTGTAGGAGACTACGTACTGGCTGCGCAACTCGTCTTCGATGGCGGCGAAGGAATGCGTGATGTCCTTCATCTTAAAGGGGAAGAAGGCGCGTCCGCCGGTGGCTTCGGCGATCTGCTCGAGCACACGGTCGCCGCGCAGAACCAGGCCGCTGTCGTCGGTGGAGATGGCATAGACGATGACTTCGGCGCGCTGCGCCATCTCAATGGCTTGGGCGCGCGAAAACTCACTCTGATTGTCCTCGCCATCACTCACAATGATGATCGCCTTGCGAACTGGGTGGTCCGGACGGTCTTTCAGGAACTTTTCTTTGCAGGCACGATAGATGGCGTCATAAAGTGCGGTGCCGCCTCCACTGTGCAGTTTGTGCACTGCCCAGTAGAGTCGCGACTAATTATCCGTAAAATCCTGCGCCATTTGACTGCGGGTGTTGAATCCAACCACAAAGGCGCGATCAAAATGGGCCCGGATCGTCTTTTGGAGGAAAGTGGTTGCCGCGTCCTGCTCGAACGTAAACCGGCTGTTCACGGAACCGCTGGCGTCAATCAGCAGGCCGAGTTCGAGCGGCAGATCTACCTCGCGACGAAAGTTAATGATGGCGCTGGGCGGCTTGTGATCGTCCAGGATGCTGAAATCTTTCTGGTTCAGGTCGCGGACGAACTTGCCGTGTTTGTCGGTTGCAATGAAGAGAACGTTGACCTCATCCACGCGCTTGTGGATGGTGATGAGGGCGCCTTGCGGGTCGTCATCAGAGGTTGTTGGGGCGGAAGAAGTGACGCTGGGTGCGCCCGAGACATAGGCAGACTGGGCTGGGGATGGGGCAGCAAAAGCCCCGATTGCCACTGCGAGTGCGACACACCGACAAATGAGTTTCGTGTACTTCATGCCCGGTAAAACCCAATTTTTCACTCTCAACCACGCCAAACGGCACTTTCAACTGATTAGATGCACGCCAGATGCCGAAAAGGAGCGGAACTGAGAGAGTCGTATCTCATTGACTTTAGGAGCCCGGCCGCAGAGTGCCAAGTTACAAAAGGAGCACTCCGTTTGGTCATGTCCCGAAAAGCAGTACAGATTCTGCCACCTAACCGATCTTAATTTCTCTGCAGTGTGTACCGGAGGGTCTTCCTACTGGGTTCACGAGGCATTCTTAGGGTTAAGATATTGCAGATGGTGTGTCGAGTTTCTGCACACACTCTGGAGGGTTCATGAGAAAAATCACAGCATTTTTGTTAGCGATACTTCTGCTGGCCGTGCCCGCTCTGGCGGCTAACGACGAAAAGGAAGAGGAGCGCGTCAAAGACGCGGGAGAGGTGCTGAAAGAAATTCTGAACATTCCTGACGACATTCCCCAGGATCTGCTGGATAAGGCCGAATGCCTGATTATTCTTCCTTCAGTGAAAAAGGCAGCTTTCGGCATTGGCGGAAGCTACGGGCGTGGGGTGATGGTCTGCCGCAACGGTGAGCATTACACCGGCAAGTGGGGAGCGCCCGCGCTGTACGCACTGGAGGGAGTGAGCATCGGCTTTCAATTGGGCGGACAGGCGACGGACTTCGTACTTCTGGTGATGAATCCGAAGGGCGCCCGGTCATTGCTGACGAGCAAGGTGAAGCTGGGCGCGGATGCGTCCGCTGCCGCCGGGCCCAAGGGACGAACAGCCGAAGGCGCGACCGACGTCGTCATGAACGCGGAGATTCTGTCATATTCCCGTAACAAAGGACTGTTCGCGGGAGTCTCGCTGGAAGGGTCAACCCTGCGTTCGGATGGCAGCGCGAATGAAAAGTTGTACGGCAAGAAACTGACCGCCAAGGAGATCATCCGCGGGGGGAAAGTTGGAATTCCGGCGAGCGCGCACCAGTTGGTGTCGCTGCTTGATTCCAAGTCGCCGACTAACAAGTCGGAGCCGAAGTCGCTGAAATAGTGTAATCGTACAGTTTCATAAGGAAGCGAGCCAAACGCGCGATTATTGGGTCGCAAAGAACGCGACCCTTCGGCACGTTTCGCTTGCTCAGGGCAGGCTCCTTCGCGCGGCTCGCTCAGATTCCTCTCTGCGCAAAGAACGCTTGCACGGAATGACAGGCAAACTGCACCACTACCCGAATAATTCTCGACTGACATGACCGCCAAACCTGTGTCCAACCAATCTGCGTCCAACAAATCTGGGTCCAAGATCCGATGCGGATGGGCGAGCGGCGAACTCTATGTTCGCTATCACGACGAAGAATGGGGCGTGCCCGTTCACGATGACAGAAGGCTCTTTGAATTCCTCATCCTCGAAGGGGCCCAGGCGGGATTGAGCTGGAGCACAATCCTTAACAAGCGGGAGAACTATCGAGCTGCGTTCGACGGATTCGATCCCGCGGTGGTTGCCCGCTACGACCGGAAGAAGACTCAACAGTTGTTGCGGAATGAGGGCGTCGTCCGCAATCGCTTGAAAATTGCCTCGGCGGTGGAGAATGCGAAGGCGTTCCTGCGGGTGCAGCAGGAGTTTGGCAGCTTCGATCGCTACATCTGGCAGTTTGTGAACGGCAGACCGAAGGTGAACTCATGGAAGCGCCTTGGCCAACTACCGGCGCGTACGGCTGAGTCTGACGCCTTGAGCAAGGACCTGAAGCGTCTCGGCTTCAACTTTGTAGGCTCGACGATCTGCTATGCGTTTATGCAGGCAGTGGGCATGGTGAACGACCATCTCGTCTCTTGTTTTCGCAACCGCGCCCTTGCCGGGGGTAATCACCGAGCTACTCCAAAGTGATTGCGGCCTTGCGGATTGGCTTGAGTGCAATCCGCTGGCGCGCTATTCTGCAGTTAACGGTGGGGCTTGGGCTCCCGTACTTCCTGCATGCGCGTGAGAGGGAACATCTTCGGACGCCTTCCCGTCGCTAAGAAACTGCAAGTCATCGTTGGCGTATTCGTCGCCATCGTAATCTGCGTCTTTTGCCTGGGCGCTCTTCGTTCCGACATCTTGACCGGCACTCGCGCCTACGTTGGTGGCGAAGGGTTGTGGTCGAAGGCCGAGAAGCGAGCTGTCATCTCGCTCGCCAGGTATGCGGAAAGCCGCCGTGAGAGCGACTATGAGGAATATCTTGCTGACATCGCCGTGCCCGCCGGTGACAAGGAAGCCAGGCTGCAGTTGGAGCGGGCGACACCCGACATGAGCGTCGTGCGGCAGGGTTTCATTCAGGGCCGCAACAGTCCGGAAGACGTCGAGAGCATGGCTGAGTTGTTCCGCCGGTTTCGGCACGTGGGTTACATGGCGCAGGCGATCGCGATCTGGACGCAGGGCGATCAGTACATCGACCAACTACGGCAGCTGGCCAGCGATCTCCACCAGGAAGTGAACGCGAGGCATCCCGATGCGCGGCGGATGCAGCAGATCACCGACCAGTTGGCCACCGTTGATGCGCGCCTTACCCCACTCGAAGACGAATTTTCCGCGACGCTGGGCCGCGGGGCGCGTTGGACGAATCGTCTGCTGGCGGGGGTCACCTTCACCGCAACCGGACTGCTTCTGATCCTCGGTATCGTCCTGTCTGCGGTCGTCCTGAAACAGATTCGTAACTCCGAGGAGAAGTACCACAATCTCATCAACACCGCGAGTGACGCGATTCTGGTGATCGATGCCGAAAGCCGCCTGATTCTTGAAGCCAACAACAAAGCCTGCGAACTGCTGGGGATTCCTGAGCACGAACTGCTGGGCACGCGTGACGATCAACTGTATCCCGCAGACAAGCGGGAGGAGTATCGCCGGTATCTGACGCCGCCTACGGGCGGGACGGCCCGCGGAGGGGAGCTGGAGCTGCGCCGGGCGCATGGGTCAATCGTACCAGTGGAAGTGAGCGCGGGAACCGCGGAGATCAGCGGGCGGCGGGCGGTGGTTGGAATTTTCCGCGACATTCGCGAGCGCTTCGAAGCCGCAGCCGTCCTGCGGCGCAGCGAGGAGCGTTTTGGCTACCTCATCCAGAATCTTTCCGACATCATCACGGTGGTTGCGGTGGACGGCACCATGCTTTATCACAGTCCATCGGTGGAGCGCGTGGTCGGCTACCGGCCGACGGAACTTATCGGAAACAGCCTGCTGGACTTCATTCATCCCGAGGATCTCGCCTCGGTGCGGGCTGCTCTGGAACGAGTGGCGCTGGAGCCGGGAACGGCGGTCCCTCCGGAATTTCGTTTCCGTCATAAAGATGGATCCTGGGTGTGGCTCGAAGCCTTCGGCAACAATCTGCTGAACGACGCCGCGGTGGGTGGACTTGTCTTTACCTCGCGGGACGTGACCGCACGCCGGGGGCTGGAAGAGCAGGTTCGCCAGTCTCAGAAGATGGAAGCGGTGGGCCGGCTGGCCGGGGGAATCGCGCACGACTTCAACAACATGCTGATGGTCATTCGCGGATACGCGGAAATTGTGATGCATCATGCAGCCGGGGTTCAGGGGGTTCGGCAGAGCGCGGAGACGATCGTGCGGACCACGGAAAGCGCCGCCAGCCTGACCCGGCAACTGCTGTCGTTCGCGCGCAAGCACGTCTTCAGTCCGCAAGTCATCGATCTGAACGCTCTGGTCGGCGAAATGAGTAACATGCTGCGCGGGCTTCTGGGTGAGGAGATGGAACTGGTAGTCAAGCTCGACCCGTGGCTGGGCTCGATCAGCGCGGACCCCGGACAGATCGAGCAAGTCATCATGAACCTTGTGGTGAACGCGCGCGATGCGATGCCCCAAGGCGGGAAGCTCGGATTGGAAACGGCGAACATGAACGTACAGGATGGCTCTGTCCGCCATCATGACGTAGTTCCGGCCGGCAAGTACGTGCGGCTCACCGTTTCTGACACCGGGGTTGGCATGAATCCCGAGACCCAGAGCCACATCTTCGAGCCTTTCTTCACTACGAAGAGCAAAGAGGAAGGCACCGGCCTGGGTCTGTCGGTGGTGTACAACATTGTGCACGACAGTGGCGGGCATCTTTGGGTGAACAGCGAACCGGGCCGCGGGTCGTCGTTTCACATTTACTTTCCGCGCGTGGAGAGCGTGCCGGAAGGGCGTCCGGCGCGGGCGTCAGCCGATTCAGCACGCAGCGGGACCGAGACCATCCTTGTGGCCGAAGACCAGCCTGACCTGCGCTGGATGATCTGCCAGTATCTCCAGGAACTCGGCTACTCCGTACTGGAAACGAAGGATGGTACCGATGCGGCGGCGCTGGCAGAGCAGTACAAGGGCAGGATCGATGTGCTTCTCACCGATGTTGTGATGCCCGGGATGCGCGGACCTGAGGTCGCGAAGCGACTCGCTTCCACCCGGCCGGGCATGAAAGTGATTTACATGTCGGGTTATACGGAAGGTGGCTTTGAGTCGGGAGCCGAGGAACAATTGGGCGAGACTGCGTCACTGCTGCAAAAACCGTTCCGGCTCGATCATTTGGCTTCCAAGATCCGCGAGGTTCTTGGCGCAGCGAGCTGGCGGTGAGAGTTTTGTGGTGTGTGATTTTGCGGCACTTACGGCGGGGCTCGAAGAGTGTGCGTGAGAATTCGTGCCGTCCTTACAGGACTCGCTCCGTTTCCCCCTTTCCCAGGACTTACGTCCCTTCGGCAGGCTCAGGGCAGGCTCTGGGCTAACGAATGCCGCCCCTCTTCGGGGCTTCGGCTTTGCTCGTTGTTTTCTACTCGTTCGTGCGAGAGTTGGTTCTCGCGCACACTCTAGAAGCCACGCCCTTTTCAAAACAGAACCGCAATCAGTCTTTTAGCGAACTGTTAAGCCGGCATGGGTTTTCGAACTGGGGCGGCGGTGAGGGGCAACTCCAGGCGAAAGATTGTTCCCTTCCCCGGTTCGCTTTCCACGGCAATGATTCCGCGGTGCTGCTGCACGATCCATTGGGCAATGGATAAACCTAAGCCCGCTCCGCCCATTTCGCGGCTGCGTGCCTTGTCCACGCGGTAGAAGCGTTCGAACACTTTGCCCTGCTCTTCGGCCGGGATTCCGATTCCCGTATCCTCAATGACAACGACTGCCTTGTCGGTCTTGTGTTCGAGCGATAGCCTTACCGTGCCCGGTGATGGGGTGTACTTGAAGGCGTTGTCCAGCAGGATATTCACCACCCGTCTCAGGGCTGTTTCGTCGGCCAGCACAAAAGATTCGGAAACTCCAAGGCTGTCGCTGAATTGCAGGTTGCGGATGGTGGCCACCTGGCGCCAACTCTCGACCATGCCGCGCAAGGTCGCCTGCAAACTCACGGGACGCATGTGCAGCATCTCTCGCCCCGAATCGGCGCGGGCCAGAGCCAGTAGTTCTTCAATCAGCGAGGTGGCCCGCTCCGCCTCGAACAGAATGTGGCGCAGCGACTCCTGGTATTCGGCCTCATCCCGCGATCGTCGCAGCGCGAGTTCGGCCTCGGTGCGAACCAGAGAAATCGGTGTCCGGAGTTCATGGGAGGCGTCGGCAGTAAACTGCGTGATTCTGAGGAATGCACGCTCGATACGATCGAGCATTTCGTTCAGAGTATCCGACAGGCGCTGGAGTTCGTCTCCGGTCTCGAGCTTCTTGAGCCGGCTGTCGAGGTTGGTTCCGGTAATCGCGCGTGCGGTTTGCACAATCGAATCCACGGGAGCGAGTGCTCTCCGGCTAAGCCAGTATCCGCCAGCCGCGGCAATCAGAAAAAGCAGGGGAGCGAACATCAGCAGATACAGCCGGAAGGAAGACATGGCCTCGACGACATCTTTGTTCGGCACACCTGACTGCACGGTGTAGGTACGTCCGTTCAGATGCAACGCCTGGGTAACGAATCGGAATGGCCTTCCGCTCAGCCTGCGATCATCAAAGGACGCCCGCCACACGAGATTTGGTTCGACGGTGGGCAGCGGGTGTTGCTGAAGGAAAGCAGAGCGGTACACCCACTGTCCATTCCCGGCATAGACCTGCAGATAATCCCCCGAGTGCTCGAGGACGTAGGTCTCTTCGAATTCCTCTTGAAGTTTTGAGAGCGAGGCATCTTTGTCCTGAGCGCGCAGAAAGCTTTCCAGATCTTCGACCTGGCTTTCGAGGCCATCGTCGACCAGATCGTACACATGGTGCCGCAACACGAACCACATGCCGGCACCAAAGATCAGCTGGGCCCCGGCGAAGATCGCCAGATACCACAGCGTTAACCGCATGCCGATGGAGAGCTTGCTCATGGTTCGCTTCTCATGGTTCGCTTCTCATGCTTCCCCATCGGAACGGATCATGTATCCCACGCCGCGCACCGTGTGAATGAGCTTGACCCGGCCGGCAGGGTCAATCTTGTTGCGCAGCAGATGCATAAATGCGTCGAGCGTGTTTTCTTCGATCTCGCGGTCGAAGCCCCACACCGCCTCGATCAATGCCCGCCGCGAGATGACCTTGCCGGCGCGATACATGAGCCGCTCGAGCAGGTTGTACTCGGTGCGGGTCAGAGAGATGCGAACGTCACCGCGAGTCACCTCGCGGCTGGCCGGATCGAGCACCAGATCGGCAATCTTGAGTTTCGTCTCCTCCGCGGCCAGGGCCCTCCGCTTGACGGATCGCAGCCTGGCCAGAAGCTCGTCGAAGGAAAACGGTTTGGTCATGAAGTCATCCGCGCCCAGGTCGAGGCCGCGGACAACGTCGGGGACGGCGTCTTTCGCAGTCAGCATCAGGACGGGAGTCCGGTTCTTTTCGGCGCGGAGCCGCTTCGCCATCTCGTAGCCACTCATTTTCGGCATCATCACATCCAGGATGATGACGTCGAACTCGTAAGCCTTGGCCATGGCCAACCCTTCGACGCCGTCGGGGGCGCACACCGCGTAGTGACCTTCCTCGGTCAGACCCTTGCGCAGCAGGTCGGCCATGCGGACTTCGTCTTCTACGATCAGCAGCTTCATCGGAAACTCAGGAGAACGTTTCGGGTCTGTCGGCCGACAGTGCTATGCCAGCCCAAAGCCGAAGTCTAAAGCGAAAACCCAGCGATACGCACAATAAACGGCGGAACTAAGAAAGAAATTATTGCCATGGGATTCAGAAGGTTTTCAGGTTTCCCGTGTAGAGGGAAAGCCCTGCAAGTCTCCGGAACCGGGCTGTCTGGTTGGCACGCGGGAATCACAATCCCAGGCCCGGGCACGACGCCTGCCCACTGCAAGGCATTTTGGTAATATTCCCTCCGCAACCAATTGTTCAATCAGGAACCACTCCCTACCCCATGGAGCCGCACGCGTTCATCGCCGAAGTGTATCGACGCATGTCGCTGCGTCATCAAGCAGAAAGGTTGCATCCGGAATGGCCGGAGACCCAAAGGCACACGACAGTAGTTCGCGCTACCGCCGAGTATGCTCCCTACCTGCCGCCGGAAAAGAACGCCGCCATCCTCGACATTGGGTTCGGAACCGGCTGGTTCCTCGGTGCCTGCCTTAAGCTCGGTTACCGCAATCTTGCCGGCGCGGATTTCGGAATCCCGAATAAATCCCACGTGCGAGGTTGGGCGCCCGAGTGTATCAGCTTGCATGAAATCCAGGGCAATATTGGGGATTTTCTAAGCGACCGGAAGGAACAATATGACTTCATCCATATGTCGCACGTGATCGAGCACATACCGAAGTATTCGCTCTTGTGGGTGACCGATGCATTGTATTGGGCCTTGAGACCGGGAGGGTCAGTACTTCTGCGCACTCCGAACATGGAAGGTCCTTGTGCGAACTCGAGCCTGTATGTGACGTTGTCCCATGAATATGGATTTGCCGGGTCGAATCTGATTTCGCTGCTCGATATCTGCGGATTCGACAATGTACAGCTATTGAACTTCGACGAACCTCACCCGACGATCAAACAGCGGCTCGGCGGCATCCTGCGTTGGCCGTTCCTCAAAACAAGCGGAATCCGGCACCGGCTCTTTGGCGTGAATCATGGGGGGCAATTTGGAACTGAATTGATTGTGATGGGAAAGCGAGGCGAATGGCCGCCATTCTTCGATCGACAGTATCGTTGAAGGCGCGGCCAAACCCGCGCCCACATGGAGCGTTCGCGGCTACCGGGGCCGAAATCGAACAGGGGGGGAATCTACTTCCTACCGTTAACCAATGGGTTATCAGGCTTTTATACGAGTAGCATCCGTGATATAACCGCCCGTGAGCATAAAAGCGGGCGTCCGCCCGCCCGGAGCTTGTTTTGACGGCATTGGCCTCAAGCATAGAAAAACAGAGACCAGGCCCTGATAGAGGAGGAACTGTGTCCGAAGAAGCGCGGACCGGGAAAAGGTTTCCCCTGCATTTGCCCATCAAGATTCACCAGGCAGAAGTGGGTGGTGAAGCCAAGGGAGTTACAGGAGATCTGAGCGCGGCCGGTGTATACATCCGCGCGGATGCCTCGCTGGACGTTGGCTCGCCCGTGGAATTCGAAATCACGCTGCCGCCCGATGTGACGGGTGGTACCGAGAACGTGAGGATCCAGTGCAAAGGTCGCGTGGTGCGCACGGATGAATCCGGCAAAGGCGATGAAGGCCGCGGCGTGGCCTGCGTGATTGACTCATACGAGTTCATTCGGAACTCTTAACCTTTTGCAGCAACTTTTGGGAGCGTTGAAACATGCTCAAACTGATTCTGGCCGATAACCAGGCAATCTTCCGGGCGGGCATCGCCAAAGTGCTTGCCGTCGAAGATGAGATGCGCATCGTGGCCCAGGCGCAGACGCCCGAACAGATGTTCATGGCCTTAGACAAGTTCCGCGCCGCAGTTTTGGTGGTGGCGGGGGGATTCCACAACGACTTTGCCGCCATCGTGCAGGCGGCGAACAAAGCCAAGACTCGCGTGGTCATACTCGCGGATACGGGCGAGAGCGCGCAGCGGCACATGTCGAATGGCGCTCACGGTGTCGTCTACCGCAACGTGACCAGCGCGGCACTCGTCGATTGCGTCCGCAAAGTGGCGCGCAACGAAACCTGGGTGCAGGATGTCGCGGTGCCCAGCGAGCTCACCGAGAACGATATGGTCGGGCTGCGCGTCCGCGACCGGCTGACAGCGAAAGAGCTTCGCATCGTGGCCCTCATCGTGCAGGGCTACAAGAATAAAGAAATCGCCACGCAGCTCGGCACCACGGAGCAGGTGATCAAGAACTACCTGCGCAACGTCTACGACAAGATTGGCGTGTCGGACCGGCTGGAGCTGGCGCTGTTCACCATTCATCACCGGATTCTGAATGAGGCCGCCGCCGCTACCGCCGCGGGCTCGGTGCCACAGCCTCCGGCGGGCGTTGCACAATAAATTTCAAATCAAGGCAAGATCTGAAGGCCGCCAACTCTGGCGGCCTTGATGATTTTAGGGCGGACCGCGAGCCTACTCGGTCCTCAAAGCTCTTGCCGGATCAATCGAAGCTGCTCGTCGTGCCGGAATGAAGCCAGCCATCGACGCGGCCAATGCCAGCGTCAAAACGGATGCCAGAAGGACGGCGGCATCGACTCCCTTGACTTCGTAGAGCTGCGCTTGTACGAATCGTGCGCAGAGCAGCGCTGTCGGAAGGCCGATCGCTAAGCCGAGGGCCGCCTGCATCGCCGCACCCCGCATGATCATGGCGGTAACCTTGGCGCGCTCCGCTCCCAGAGCCATGCGAATTCCGATCTCCGAGGTGCGCCGCGCGACCGCATAGGCGCTCACGCCGTAGAGGCCGAGCGTTGCCAGAAGCAGGGCCAATGCACCCAACAGCATGGTCAGGCGCGCCAGCATGTGATCGTCCGTGAATTGGTCGGCGATCTGCTGCTCAAACGTCTGAAACTTCACAACCGCCAGGTTGGGATTGATTTTGGAAAGCGTTCGGCGCGCCAGGGCTTCCATGTCACTGCTCGGATGAGCGGTCTTCAACACGAACGCTCCCACATACATCCCCTCGTCTTTTTCGATAGGATTCTTGTCACTGGCGGGCCGTTGCAGCAGGGGCACGAAGTACATCAAATGGTCCTTCCAACGTACGTCCTGGTAAACCGTGTCCTGGACTACTCCCACGATCTCATAGTCGTGAGTCGAGTGTTCGCCACCGCCGA
>WNFA01002292.1_pt1 | contig 20043 bp, 24 predicted proteins | sample 5400481 | NCBI WGS metagenome assembly WNFA01 (sample SAMN13153340, study PRJNA577476) | soil metagenome | isolation source: 120 cm saprolite under Douglas fir tree site 2 hole 1 replicate 2 | place: USA:California | collected 2015-04-18
ATCCTCGGCATAGAGCACGCGCTTGCGCTCGGCAAGGCTGAGGACCAGCGAGTAAACGGATCCAAGCTGCTGCTCGTCCAGCTGGATGCCCATCGTCCCCAGTTCCTCGGCGAGCCGGCGCCGTCCCGCCGCGGTGCCGACCTGTCCGTGCTGCGGCGCGTAACCGATGTCCTCGGGATCGATGAACGCCGGGACAACGGATTTTGGCCGGCGTGGCGGAGCGAAGACGGATGTCGGGAAAGCCGCTCGCACCTCTTCGATCCAGCGCTCCCACCCCGAGTAATCCATCGTGGCCAGCATGGCAACATAGGCGTCGAAGCGGACCAGCAACGCGGCGGGTTGATCGTGATGTTTGATGATCAACGTGGTCCCGCTTTCCTCAAGAGCCTGAAGAATGGGATCGAGGTTGCGGGCGAGTTCGGGAGCGGAAATGACTTTGAGCACGCTGCCATCGTAGACCGGCTTTTCACGCGGGTCAAACGTCATCGGTGGTTGTTTTCTCTGGCCATCCTTCTGGCGCTGGCCGCCTGTCAGCCGGCCGCCACGCCGTCTCCGACGCAGAGCGCGACGGCAAGCCCAACCACGCCAACGCTCGCGGCCTGCCCCGCCTCGCGGACATCGCCGGGTCCGGAGGTCCTACTTCAGAATCAGCCGGCGCCCGATGACCTCGCCTTCGACAACGATGGACGGCTGCTCTTCAGCGACATCAAGGCTGGAACGCTCTCTGCGCTGAAGGCCGACGGTTCGGTCGAGCGCATCGCCGGCGGAATGTCGGTGCCGGAGGGGATCGTCGTCCAGCCGGATGGGCGGATCCTGGTCGGGGAGCAGGGCCGCAATCGTGTCGCAGCCATCGATCCGCAAACGCACGCTATTAGCCTGTGGCACGCGTTTCCGAATCAAACAGGACGCGACGGCCTCGACGGCATCGGTCCGGTGCTCCCTGACAGAGATGGCTCGGGGAACCTGCTGGCGACCGGCGGCGATGTCATCGTGCCGGACAGTCCCAACGGCGTGCTCTGGCGTGTCACCGCCGACGGTAAGACGGCGGCGCAGATCGCGAGCGGCATGGTGCGTCCCGTTGGCGCCGCAGTGGATCCAAAAGGTCGGATCTTCGTGGCCGATGAGGGCGGCGCGCTCTGGATTCTCGATCCGGAACGGCGTCGATTCGCGACCTTGCCAACGCCCGATGATGTTCTTGTCAGCCGGGGCGGGCACATCTTCGTCAACACGCTCGGGGACAACGCCATCCACGAGCTCGACGGGCAGGGCCATCAGGTCAGCGTCATCACCGGCATTCAGCAGCCACAAGGCATCGCACTCGATTACGCTGACAACCTGTACTACACAGAGTTCAATACCGGCCGCATCGATCGCGTCATCCGGACCTTTGTCCTCGATACGCCCAAGGTGACACGCACCCCTCGCGGCACGTACCTCATCTGCCCGGTCATCCGTCGCGCGCAAGGCTTCACCCAGCCACTGGGTCTCTTGGCCCCGTCGAAGTCCTTGACGCTGCAGCTGGTGCAACCGGGGACGACCTCATCCGGCGCCGTCGAGATTCAGACCTCCGAGCCCTCGATCACTATCACCATCAGCGACGGCGGCCTTCTCTCGCAATCGCAGGCCGTTCAACTGTCGCCCTGACTTATTCGTTCCCTTTGATCGAGGCTAGCGGCACCAGCTCATGCTCGATCGTCGCCAGGCCCGCGCGGGTGACCGCCTCGACCACCTCGCGCGACGACTTGTAGACGTCCTTCGACTCGTCGATCGGGACCACACCGTCGGTGTTGACCACGATGCCTGCGTCTCGGTAAGCAGCATTGACGTCGTCCTGTTTGAAGGCTTTCCTGGCGGCGTTGCGCGACATCCGGCGGCCGGCTCCGTGGTTGACGCTGTAGCCGCTCAGGTGCGCCTGGTCCGCGGCGCGGAGGATGAAGCTCGAGTCCCGGTTACTGCCGGGAATCAGGATCGGATGTCCCGCTTGCGGGTCCTCGTAGCCGGCCGGGAACGCGCGTGTTGCGCCCTTGCGGTGGACGTGGACCCAACCGAACTCGGGATGATGCTCGCGCTGCACGAGGTTGTGGCTGATTTCGTAGACAAGCGAAAGCGGTTTGCCAAAGACCTCCTCGAATGCCATCGAGATCTGCTCGAACATGGCGAGCCGATTGACGATGGCGAAGTTCCCGCCGGCCGCCACCGCGTTCAGATAATCGCGATAGTGCCGTGACGATGGCGTGAAATAGCCAAGGTCCAGCGCCTTGATAGCCGGGTTCTCCTCTTTGGCAAGGTGGAAATAATTCGTTGCCAGCCCATGGCCGAAGCCGCGGCTGCCGGAGTGCAACTGGACGTATAGCGTGTCGCTGCCCAGGTTGCCTTGCAGTTCGATGAAGTGGTTGCCGCCGCCGAGCGTACCGAGCTGGGGCACGCCGCGCTCCGGTCGTCCTGGACCGCCCCACGGCGGTTGCCACGAATCATCGACGGGAAGGCGGTCGCGTTCGGCCCTTGTGCGGTCCACGCGCTCGCCGTAGTGCTGGGCGTAGTAGGCGGCACCGCCCCGAATGATCGCCTCGAACTGCTGCTGCGTCAGGGTCTTGAGCCGCGTGCGGCTGACCTTGCCGGGTCCAAGCGCCACGCGCCGCGTGACCTCCCGGTTGAAGCGCAGACGATTCTCCGGCGTCGCGGCACTCATCGGTACGTCACTGGAGGCCGACATCATCCCGCAGTTATGAACGAAGACGCCGGCTTCTAATGCGAAGTTGCCATATGCAGGCACCGTAAGGCAATAAACATCCTCACGACGCTCGAGAACCTCGACGAAAGCGACCTTGTGGTTAAAACTATGTCGCCATCGTCTGTGGTTGTTGATTCCAAACCCACCGACGACCGACTCGCCGCAGGTCTCGCAGAAATGTGTGAGATGTGCCACCTCCGACGACTTTGCTCGGCCTCGTTCACTCTGGTTGTAGGCAATGAGGAACCCTTTTCCGCGTGCTCCATTGCCGGCAACCGACTGCTTGAAGTGCTCCGGTCGCTCGCGCAGGTAGCGCTCGATGTTCGCTGTGCCCCGAAGGGCGAAGTAAATCCGTCCCTCTGGGGTGCGCGCTTTTCTGGCGATCGCCGCCAGTCGTGCCGGTTCCAATTTGTCACGGTGACGAGCGATGTTGTGTCGACCGTTCTGATGGTGATACCGGATGTGGTCGCGGTCGCCCATGAACTCAAGGTTGTTCAAACGACAGTCATCCGGCGTGAAGTTCCTGTGGTGGATGACGGTGCGCTGGCCAGGAAACGACGGAATCTGTCCCAGCAATCCTTGGCGGGCCATGATCCAATGGACCGTCTGCCAGCCACCGGTCGCTGGATGTTTGACCACGCGGTACCCACCGGGGGCGTACCGGTTGTAAAAAGGCATGAGAGAGGTGCCTCGTGAGAGCGATCGTGCTTCACGCCAGCTGCCATCGCGAAGCATGAATAGATGGTCGGGCGTGCAGTTGATCATGGTGCCATCGTCAAGCGTCACGCCAAGGAGCGCAGCTGCCCGACGGGTTAACTGGGCTGTGGCCTTGGCCGCGACTATTCGATGCTGCTCGGTAAGGGAAAAGATCCAGTGCTCGCCACCGGAGTCAGCCATATCCCGTAGAGACCTCGAGCCACTTAGCGTCGGAACCCGGGTTTCCCCTGTGAAGCAGCCAATATCGAAGCCGACCGGGCCCATGGCCACGGCGCCTCTCTCGGCATCCGTTAGGAGCACCGTGCCGATCGGCACGCCATACCCGTGGTGAACGTCGGGCGTGATCACGACCAGTTTGACACCAGGAAAGCCGGCCGCATTCATGATCTGGGGATAGATGGACTCCTCAACCTGGTCGAGCAAGTTGGGCGTGAGGAACAGTCGCACCGGAACGGACCCGACCTCCTCGGTGTGGAGTGTGTAGTAGCCTCGACCGGAGTCGTTAAGGGCTGACTTCCAGCTCACCGCGGGCACCGGGTCGTAATTCTAGATGTCGTTCCCCCACCGATTCTGGACGGTCCGTCCCCGGTCTGCGAAGCGGCGCCGTCCATGCCGAACACCGCCTACAGCCGGTCGATTCCGACTTCCCGAATCTGTATCAGCCTGAAGTCGGCCGCCTCCGCCATACGAAGTTTGGGCACGTCGGGTTTCGCGAGCATCCCTAACGTGGCCATGCTTCCATCGTGACTTACGTCTTTGACAGCTGTCTGTCGAGATTTCGGCGCGCCGGGCGAATTGCTAGGGCGTGTCGATGTCCGATCCAATTCGGGGAGTTTAACTAGGACCGGTTCCTATACTTGGCTCGTATGTCGACAACCAAAGCCGGCCTCGAGGATGTCATTGCGGCGAACTCCGCGATCTGCGACATCATCGGTGCGCAGGGCAAGTTGACCTACCGGGGCATCGACATCCACGACCTGGCTCGTTCGAGGAGACCACCTACCTGCTGTGGTTCGGGTCGCTGCCGACGCGCGAGGCGCTGTATCAGTTCAGCGCCGAGCTGGCGTCACACCGAGCGCTCCCGACCCAGATCCTGACGTTGATGAACGACTTTCCGCGGAGCGCCACCCCGATGGACGCGCTGCGGACCGCCCTCTCGGCGCTGGCCTTCTACGATCCGCAGGCGCACGACCCGTCCCGCGAGGCGAATGTCGCGAAAGCCATGCGGGTGACCGCGCAGACGGCGACGATCATCGCCACCTACGAGCAGATCCGGCGGGGCCGGAAGCCCGTCGAGCCGGAACCGGACGGGAGCCACGCCGAAAATTTTCTGCGGATGCTCTTCGGCGCCGAGCCCGATCCGCTCTATGTCCGGGCGATGGACCTCGCCCTGATCCTTCACGCCGACCATGAGCTCAACGCGTCCACGTTTGCCGCGCGGGTGACGGCGGCCACCCTGGCCGACATGTACTCGGCGATCGTGTCGGCCATCGGCGCGCTGGCCGGTCCCCTGCACGGCGGGGCCAACGAGCAGGTGATGAAGATGCTGCAGAAACTCGGCGAGCCATCCCGCGTCGAGGCCTACGTCACTGAGCGGCTCGCCGCCCACCAGAAGATCTCAGGATTCGGGCACCGCGTCTACCGAACCGAAGACCCGCGGGCGACCCACTTGCGAGAGATGTCGCGAGAGCTCGGTGAACACATCGGCAACCTTCGCTGGTACGAGATTTCGCGCAAGCTCGAAGAGGTGGTGATGCAGCAGAAACACCTCTATGCCAACGTCGACTTCTACTCGGCGTCCTGCTACTTCACGATGGGGATTCCGATCGACATGTTCACGCCCGTCTTCGCGGTCAGCCGGGTGGCTGGCTGGGCGGCGCACGTGCTCGAGCAATACGCGGATAACCGGCTGATCCGGCCGCGGGCCGAATACGTAGGGGAGAAGGACGTCGCCTATATCCCGATCGACCGCCGGGTCAAGGCCGCCAGCTAGGTCGGGAGCGAAAACTGCCCGAACGATCTCCGTTATATTAGTGGCGCCCAAGCGCGGAAACCCGACAACAGGAGGTCGTTCGAACTCGTCCTACTGCTAAACGCCTCACTTCAGCCGCTGAACGTCATCAGTAAGCGGCGGCTGGTCGTCCTGCTGACCAAGCAGCGCGTCACCTTCATTGACGATGTTGCCCGGCAGGCGGTCGAGCAAGCAATGGCGCGGCGTTGCTTTGGTCAGGACGTTGTCATCGTCCGGTTGCTGTCCAACATCCAGATCCCCCGGCGCCTGCTGCGGGCGAACCGGCGCAACCTCCTGCTGCGCGACGATGGCACCTGCCAGTACTGCGGCAAGGGGATGCCGTCCTCGCAGCTTTCCGTCGATCACGTCGTTCCCACATCCCGCGGTGGTGCCGCCAACAGCTGGGAGAACCAGGTGATCGCCTGCCGGCGCTGCAATGGGCGGAAGGGCAACCGGTTGCTGAGCGAGGCGGGCATGCGCCTCATCCGGCCGCCACGCGCGCTCACCCAGGAATTCGCCCACCTGATCTTCCTGCGCTACCCGCAGCTCAAGCACGCTTACGACCGGCTGCTTTCTAGCGCGCGCGCCGCCGTTTAGCCAAGCCGCTTTCTCCCCGCTTTTTCACGCCGGAGCGGGGCCCCCAAGCCGCTATTTTCTCCCCGCTCTTTCACGCCGGAGCGGGGCCCCCTTTTGAAAGAATCGTCGTGCGCGCTCGATTATCCGATGTGCCCTTTCGACTGCTGGGTGTCGTGGCGGATCCAAGCCAGGCCGCCGACCTCTGCGGGACCGCGTTCGCCCACTACGCGGCCTTGGGCACCGATGTCACCTTGGTCTGTGCTGGGGCTCGGGATTGGAAGGGAGCTGATCAACTGCCGGGGGTGCGCCGCCTGGGCGTGCGTGACCTCGTGCTGCTCGACTACAAGCCGAGCGAGCTCACCGCGGCGGTGCTCGCGGACTTCCTTGCCGACATTATGGCCAGTCTCCGTCCGCACGTGGTGGTCGCCGATGGCACCCAGCCGGCCATCACAGATGCCGCAGCGTCGGCCTTCGCGCGCGTTCGCCGGGCAGCCGGCGGATCCGCGGCCCTGCCGGCCAAGCTCTATTACCGGCCGACGACGACCAGCCCGGTGGTGAGCGTCACGACGTCGATCGCCGTGCGCGCCGGCGCGACACCGGAACTGTTTGTGCGAGCCTTTCCTGACCCGTGGGTCACCGGGGTCCTGGAGCGGGACCTCTTTGCCGGGGTGCCGGCTGAAAACCGGGCTCCGGCGAGCCTCGATCAGCAGCTCGCCGGCTAGCAGACCCACCCTGTTGTGTGATAGCGGGGTTGACACGTTAGGTAGAAACCGGGTACAAGTATGTCAGTACCAAGTTGCGTTCGTAGGAGGAAGAAAGCATGCATCTCATCGTGTTCCTGATCATCGGCGGTATCGCGGGAGCCCTGGCTGGGCGGGTCGTTAGCGGCCACGGGTACGGAGTCCTCATGGATGTCGTTGTCGGTGTTATCGGCGCCTTCCTTGGTGGGTGGCTCTTGTCGACGCTGCTGGGCGTCAGCAGCGGCGGATTGATCATCAGCTTCATCGCCGCCTTCATCGGCGCCGTCATCCTGCTCTTCCTGGTCCGGTTGGTGACCGGCAATCGGGCAGCTGCCTGAGCCAACCCCAGCCAATTGAAAGCGGGCGCCCGCGGCGCCCGCTTTTCTTTTCCCTCCCTCGCTTGCGGGGGAGGGTAGGGTGGGGGCATGAGGGCTCACCCTGGCCGCGCCGTCGTGATCGCGATCGTCGTGCTCGCGGTGCTGGCGGTGATGGGCTACACCGGCTACGCCGGCACAACCGTGTACCAACAGCTGGACAGCGGCCGTCAAGAACTGATGGCGGCGCAGGCCGGCATGACCGCCGCGGCCCAGTCCGCCGATCCGGCCCAATTTCGGGCGGCGGCGGCCCGGCTCAGGCTGGCGGAACTGGACTTCAGCGACGCCGGCCGGCGATCCCGGGATGATCCCGCGCTTCGCCTGGTCGGCGGGATCCCTGCAGCCGGCCGCAACCTCGATGCGGTCGCACACCTGGCGGCCATTGGCGCCGACATGAGCCGGGCCGGAGAGGCTGCAGCCCTGGTGGCAATCCAGGCGGCGGGCCTGAAGCAACAGTATGCCGGTCGAGCGCTGACACCCGATGACCTCCAGGCGGTGCTGCAGCAGGCGCAGGGCATCGCCCGGGACTACAGCGCGTCCACGCAGGCGATCGGCCAGCAGCTCCGCGCTGCCCATGCGGAACGCGTCCAGGTCACGACCACGGACCTGGTGGGGCCGCTGAGGGACGCCTATGACGCGGTTGACGCAGCCCTGGCCGACGCCGACACGGCGTTCCTCCGCTTCCAGGATGTCAGGCAGGTGCTGTCAGATTTTCTCGGCGTCCGTCTACCTGCCTAGGTTGGTCAGTCCTCGCCATGGAATGCGACCGGTTTGTAACGCTCTCCGTCACAGAGCGGGCCGATAATTTCGGCAATGGCCGCCGCCCGCAATGCGACGCGCAAGGGCTGGCAGCGCTCCCAGGACCCAGCCGAGAGTCTGATCAACCTCAGCAATGAGCGGCTCACCGGCCTGTTCCGCTGGACGCTGCTGATTTTCGCGGTCATCCTCAACAACCTCAACCCCGCGGCCGGCTATGACCAGGGCCGGATCAACGCCATCCTGGCGGCCTGGGGCGTCGTCTGCCTGACGACCCTGCTGCTGCTATTCCTGCATCAGCGCCCGGGGAAGGCCTTCAGCTACGCAACCACCGGTGTCGACATGCTGGTGGCGACGATGATCACTTATGCCTCAGGTGGCTACGACAGCCCATTCGCCGTGCTCTTCTTCCTCGTCATCACCGTGTCGGCGCTGCGCTTCGGGGCCGGCGGTTCCGTGCTCTGCGCGCTGCTGGTTGCCGCGCTCTACCTCACGGCGGGCGCCGTCGCGCCACTCCAGGCCGGCACCTACCTCGCCACCGTGGCGGACGAACGAGCCATCATCCTGCAGCGCCTGTTCCTCTTTGTAGTCGTCGCCGTGGTCGGCTCGGTGATGGCCCGCGCCGTCTCGGCCCACCAGGAGTTGGTGACCCGTCGCGACGTTGAGGCCAAGCTGATGACCGAGGTCAACATGGCCCTCGCCAACGCGATCGAGGCGAAAGATAGCTACACGCGCGGGCACTCGGAGCGGCTCGCCAAGCTGGCCGGCGCCTGTGCCGAGCGGATGGGCCTCTCACGCGACGAGTCGGCCGCGGTGCGTCTGGGCGCGATCCTCCATGACGTTGGCAAGATCGGGATCCCTGATCGGATCCTGCGGCAGTCGATGGCGCTCACGGAAGACGAAATGGCCTGGATGCGCCGCCATCCACAGATCGGTGCCGACATCATCGGTCCGGTCGAGGGTCTGCACCATGTCGCCCCACTGATCCGGCATCACCACGAAAAATTCGACGGCACCGGCTACCCCAAGGGCCTCAAGGGCGAGGACATCCCGCTGGGTTCGCGCATCATCTCCGTCGCCGATGCCTTCGAGGCCATGGTGGCCGATCGCATCTACCGTCCGTCCCTTGGCCTGGCCAAGGCTCTCGAAGAGATCAAAGCCGGTCGGGGTAGCCACTTCGATCCACGGGTGGTCGACGCTTTCCTGGACCTGATCGCAACTGACACCGTGCATCTGCCGCTGCCGACTAAGGACCAAGGGCAGAAAGTCGTCCCTAACCGCCCCGACGAGCCCGTCCAGACCGCCGCGTAGCGCGGAGAAAGCGTGAGACTCGATAGGCGTTTGAAACGCCAAAAGCGCGAGAAGCCCAAGAAGGACCAGCCATCCGAACCGCTCGCGCCGGAAACCCTCGGGGACAGGCTCAACCCGATGAAGCGGATCTTTCCCTTTGACTTCCCTGGGCAGAACAGCGACTGGACCAAGAAAGACTAGCGCTACCCCTCAACGCCGGGCTGCGCTTAGCAGGGTATTGTGTGCACACGGTGGAAGTCGCGCCCGGCATTTTTCGGCTGGAGCTCCCCATGCCGTTCGAGCTCAAGCACGTGAACGTCTACTTGTTGCGCGACGGCGACCAGTTCACGCTCATCGATACGGGACTGCAGACCGACGAATCGCGGCAGGTCCTGAACCAGAAGCTGGCCGCAATGAAGGTACGCGTCGAGCTGATCAACCGTATCCTGATCACGCACATCCACCCTGATCACTTTGGTCTCGCCGGCGAGCTGCGTGACCGGTCCGGCGCTGAGCTCGTCATTCACCGGTTGGAGGTCGCGCTGATGGAACCGCGGTACGCGCGCGCCGAAGACCTGGTCTACGACGTGGCGAAGTGGTTGAGCATGAACGGCGTGCCACCGGAGGAGGCCGAGTTCCTCAAGAGCGCATCGATGGCGGCTCGGGAATATGTCTCGGTGGTCGAACCGGACACGCTGCTGGAAGGTGCCGAGCGGCTACCCGTCGAGGACAGCGAGATCGAAGTCATCTGGACGCCGGGGCATTCGCCGGGTCACTGCTGTTTCTATTGGCCGGCGCGCGGCGTGCTCTTTTCGGGGGATCACCTGCTGCCGAAGATCAGCCCGAACATCGGCCTGCATCCACAATCCGGTGCTGATCCCCTGGATGACTACATCGCTTCGCTGGAACGCATTCGCCGGCTCGAGGTCGAAACGGTACTGCCCGCCCATGGCGATCCCTTTTACGATCATCGCAGCCGGATCAGGGAAATCATCGAGCACCACGAGGCGCGCAAAGCCGCCCTGGTCCGCCTTGCCGGTGGCGGTCCGAAGTCGGGCTGGCAGCTGGCGGGGGAGCTGTTCCAGGGCATCATGCAGCGCAACGTCTTCCAGCAGCGCCTGGCCCTGCAGGAGACGCTGGCGCATTGTCAGTCGCTGGCGGTCGAGGGGCGGCTGCACAAGCAGGTCAGCCGCGAGCTGGTGACCTGGAGGGCCGCCTAAGCGCGCTGGCGCTCGACCTCCTCGACGAAGTCCTGCACCAGTCGCAGCACCGTCGGGAATTGTTCCGAATGGACCTGGTGACCGCCCGGGTCCAGCACGCGGAGCCGGGCGTTGGGCAGTGCGCGTTGCAGTTGTTCGGCGCGGGCAAGCGGCACCATTCGATCCTGCCGCCCGTGGAGGATCAGCACCGGCTGGCGGATTTCGCCGAGCCGGTCGCAGAGGTTGTGCTGCTTGACCGCCTGGTCCTGGCGGACAATGGCGTGGAGCGGCATCTTGCCGAAATGCTTCGCGTCTGCTTCGACCCACTCGGGATGCTCCGCGATGAAGCCCGCATCGTAGAGATTCGCATAGCGGCGTAGCGGGCCCTCGACCGCCGGGGCATTGGCCGCCGGCGGGCGCTCGCCGCCGCAGTGTGTCGCGCCCAGGATCACGCTGCGAACCGCGTCCGGATGGTTGAGGGCGAGCTGCTGCAAAATCATCCCTCCCATCGAGAGCCCGAACCAATGCGCCGAGGCTTCGCCGGCATCGCGCAGCACCGTCAGCGCGTCCTCCGCCATCAATTGCGTGCTGTACGGCGTGTCGGGTTTGTCAGAAGCGCCGGTGCCGCGATTGTCAAGGGCGATCACTTTGAAGCGCGGCGCAAGGGCCGGGATGTAGCGCCACCAGGCCCCCTCGATGGTCGAGGTCCTGCCGCCGACCAGCACCAGTGGCGGACCGGCTCCCGCGACGATGTAGTGCAGGCGCGTCCCGTCGGCGGCGGTTGCGATCATTCGCGCATTAGCATGATGGTCGAGATGGCAGGGCCGTCACCCGGCAGCAGCGCGGTTCCCGAGCCCGCCTGGCGGGCGCTCCGCGGTCTCGATCCGCAGGTTGAAGACCAGATCGTCACGCTGGCGACCTGCCTGGCGCTGGCGGAACAGCGGTTCCAGTTGCTGTTCGAGGACGTCTTGCCGCGCTTTGCCGAGACGCCGGATGACCTCACCGGCGAGGCCGACGTCCTCGCCGATGCGCACCACGCGCTGACCTTGCTCCAGGAGAGCCTGCACGCCACCTCGCGGCGGATGCTCGATGTGCTCGACCGGGTCAGCCGCGAACTCGGCGAGTAGGCCCTAGAGACCCTGGCGGTCGAGCCGCTCCCACGGCGGATGCTCACTACCAAGCTCGCGCTTGATGTCGGTGGCGCGCTCGACGATGTCCGCGCTGTGCTCGTCGGTTCGAGGCGCTTGGACCTGCCACGGTGCCGGGTCGTACTGCGAGTGGTGGACCGGTGGGCGAAATCCCCAGGCTCGGCGCGGCATCACGCCTGCGGCCTGCCGAAGAACGAGCGGCCCGGCCAGCGGCGTGTCGTACGCAAGGTCTCCGACGCCGGGGCGCAGGGCCAGGACCAGGCCGGTGGCGATCATGGCCACCGTCCAGCCCCCCATGATGATGACCGCCCAGTCGACCAGGCTCATCGACTCGCCATTGTAGGCTGCGTGACTTTCGTCTTCGGCGCCTGCAGCATTCGAAGGCCGGTGAAGGCCAGGTAGCCGCCGAAGAGCAGGCGCAAAAGCGCGTCCGGGCTTGCGAGCGCGAGGAATGCGCCGGCAGCCGCACCAACAACGCCGCCGGCGGAGAGCCAGGCCGCCGTCTCCAGCCGGATATTGCCCATCCGAAAATGCGTGATCGAGCCTGAGATCGCCGTCGGGATGATCACCAGCAGCGAGGTCCCCTGGGCAACGTGCTGAGTCAGCCCCATGAGCAAGGTCATGGCGGGCACCATCACGGCGCCACCCCCGATGCCAAGCAGGCCACTAAGCACACCGGCGACTGCGCCCACCAGGAGGGCCATAAGCCAGAGCGAAATTCCAGTGGGGCGCAGGCCGCTCGCGAGGTGCGCATTGCCGCCGACCGCGCGGAGGACGGAGTCGGCGATCATCACCATCCCGGCGGCGACCGCCACGACGCCGAACGCGCGACGGAGGCCGATGTCCGAAACGCGGCGGGTCAGGCGTGCGCCGACCACCGCGCCGCCGACGGCTGCGATCGCGAGGACGATGCCGACCTCGAGATCGACCTGGTGTCCACCTCCCAGGATCGTCGCACCAACGATCGCCACTGGCACGATGACCGCCAGCGATGTGCCGTTGGCTTCACGCTGAGGCGTCTTCATCAGGTAGACCATGGCGGGCACCATGACGAAGCCGCCACCGACGCCCAGCAGGCCGCCCGCCAGTCCGGTGGCCACGCCGATGGCGAGGAGGCGGGCGACGCGACCGTTCACCACGTCACCATCGAGACTCAGTTTAGGGGCGAGCCAAGGCCTAAACTGAAGAACAGACTCCGCCAAAGGAGGAGCAGATGGCCACCGCGACCGCGACGTCGCTCAGCAAGCTCGAGTCGATCCTGGGAAATGACGCCCAGGACTTGCTCGAGCATGAGTGCAAAACGATTCCGAAGTCGCAGCTGCACCTCCCCGGCCCAGACTTCATCACCCGCATCTTTGCGACTAGTGACCGCCCGACGCGCGTGCTGCGCAGCCTCGAGTCGCTCTTCGACCACGGGCGTCTGGCGGCCACCGGTTATCTATCGATTCTGCCAGTGGACCAGGGCATCGAGCACTCCGCCGGAGCGTCGTTCGCTGCCAACCCGGCGTACTTCGACGGCGAGAAGATTGTCGAGCTGGCAGTCGAGGGCGGCTGCAACGCGGTGGCCTCGACCTTCGGCGTCCTCGGCTCGGTCGCGCGCAAGTACGCGCACAAGATCCCTTTCATCTGCAAGATCAATCACAACGAGCTGCTGACCTATCCCAACCACTACGACCAGATTCGCTTCGGCACGGTCAAGGAGGCCTCGGAACTCGGGGCGGTGGCACTCGGAGCGACGATCTATTTCGGCTCCCCCGAGGCGGACCGGCAGATTCAGGAGATCTCGGCCGCCTTCCACGAGGCGCACGAGCTGGGGATGGCCACGGTGCTCTGGTGCTACGTGCGCAATCCCGCCTTCATCAAAGATGGCGTCAACTACGAAGTGGCGGCCGACCTCACCGGGCAGGCGAATCACCTGGGGGTCAGCATCGAGGCGGACATCATCAAGCAGAAATTGCCCGAGACCAATCGCGGCTTCGAGGCGTTGAAGTTTGGTAAGACGTCCAAAGCCGTCTACGAGAAGCTGACGACCGACCATCCGATCGATCTCACCCGCTACCAGGTGGCGAACTGCTATATGGGCCGAAGTGGCCTGATCAACTCGGGTGGCGCCTCATCGGGCGAAAGCGATCTGAAGGAAGCGGTCAAGACGGCCGTGATCAACAAGCGGGCCGGCGGCACGGGCCTCATCACTGGGCGCAAGGCCTTCATGCGGCCGATGAGCGAGGGCATCCAGCTGCTGAACGCGGTTCAGGACGTCTACCTCATGGACGAGGTGACCGTCGCCTAAGCCGCTTGCGGCGGCTTACAATCCGCCCATGGCAGCCCCCCGTCTTCGCGCGACCGATTCGGGCCAGGTCTACAACATCGACTTGCCCGAATTGAAGGTGACGCGCGATGATGTCGACGGGATCTACGTCCTGCACGGCCGGGGCTACTTCCAGACGTTCGAAACGCGCGAGGAAGCCTTCGAGCGCAAGAAGGAAATCGACTACAGCACGTTTCGGTAGCCGGCCTTTTGCGACGCGGGGCTTGAACATGCGCCTCATGCCGCGCATAGTAAACGCGGCATAAGACGATGCCCGATCAAAAGGAGGCGCGGGTGGGACAGGTGAGGACGGAGACTGCTGGCAAGCCGTGCATTTGCCACGTCAAGAAGTCGGGATGGCCCTGGAGGGCGACGGGGAAAACCGAAGGTGGGGAGCGTGAAGAGAAGTGCCGCATCTGCGGCGCGACACACATGGTGTCGGCCTAGGGGTCGCCCATCCAGTCGGCCGAATGGGGGAGGGATCGATGGCCTCGGCTCGGGCGGAGGTGTAGGACCCGCTGGAGGTCGGCGCTTCGGTAGAGGCGAGCGCGCTTGATCCCCTGGCGGTAGCTCTGTAGGACGCCGCGGCTAACGTAGGCGTAGAGCGTCGCCGGCTTGACGCCGAGCAGCTCGCACGCCTCGGCGGCGCTCAAGTAGGGCTCCCCCTGGATCTCGATCACGTTCAGACTTAAGCGTACGTGAGTCGATCGTTGCAGTCAATGGATTGCAATACAAATCAACATATGCATACAATGAGGCGTGCGTGATCGCGCCGAGCCCAATCTGCTGCGCGACGACTTCCCGTACACCCGCATCCCGCCGATCCGCTTCGACGGGGATGCTGTGCCGCAGGCCCTGCCCTCGGATATCTGGATCACCGACACCACCTTCCGCGACGGCCAGCAGGCTCGGGCCCCGTACACCATCGAGCAGATCGTCGATCTCTACGACCTGCTGAACCAGCTGGGCGGCCCGGTGATCCGGCAGACCGAGTTCTTCGCCTACACGCCGGTCGACCGGGAGGCGATCGCTGCCTGCCAGCTACGACCGGGTCCCGAGGTGACGACCTGGATGCGCGCCTCGCTGGACGATCTCAAGGCCGTCGAGACGACCGGCGTCAAGGAGACGGGCATCCTGGTGTCGGCCTCCGATTACCACATCTACCTGAAGATGAACCGCACGCGCCGCCAGGCCGCCGAGGACTACACCCGGGTCGTCGCGGCCGTGATCGATGCCGGCATCCGTCCGCGCTGCCACCTCGAGGATCTGACCCGCGCCGACCTGGACGGCTTCGTCGCGCCGCTGGTCACTTCGCTCCAAGAGCTGGCCCGGCGGGCCGGCGTGCCGATCAAGTTCCGGCTCTGCGACACGATGGGCTTCGGGTTGCCATGGCCTGAGGCGGCCTTACCCCGCGGTGTGCCCCGCCTGGTGCAATTCTTCGCCGGCAGCCTCGGGGTCGCGCCCGAGCACCTGGAATGGCACGGGCACAACGACTTCCACCGGGGCGAGGTGAACACCGTCACGGCCTGGCTGTACGGCTGCGCCGCGGCGAACGGTTCGCTCTTCGGCTTTGGCGAGCGGACCGGCAACCCGCCGGTCGAAGCCCTCGTCATCGACCACATCGGCTTGCGCGGGGAGACGCCCGGTGTCGACCCCACCGCGATCACGCGTGCGGCCGCCTATTTCCGCGACCAGCTGGGGACGCCGCTCCCGGCGAACTATCCGTTCGCCGGGGCCGGCTTCAACGTGACCAGCGCGGGCATCCACGCCGACGGCCTGCTCAAGAACGAGGAGATCTACAACATTTTCGACACGGCACATATTCTTGACCGGCCACTGGGGATCACCGTCAACGACCGGTCGGGTCTGGCCGGGATCGCGTACTGGGTCAATACCACCCTTGGACTGAAGGGCGCCGCCCAGGTACGCAAGGACGATCCCCGGGTGGTGGCCATTCACCGCGAGGTAGAAGGGCAATACCAGTCTGGCCGAAGCACGGGGTTCTCTCCCGATGAGATGCAGGCGCTAGCCCGGTTGCATTTCGGCAACACCCTGGCAACGAGCGCGCGCAGCTAACAAGTTGCCCGAACGGGGGGAGTTGATGCTGTGAGGCATCCCCCGGATGAGCACCGAAGGCGACCTGACGCCGGCTCCCCAGCCCGATCCCGGGCAGGCGGTCCCGCCGGCCGTCCCCGTCGTTCCTTCCGAGGCGCCTCAGTCCTGGTTTCACGATCACCGACGTCTGCTGATTCCTGCGGCGGCGGTCGTCGCTCTTGCCGCCGTCAGCGCGGCTGCGGTGTTGCTGCTGGTCAAACCGAACAACACGGTCGAGAAGATGGTGCCCGCGACCCAAGACGCAATCGTCGTCGCGAACCTCGATCCCTCCGTTGCGCAGAAGGTCAACCTGCTGCGCGCGGTGCACAGCTTCCCTGACACCAAGACCGACAAGGCCATCGACGACAAGCTCGACCAGGCGTTCAAGGACTCTGGTCTCTCATTCACCGGCGATATCAAGCCCTGGCTTGGCTCGCAGATTGGGGTCAGCGCCAAACTTGACCTCAGCAGCGCGAAAAACAGCCCGGCCGCCGTCTATATCGTCTCCCGCGACGATACGAAGGCGCGGGCCATGTTGGCCAAGCTGCGTGCGGGCAAGTACGGCACGAAGTTTCAATGGAAGGACGACACATACAGCGGCATCACGATTTCTGTCGGGACGCCGACAGACCAATCTGGGCAGGCCGCTGCCTATAGCCTCGTCGACCACGTGGTGGTGTTCGCCACGACGAGCGCTCAGATTCACGAGATCATCGACGCCGACCAGGGTCGCGCGGCCCGCCTGGTCGACTCGAGTGACTACAAGGCCACGCTCGCGGGCTTACCTTCGGATCGGCTCGGTTACCTGTATGTCAATGGCAAGTCGCTGGTCGCCAACGTGAAGAAAGAGATAGCCACGACGCCCTCCCTCAGCCTGGCGCTGAAAAATATGAACGACGTCGACGCGCTGCAGGGAATTGGGGCCACGGTGTCGGCGAATGGCAACGGACTCCTGGCCGACGTGCTGGTGAAGCTCGACCAATCGAAGCTTTCGCCCTCAACCCGAGACGCGTTCGCGCACGCGGGGCGGGCCGACACCGTGGTCAGCTGGATTCCCAAGACCAGCGATGCTTTCCTCGCCATCACCAGCCTCAAGCAGACCATCCAGACGGTGCTCGACCAGTCCGGCAATGAGGCGTCTGTGAAAGCCGGCACCGACGCGATTGGCCTGACCGGCCCAAGCGGCGTCTTGCCGCATCTCACCGGCGACGCGGGGCTGGAAGTCGGCTTCGGCCACACCGGCCTGCCCGCCGGCGCCATCCTCCTGGGAACCAATGACGCGCAGAGTATGAATGCCTTCTTCGCCAGGCTGCTAGCGCTGGCGGAGGGAGCGGCTGGCTCGAGCTTCGGTGGCTCGGGTGCTGGCTCCAGCCTCGGTTCTGCGGCCGCGCCGCCGGCCAGCCACCTCACCAGGAGCACCTATCGCGGCGTGGTGATCACCTCCTGGACGTCCCCCCTGCTCGGTCAGCTGGGGGCCGGGGAAGCCTTCGCGCCCTCGTATGCGGTGCTCGACGGCATGGGCATCCTCGCCTCCACCCCCGATGAGGTCAAGGCGATCATCGATACGCACAAGGGTGGGGCCACCATCGCATCGGACCCGACCTACAAGACCGCCAGCGCCGCGTCCCTGGCCAAACCGTCGGCCATCGTCTACGTGGACATCGCCAGGCTGCTGGAGGCGATCCGCAAATCTCCGCTCGGAGCGCAGTCCGGCCTCGGGTCCGGCAGCACGATGTCCGGCAACGTGGACCCGCTCAAGGCTGTGATCGTGACCGCCGCCAGCCAGTCGGATAGGGCAACCGAACGGTTCTTCGTGATCATCCGCTAGACAGGGAGCGACGAACCTGCTAGGCTGGTGACTGACGTGTCAGTCAGTAGTCGAACCGCGAGCGACTCGCCCCTGACCGAGCGGCAGTGGGTTCGCCGCGGCGAGTTGCTGGAGGCGGCCCGCCGGGTCTTCGAGCGTGACGGCTACCATGGCACCACCGTTAGTGCGGTCGTGCAAGCGGCCGGGCTTTCCCAGGGAGCGTTCTACCTGTATTTCGTCGACAAGAAGGGTGTGTTTGCGGCCCTGCAGGACGAGACGGCGACCCTGCTGCGGCGGCGGATCTACTGGGCCACCCGCGATCAGGCCGACGCTCGCCAGCGGCTCGAGGCCGGGCTCACGGCCTACTTCGAGTTCTACGACGAGTACGCGGGGCTGATCCGCCGGCTGACGATCGAGGGCCTTGGCATCGACGAGAGCTTCGAAGCTCGCCAAACCGAGCTGTATCAGACCCTCGCCGCCGCCTTCGAGCCGACGCTGCACGACCTGGGCGTGCGGGCAACCGCCGTGGCCGCGTTCGCGCTGCTTGGTATGGCGGCCCAGCTCGCCTACTGGCAGCATTTTCAGCGCAAAGACGAGCCCTCGATGAGCGCCGCCGCGCTTGCCCAGGCGTGCGCCCGCCTGTTCCTCAATGGCGCCGCATCGATCCCAACCTCGCGAGAACAAGAAGGAGGCACACATGCCTGAAGCCAGGGAAGTTTTTACGGAGATCGAGAATCGCATCAAGTCGCATCCCGAGAAGTCCGCGGGTCTGAACGCGACCTACCAGTTCGACCTGAGTGGCGAATCGTGGACGCTGCAAATCGCGAACGGCGCCCCGACCCTCACCCAGGGGCCGGCGCAGAGCCCCAACACCACGCTGATCGCCTCGACGGATGACTGGATGAACATCGCCACCGGCAAATTGAACCCCGTGACGGCGTTCATGCAGCAGAAGCTCAAGGTAAAGGGCGACATGGGGCTGGCGATGAAACTGCAGGGGCTGTTGGCCTAGTGACGGACTCGCGCTGGGTCGGCCGGAGCTACGAGACGGCGCCCTTCCAGGTCACCGAGCAATCCATCCGCGACTACATGACGGCCGTGGGCGATGTGCGGGACGATGGCGAGCTGATCGCGCCGCCGACCTACGCCATGGTCTACGGCTTCGACGCTTACTGGCAGCTCTGGACCGACCGGGAGGTGGCGCTGGACGTCGCGCACCTGGTGCACGGCGAGCAGCAGTTCAATTTTCAACGGCCGGTCCGTCCAGGCGATCGCATCCGCACGACAGGGCGGCTGACCGCGATCAACACACGCGGCGACATGGAGCTGGTCACGTTCGAGCTCAAAGCGACGGATGAGCAGGACCGACCGGTCTCCGATGGCACCGCGCTCTTCATCATCCGCAAGCTATGAAAACGATGAGTGCATTGGATTTCGAGCACGTCACCCCGGGGCAGACGCTGCCCGCATTGACCAAGCATGTAACGGTCGAACAGATCCGTCAGTATGCGGAAGCCTCCGGCGACCGCAACCCGATCCACCTGGACGAGAGCTTCGCGCGCTCCGCCGGACTGCCGGGGGTGATCGCCCACGGCATGCTCACCATGGCCTTTGCCAACCAAATGGTGACGGACTGGCTGGGCGATCGTTCGTTACTCAAGCGCCTGCAAGGTCGCTTTGCCGGAATGGTCCTACCCGGCGATGACGTGACCTGCTCTGGAACCGTCGCGTCGAAAGACGATGCAACACGACGCGTCGTGATCAACCTGGTCGTGACCAATCAACGCGGAGAACGAGTCTTGAACAAAGGTGTGGCGGAGGCCGAGTTCCCGCCACAAAGGAGCACTACCCATGCCGCTTGACTTTACGTTGACCTCCGAGCAAGAAGACATCAAAGCGCTCGCTCACGAATTCGCCGAGAAGGAGATCCGTCCCGTGGCGCCGCACTATGACGAGACCGAAGAGTTTCCCTGGCCGGTCTTGAAGAAGGCGCACGAAGTGGGGCTGACGCCGGTCGCGGTAATGCCGGAAGCCTACGGCGGTGGCGGCCTCGACATGATCTCTAACATGCTGATCGCCGAGGAGCTGCACTGGGGCTGCGCCGGCATCGCGGTGGCCATTACCGGCACCGGGCTGGCCGCGGCCGCCATCCTCGCGATGGGCAGCGAGGCGCAGAAGCAAAAGTGGATCCGCGAATTCTGCAGTTCCAGGAGCCCGGTGGTCGGCGCCATGGGACTCACCGAACCGGGCACCGGTAGCGATGCCATGGCGATCGCGACCACCGCCAAGAAA
>WNFA01001606.1_pt1 | contig 20030 bp, 40 predicted proteins | sample 5400481 | NCBI WGS metagenome assembly WNFA01 (sample SAMN13153340, study PRJNA577476) | soil metagenome | isolation source: 120 cm saprolite under Douglas fir tree site 2 hole 1 replicate 2 | place: USA:California | collected 2015-04-18
ATCTGGATACTTTCGGCGTCCTTATTTTAATGCGGTTTGGTCCGCTCTCAGGCTTTTGGGTCGACGCTATCCATTGGCCAGTTCACCATATCCATTGGAATGGTATAATCCTCCCGGTAACCACGCGGCGGCTTATCCCGGTATTCCGGGTCGCGATTCTCCAGGGTAGCTAGGGCCAATTCCAGGCCATTGAATAGACCGCGCATATACGCGTCCGAATTCCAGTTACCGTCATCTCCCTGGACTCGATGAACCGCACGAATTGACGCCCTGGCGGATTGGAATTTCAGAACTTGCTCGCACGGTTCACTATGCTTTGCCAGGTATATTCCAAGGCATAGGCTTAGAGTCCCGATTAGGGCGACCCCAAGAAGCCATGCCAGTACGATATTCACTTGGCTTTCTTCTCCTTTACTGGCTCCACCTCAAAGGTAAGATCGGTGACGTTGGCGTCCTCTGGCCTTGCCTCGAAATGCCGAGGGATATTAACGTTCTGCTTTGTCCGAATGTTGATTTCATGCCACGTACGGTGAATCACATACGGGGCGAGAGCTATTGTCGTCCACATCGTGTAGAAATGGTAATGCTCGAATAGGAGCACCCAACCGATTGGAATGACGAATGATAGCCATCTCCACATCATTCGGTGCGCGCGTGGCTTTGAATTCCACCACGTGATGCTGTGTCTTGGCATATTGCCGTGGCGCCACCATGTTGCATTGGTGAAGCGGCGCCCGTCCATATGTGCGCCGGTAAAGAATCGCCAGAGCATAACTCTGTAAGCGTGATCGAACATTTCTGCCTCCTGAATGAGAAATGACCCCCTAGTCACTTAGGGGGTCATTTCCTATGGTGTGTTTAGAATGGCACCGCCTGATTGTCATCGGGAATGAGATCGTCCATTGCACGCAGGTGCGCGTGACGTTCGGCGTTGTTCACGTGCACGCTACGGAAGGAAAGACCATGGTACTTGGGGTTGTCGACCATGACGAAATGATTAACCGATGTCCAGTACATTACGTCATGGGTGATCGGGAAATTGTGAGAGAAGAGATTGACTGTCTTAACGGTGTGGTACCTACGCCCGTTGAAGTAGCGAACGGAGGTGGTTTCGTGCGCTTCGACGGTCCAGTCGACGCCGGTCCTGTATTCGATGGTGGTTGGCTTATTCATTGGAGTCTGCCTCTCCTAGAGTTGAGAAATGGATCGGGGGGACATAATCACCAAGCATTTCGCTTGCCCGGTAATACCAGACATATTCGCATGATGGGCACGAATACGGCTGGCCGTCATCCGAGTCAATTAGGTGATTGTGCTTTGCGTCCATTTCCTGCCTCCGCGTTCTTGGTGGTGCCTTGGCACCATCCTAGTCGGGATAGACAGTTTATTCCAAGGATCTAGGTAACGATTGGATAACGATTTTGGTCCCATCGAAGGATCGGAGGCAGAATTCGATCCTTCGATGGGAGTTTGAGAGGCATTCGTATTGACCTTTTGATTGATCTTGAATGCCGCGACGAGGCCAGTAATGGCCGTGATGATGCCCGCTATTGCGGTCCAGAAAGCCGGATTCGTCCACATGATGCATTCCTACTGAATGAACATCATTGCGAAGTCGTGGCTGTGTGAGCCGTCATGCGTTCCGCCCGCCGGGCAGTGGGATTCCGCTTCGCCTGGGAAGTAGAAAATTCCCTGGCACTTATGACAGAAATGCCAGTTCGCTTGGAATTGCGGAATGGAAATGGACGGGACCGGCGTAGGAGTCGACGCTGGCGGCAGCGGCGGCGGCGGGGTTGGAACAGACACTTTGGATACCTCCTGTAGCCATGCTGTACTGAACACGGATATGTCATGAGTTTCGGCGTTTGCGAATTGTACGCCGATGATCGGGAACGGACCGCTTGCATTGTTCACATCGGCAACGGCTTGTGGATCGGTGAGATTCCAGTTGGCTACCCACAGACCGACGCCGGAAGTAATTCCCTTGCTGATAAGTTCGTTGACCACTGCCGTAATGTTGCTCGCGGATGCGTAAATTGCCGGTTTGCGTTGTCCCGCGCGAATACCAAGATTGAACTTGACGTGGGCCGCATTCACCCATGGGGCGAGATCCGAGAGGACGGCCGCGCCATCCTCGTAGTCGATAACGTCCGCTGTTTCGTCCAATCCCGTAATGAATGCGGACTGGTCGATGTGAATTGCGCCAGGATGCGCATTGAACTGTTCCCGAGTCCACGGGACTCCGCCGCTTCCGGTCATGTATCCGGCCATTAGCACACCGGGCGGAATCGGGAATGACCCGAGGTTATCTCCTGTGCAGTCATAGACGACTGTTATGCTCATGCGTTTCTGCCTTTCCAGAGGTTTTTCTCTAGCCACCTAAGCCTACGATCGGTGGCGCTTCGGTCTTCCCGCATTTGAGCGGCTAGTTCTACGTGTACTCTTTCTTGGTCGACAACGATTCCTTTTAGATCATTGGCTATCTCGTCTATCTTGTCTTCCGTCCTCGTCCACTTGACTACGATTCGGAACAAGAGAACCATCAACGGGATAACGATAATAGCTAGCACTGAAAGACTAATCGTTACGACTAGGTACACACTATTCCTTTAGGCTAGTTGCTTCCCCATCCTTTGCGACCGGAACATGAACTTAGTCATTTCCCTGGCCATTCGAGTTTGGAACTTATCCATCAGTCCATTGCGGACCGAGGACGGGAGTAGGAATAGTGCGGGTAGCCATAGCGGCATTGTCGCGGTAAAGAGCGCGCCGGTCACGGTAGTGAGTAGGACAATGAATGCGATCGCCCCGATTTGCTTTCTGGACACTCTGCCTCATTTCTAGTTGGCGGGCATGAAATCGACGTGAGAGAATGGGGATATTGAGAATGACGTACCCGCATTCTGATTCGACGCGAGTAGCGCAAGAGTCCCGACAGCAGAGGGAACAACACTTCCCTCAATAAAGACTAGGTACGTATTATTGATAGCAGTCTGGAATATAGCCGCGTTGACATTAGGTGCAACGTTCGCTGTTGCGGTAACAGTAGCGCGCACCCACAAGAATCCTATCTCTCCCGTTGTCCCGCCCGGTCCTGCTAGCTGCAATTGGACGAGACCAGGGTTAGCCGCTGGCGCTTGGATGAATAGCAGTCCGCTAATACGGTACGTGCGACCGGCATTAACGGGCAAGTGCAGTCCGGTATCACTCGGCGTCTGATTAGCAAAGCCGATAGCATTCCTGATGATCCGGCTAGACCGTTGAGTCTGGTAAACATTAGCGTCCGCGCCATCCACTACCATCGCCCCGCCGGTAGTGGTGTAGACAGTCGCGCCTGCATTCGGGTCAACAGCAGGAGTACTTGATCTAAGCCCGAGAATCAACGGGGCAAAGGTATTAATAGCACCGCCAGGCGTGATGGACAATTGTAGGTTAGCGGGAATAGCGGCACCGTTGTAAACCTTGAGACCCGTGCTATCGATAACAACTGAATTACCGAACATCGCCGACACGCCCGCAATGGTTCCGGCAAAGACATTCAAACCTTGGACAAAGGAGTTACCAACAGCATCGGTGCCTGCTGCCGTTGCGCCTGCCAGGATAAGGTTGCCGTTGCTACCAGGATTTCCCGCTTGTAGGAGGACGGCTATGCCGAATGCGCAGGTGCTGTCCCCCATTACCGGCGCTTGGACTCCTGCGCTCGTGTTGCTGTTAATGCATAGGCAGTTCCCATTGACATCAATCAGATAGCTGTAGCCTGGCGTTGTGCCAGCAGTTGAGGTTATATTGTCAAACTCGAATATCGAGTACAGTTCACCTAGTAGCGAGGTGATAGCGGGCATTGTATTGGTGCCCGTACTATCAAGTTGGTTTTGTGTAATGAACGTGAACGTGCCCGAACTGCTACGGTATCCCTGAGCGGCATTGCGAATCCCGGTCGGTGTTCCCGCAAATGAAACAGTCGCTACTGCGCTACCTACCGCTGTAGCTGTGCCGACATATACGGCACCAATAAACCCAAGGTTATTCGTCCCATTGAACGTGTTACCTACTTGCTGCCAATTGCAGTTCCCGCCGCTAACCCCAGATGGTGCGGCAGTACCATTCGAGATCACGTGGAGGACGAAGGAATCCCCTATTTGAACGGGATTGAAGGTAATGGTAGGAGTCTGGCTTTGAACGAGGCCACCGATTTTAGTCCACGTTCCGGCGGGAGTCGGGCCGGTCGGTGTCCCGGCGTAAAGGAACCAACCGAGTTGGTTAATGATCAGGGTATTACCGGCGGTAAGAGTTCCGGTTAGGGTTGTTCCTCTAACAATGAGGTTGTTAAATTCGGCGCTGCCGTCTTTATTGATAGACCAACCGACAACACCATGCAAGAAGTTGGGTGAGAATATCGACGGAATGGCAAGCGATCCGCCGCCCTGAGTTATACCGAGAAAGGTGGCCAGTCCACCATCAACAGTTGCAACAACTACCGGAGTGACAGACATTGTCACGGCGTAAAAATTGCGCGTCCCATCTACTACGATGGACCCGTTAGGCGCAATAGGTATGAGGGTTGTCGCATCATTGACGCGAGCTGTATTATCCTCGCTAATGAAAATGCTAGCGGTTAGGCTTGTATTAATAATCAGTACGGGCGTAGGGGGATCGCTGCTAAACGCTACCTGCGTTGCGGTAGTGGTGTTAGCTTGAATCGAATAAGTGCTAGTTGCCACGCATACCGCGCTTGGCCGGTTTCCAACCTGTCTTACGCAGTGTTCCGTATACGTATGCGTCGGCGCGGCGGCCGTGCAATCCCTTTTGTGCAGCTTCTTGCTTAAGTTTGCGTTCTAGCTTCTTCGGCATCTCTGCCTCACACTATAATTGATGTTCTGGCTGAACCTTGATTATTGGTATTCGATTGCCCGTTGCCGGTATTGGTGCCACCGAAGTCTTTCAATGTCAAGGCCGGTCCTGGTGTTCCCGTACTGGCAGGCTTGGCGAATACTGAGGTTAGTATACCGTGACTGGCAAAGATGTAGACGAGGACGAGAGCTAGCCCGATCCACAGAATCATGTTCTGGTATTTGTTCACGCGATCACCGATCCCGTACTGCCAGCAAGCCCGGTCCATTTCTGAATAAGACCAGCACCGCCAGTCATAAGCCACAGCAGAAGAAAGCCGAACATGACGATAAGAAGGACTTTACCTAGTCCTTCACTAAGCCCGGCAAATATCGTCATGATTAGCACTCCGCCGATTATGACGATTCCGCCGGTCACTTTATCAGGCGCAGCCATGTCACAACTTCTTTAGAGACTTTGTGATATTGGGATACGATCCTTTTACGCCTACGATGATCAGCAGGATTCCGAGCACGATCATAAGCCCGCCAACAGGATTCATGCCACTACCGCCGCTCCTGCCAATTTACCGGCTTCTGCCCCGAACTTGTGACTAGCCGACGAAACCCCAGATGTTACCCGTCCACCACCGGACCGGCCGCCCGTAGCTTTAGGGTGACGACTACCATCCCGAGAGGAATGCTCACTCGATCGAGAAAGGGGAGTAGTTGTCTCTGAGGTTTCGTCGGCCGTTTCGCTTTCCCCGCCGCCCGAGGCAGTAGGCGAAGAAAGCGAAATCTGCGTACCCTTATCAGTAAGATGCGTCAGCCCGATGATCAGAATAACCGCGCCAAGCAGAATCAAACTGAGACGAATAAAGAAGTCTTTCCAGCCGTTAATACCAAGCTTCTGCAGGAAAGCATTAGTAGTGCCAACGAATGCCCCGATTAGCCCCTGACTAATTCCGCTGGCAACATCAGTACCTAGAGAGCTAAGGGGATTGCCAAATATGTTGAATGGATTAAAGGGATTGAATCCTGTCGTTGTTGGATTGGTACCGCCGCTTCCGGTAATTCCCGCCCCGCCCGCTCCCCAGTTACCGGACTGTATCTGACTGAGAATGGTATTAGCATTCTGCTGCCGTTGCACGTTCTGCGCGCCCCCTGGTGAACATCCCTGGCAGACTTCCACGAAGTTCGCCCAGTTACCGGCAACCTGAGCGGCGCTCGATCCCTGCAATCCCTGACCGGTACCAGACGTATCGTGTAGCAGGAAATTAACCTGGCTAGCGAGATCTTTGCTCGCGTTGCCGGTAACGAGAGATGGTGCATTTGGATATGATGCGGCGTTCCATTGAATCAATCCGTAAGAGACTGCGCCGTTGGTATCCATTGCGGCGGATTCGACATTGAAGCCGGATTCGTTCTGGATATTGCCCATGACACCGGCGGCTTGATTCTGTGACAAGCCCGCCGCCGCGAGTGCCTGGTAAATTTGCTGCTCTGATGTCGCCATTACTGTCCTCTTAGAACGGGAGAATTCCGCCCAATGGCCATGGCGCGTTCTTTCCTCTCCCGTTCCAAGCATCCCATAGGAGCAACGCACCAGCCACGAATACCACAAGTCCGACGATTAGTTCGGTCTTGCGATTCTGTATAAAGTGACCGTTCGGCTTGATAAGCCGCTTAACGTTATCCATTACTTTGCGTGCGGAATCTTGAGAACTTGACCAGTCTTAAGACCAGCACCCGTTCCCAGTGGCTGCCCGACTTTCTTATTACCGGCAACCTCGCCAGCGACGTACACATTGCTATGGGCAAGCGTGGCAGCAGATATGCCGAACATGTTAGCAATCTGCGTTAGCGTCTGCCCTGGCTTCACTGTGTACGAGCTGTACGTTGTTCCCGTCTTAGGGTGAACGGCAGGAGGATTCGGCGTACCGCTTTTCGTCGTGCCTCCGTTACTGCCGCTACTGCCGCTAGATCCAGTCGAGCCCGTAGCGCCAGTCGAGCCGGTCGAGCCGGTCGAGCCGGTCGCTCCGGTAGCGCCGGTAGCGCCGGTAGCGCCAGTCGCGCCGGTAGCCCCTGTAGCGCCCGTAGAGCCGCCTGTAGCGCCCGTGGAAGCACCGCCGAGTAGACCAGCCTGGGACAGTGCAGAGAGCGTTGCAGGATCTAGTCCGGAGGTTGGGGGAGTCGCGTTACTGCCCGTTGTGGAACTGTTGGCGTTGGACTGGTGGACGAAGAAGAAGACAAGCAGGCCGAGTAGTGCAGCACCGCCAATCAGATACCATTTGAGGTTCTGATTCTTTTTGAGCTTCTTCTTACCAGGACCGACAGCTTCATTTGCCGCGTGGTCATCGGATTCGGGCATTTGTCACCCGCTCATGGGATTGTAGAGTTGGTTGCCCGCAACAGTGGCCGGTCCTCCCGGATTCTGGGGTTGGCTGCCCGGTCCCGCTTGGTACCAATTCTGGATGTTGTAGGGTGATGGTCCTCTCTTGTGGAACCCGCCAGCGTCTCCGCGCTGCTGCCCCGGAATGATCGGGGCGATGGTTAGCAGATACGCATTGGCGGTTAGTCCGGGAATGTTCCGGTTTCCCCGTCCGACTCCCCATCGCAAACCGTTGCCGATTTGCACATCTTGCAATCCGCTGGCGTTGACGTTGCGGCGGAACTGGCGAGGCGTGTTGTCGATATCCTCGCCATTAAGGCGGGCGGGGTTGGGAATAGCCGATAGTCCCCGGTAATTCATCATCGGGTAATACGGCGTATGTCCAACCCTTGCCTGCGCTTGTGGCTTCTGGCGGTTGAATAGCCCCATGGCTACCTACCTTCCAGCGTCTTTCCCATGGTGTTAACACCACTGAAAAGAGTTCCGGCCGCTGTTGCGAATCCGCTTGCGTGCGTGAGGATAGCGAATCCGATCGAGCCTAGAAAGAAGAGAGTGAGGATTGCCCAGAAGTTTTTACCCATTTCTAGGATGCCTCGCTAACCTCAACTGGAGTCTGGCCGCGAACGTGACGGAGATGTGCTTCCGTCAATTGCCCAATCTTGGCTAGTTCTTGGTGCCACTGAGACCACACTTCGGTGATCTCGTGTTCCGGTCCCCCGGCATTCGTGGGAACGAGAGTGTTGACGGCAGGAGCACCACGTGCGGCTTTCAGCGCTTCCGCGTGGCGCGCCTCCAAGTCGGCGATCTTCTTGTCATAGGCGCTTTCCACCTGATTGACGCGCGCGTCGATCATTGCCTGAATCTGATCGACGGAAACCGCGCCTGCGTTTGCGGGCGGCGGCGGAGTTACCGGCGCTCCTGCCGCCGAGTTTTCCGGCGTGAAGTAACCGAATGGCTTATCTGTCATGTCCTCACCTGTAGTGGATATGTTGGAGCATGAGGATTCCGATAACCAGGAATCCGAGACCCCACCAAAGCGGCGACTTGGTTGGATGGAAGGGGCTTCCGGCTTCGCTGTGTGATGTCGGCGGAGGATACATGGCGCCATAGCTTGATGGCGCCATGGAACCTTGCAATGCCGCCGAGGGCAATACGGGCGGGACATTGTAGACCCCTTGACGAGGCCACATTCCCGGTCCCGTGTACGCCTGCCCGAATGTGAGAGGATTGAACGCTTGACCGGGAGCGACGTTAATCAACTGCCCGTTGACTACTTGGGATTCGTAACCAAGCATTTGCATTCACCTCCCTTACTGAGTTGCGACCGGAACGAGTAGTTCCGTAGCAACTACCGCGTATGCCGCCGCGCCTGGCGGCGTAGACATTTCAAGGTGATAGTGAGAGTTGGAGTTCGTGAGCGTGTTAAGCGCCCGTGAATTCCCGATCTCACCATTCAGCTTGGTTGAGGCCAAGTCGAATGCAATGGTCCCCTGCGGCGGCAGGAATCCGTGTTGCTCCACGAACCGATCCTGCATTGTCGGGATATCGTCATCGAACCTTGGAAGGTTTGACCCGTACAGAAGTTGCGCCTTGGTGATGTTGGCGACGTTGTAGAAGCCACCGTCGTTGTTCGAGCCAAGCGCAGGATCAAAGATACGGACATAGGTGGAAAGCACCTGCCCGTATTCCGTGATCGGAATGTCGACCTTGGTTACCGCACCGACCGGGTAGCGCTTGGATGCCCGCCGGTACTGCCAGTTGAATACCGGAGGCATTTCAGCGGGATTCTCGGAAGCGAACACGCCGATACGCCGACCGGAAAGAACCGTGTTCCCAGTCTGCACTGTGGCGGTAAGCGCCGCCGATGCCGCCAGCGGTCCCTGATCGAAGTTGCCAGCGATAAGCGCCGCGTAGTTGAATTGCGGGACAACTACGCGCTCTCCGCCGCCCATGTACTGTGGCGACACGAACGCTTTCATTGGCGCGACTACTCCACCAGCATTGGGGAGTAGTGATCCGTCCATGGCGAGATCCCAGTATTCGTCCAGGTAAATCCCAGCGGGGATTTCGAGGATCATGGGATAGTTGGTCACCGTGTACGGTGATGTGAGTGTCTGGGAAAGCGCCGCAGCATTCAACTGCGCTTGGGGGATCTGCGTGTTTGCGAATCCGGCGGGTAGCACGACGTTTGAGCCGTTGACATCCTGTACGTTTCGCTGGCCTCGTCCGCGCATCGGACGGTACATTTGCATGAACGCAGCATCGAATCCGCTCTCAACTTCAAGCGGAGAATACTGGCCTTGCAGCTTGAGTTTGAGCGCTTGGAGGATGTTGTACGGTGCTTCCGGCGAGAGTGCCAGCGTGCCAGCGGAGAACGTCTCCGCCCAGTTAGCCGACAATTCCAGTTCCCACCAGAAGACAACATCTGTCTTCTGGAATGAACCAGGCGGATTGAATGGCGTTTGTGCACCAAGCTGCTGCACAGTGTTGATGTTGGCGAGGTTTTCGTACTGCTCGAATTGTTCCGTGAATCCGGGCAGCCCGTAAAGCGCGCCTACTGGAATGTTGTTAACCTGACCAGTCGCCATGGTTTAATGGCCTCCCAGGCCAAGACCGGACTTGACGCCCGCGACACCACCGTGTGACATATAGATGTGCAGTAGGAATAGCACACCAACGCCCACGAGTGCCAGGCCAAACCAGTGCTTAAGTTTCACATGACACCACCTTTCATGAGTCCCAAGGGACCGGTCCATCCTAGGCTAGCGAATGCCCAGGAGATAACGGCACCCATTCCGATGACCGTAAAGGTAATCGCGAATGCGAAAACCAATGGCTGGTCAAAGTCCGTGAGCTTCACTATATCTATCCTTTCTGCTCACGTGTCCGATAGCTGTGACAGATACCAGTCGGGCAGTTGAAGCCTGCCCGTGAATGGACGTGACACAGTTCCTCCCGGCTGTATTTGATACTGCCGGAATACCCAATTTCCCTCAGGACTTGTGGCATCCTTGATGCCGATTTCACGTAGGTATTTCATATCAGAGTCCGTCCGCAGGTGAAAGAGGTTGACTCTGGAAGCCATAGCCAGAATGAGCGGCGGTAGCCCGTGAACTCTATGCGCTCCAAGGTCAATGCCGATTCCTCTTTCGGCACCCGCGCGGGCTGCACGATAGAAGACATCATTTCTGGGGTCAATGCCGAACGTGTTTCGCTGGTAAAATCCAGGCATTCGTCGACGATAAGTCGGCGTTCCCTTCCCTTAATCTGAGCGCTGACGAATCCTTTTAGCAGTTGAAGCATCCGCCGCCAGTCATCGTATTCGCCGCCTTGCATGATGGCGATTTCTCCTGGCTTATCCCACATTCCCTTGAACGGGTGATCATCCCAGATGTCTATCAGACAGGAATTGGGGATGGTCGGTCCTGCTTGCCAGGATTCGTATCGGTGCGCGGCGCTCTTACGAGAGGTATACCGGCGTCCTCGTTCCGTCTCCGCCCGGTAGCGCGGTTTCGAGTCGACTAGTACCTGCATTGCGATTGGCCGTTCGCTTTGCACTTGCATCATGGTCATGTCAGTGAGCGAGCTTTTGCCCGCGCGCGTCCCGCCAATGCTGATTACTCTTTCGCCTTTGGCAGGGGTGATTTCACTGACGTGTGCCATTAACCAACAATCTCCGCGTCCACGATTTCCGGTTCCTCCGCTTGCTCTGGTTCGGCTTCGACGAATTCGATTCCCTCAACCTTGCAAGCGAACTGGATTAGCTCTGGCGGAAGGACACGCATATCTCCGGATGCGGTCCATTCGATCACGCATGCCATGGAATGCATCCATTCCGCCAGAACACGGGAATCCATGTCTGCCATTTCTTCCATGGATTCATCTATGACAACGCCGAGAATCCTCGTCATGCGGCGTTGTTTTTCGTCACCGTTCATGGCGACGAAATCGGACAGTTCGTAGAGAACTGACCGGAGTCTTTTGATAACTGGACTAACTACCGCCAGGGTTGTAGACGCCGTATCCGTCTGGGATTCGGCCGCCCGTTGTGCCCGTCGCGCTTTGTCCGTTATTCCCATTGTTACTCCCGTGAACATGCACCCTAGCGGGTACATCTTGCTTCTTTGGCCGGTATTTCCTCGCAATGCGGTTTACCCGTAGGTACCAACGCCCGAGCATTACAACCGACTCGAACGAATCAGCGAATGCTACGATTTGCCGCCCGTGCTTCCGCATGAACGGATTCTTGTTTGCGTACTCCGCGAACGGACGTGCTATTGAATCCCGTTCTTCTTGCGTGAGCAGAAGCTTTTCCGCGTCGGCATCCGAAACAATGTCCTCGTCAATGCCCCGGAAAACCATGTCCACATACCATTCGGTAAGGAACCGAATAACGATGCGGGAAAAGAAGTCCATCCATTCGTCAAGGTTCGGCGGACCGGCCTTCGGCTCATTGGCATTCTTCCGTCGACGCGAACCGAAACCCTTATTAAGCGGTTCGTCCTCCTTGGTCTTTTCAACCTTTACCTCAACTGCCGCCGCCGCATCGATAACCGATCCGGCATTCTCCGGTTCACTTGGTGCAACGTACTCAGCCTCACCGAAGAACGCTTCGGACTGAGTTCCATTAAATCCAGGCTCACCGAAGAACAGTCCGGGCTGAGTTCCGTCACTGACCGAGGCGTTCTCGATGAGTAGCTGGATACCGCTGTTATCCTCGTCCGCCGAATCGGTGGCGTCGGGCAGGAGACTGTCCGCCAGTCCCTGAATCCGCATTGCCGCTTCCGCTTCCGGAGTCAGTCCGTGATTGGGTGGCTTGATCCGATTGGACATGGTGGTTAACCTCAACCGTCTGTACTTCCGATTCATCTGATTCGCGGGATTCGAGTCGCGTCAGGAATCCTCTGATTTCCTGCGCAAATGTCGCGTGATCTGAGGCCAGTTTATCGACCTTGGTTTCGACTCCCGCGATTCTGTCATGGGCTGATACGGCAACGTCCGCCGCCGCCGCCGCGTGCTCGTCCGCGTCGACCGCGATGGCACCTGCAACCGCTGCCGTGGAGACGGCTTCTGAGGCAGTTTCAGACGCTCCTGCGGCAGTTACCGCCGCAATCTCTGCCGCGTTCTCAGCGTTCGTTACAGCGGCTTCTGCGGCTTGCTGGTCTTCCACGGCGTTGACTGCCGCCGCCGCTCCTGCCGCCGCCGCCGCTGCCGTTTCGGGACTAGAATCGCTCATCGCCATGACCCATCAGTTCAAGATTCCAGTTCCCGTTAGTAACGCTGGTGAGCAAGCGCCGGTCATTGCGGGAGAGCATTACCGCGACTGGCGCAAGGATTACCTTGCCGGTAGCGTCGGTGCTCAAATTCCAGAACCGATCCCCTAGCTGCAATGTGAATGCAGTAGTGACCGGTCCGGTTACGATGATTGATTCGATTTTCTCATTGATTGTGTCATAGGTGGGTAGGACTTCAACGGCCACCTCTCCGGCGGGAGAGTAGGACGAGACAATGGAATACTCGTCCACGGGCTTAGTCAGATCCTGCAACTGACGGGCGAGGCCAGCCAATTGCTTTTGAATGCGCGATACCGCAACGATCATGTAATTTTCGATCGGGCTCATTTCCTGATCGGTTACCTGAGTTGTCGGCGCATTCCTAACTGGTATTACTCCGCCTGGCGCGATTTTCCCCATTGATAACATCCCGGTAACTGGAATTGTTATTTATCCGTGACCAACAAATGCCTTATACGGACATATACTTTAATTGGCTGTATATGCCAGTTTCCACTGAAAGGATACCACGAAATGGCCGGCAAAGCCAATTCGCCGGAAACACGTGTCAAAGAGGGAGTAATTCAAGCCCCAACACCATTCTCACGTCTTATCCGACAGATCTCTCTTGAAGCAGAGATCGATGCTACCGACTCAACGGGGAACGCTTCAACAATCGCCACCGTGGAACGGATCATGACTGCGGTCACGGACGAGGACGTGTGGAACGCTGGCGATCTCGCAAACATCGGCGGCCGGAATCTGGTGGACGTGGAAATGCAGGTCACCGATTTCCTCGTCAAGTACGGTAACCGCGAGGACGTGGAAACCGTATTCCGGGACGACAACGGGCGGCAGTTCTTCTTGCTCGTTTCATCAAACATCATCGGAATTCCTGAAAGCGACGGACAGGAATTCGGGCGCCCGCCGCTGCAAATCGGTGACACGATCGTATGGAATACGTCCGCGCCGGACATCGTTCCAAAGCTCGTTTCATTCCGTGACCGTAACCGATTCCCGCTTGACTGCGTAATCCGCGCTCTCGCTCTCGGCGGAGGTAAGCACTACCTCCGTCTCAAGCCGGTCCCCAAGCGGGCGGTCCGCTAGGCGTCATCCCGTAGACCGGAGGCGGGCACGTGGTGAGCGTAGCTCAATGGCAGAGTGACCGGCGCGCCATAAACACGGAGAGGTGGATTCCCGTTCGATTCGGGACGCTCAGCCTTTATAACGTGCCCGTCTCCCCTTGCCTCGTAGGGTCTGGGGATACATGCCTTGGGATGACGGAGACCTACCGGGAGAATGGCAAGGGATATTTGACGATATACCCGGCGTCCATCTCTTCCGGGACTATGAATACAACGAAGCGCAGAATCTTTTCGAGGCAGGATTCACGCATCACGCAAATGAGGCAGGATACGATGCAAACGCAGTCAACGCTGCAAGAGAGGAATTCTTCGATTTCACTGGGCTGCCAGAGGAACTATTCCCCTGGGATGACTGGCGAGAAGCCATGGGATACGACGAATGAAATCGTTAAGTGGCTGGAATCTCCCGCTGGCGAATACTGGTCACAGAACCGACATGCGCCTATCGTGTTCCTCGTCTCTGTTAAAAGTGAGCTAGAGGACCATGAATCCTATCTCTGGTATCGGTGATGCGGCTCTCTGAAACTAGCTTTGACCGGAATCGCGAATTGCAGCGCAAGCGAAACGCGAAATCCAATCCTGCCCGCAAAAGGCACTACCTAAACGGTCGTGACGTTCCAAGCCTCGCTATTGCAGCGATCTTGGAGTCACGGCCGTTTATCGGATGGGATGGGGAAGGATACGATGCCTACCGCGTCAACTCATGGGGCGAGATAGAAGCCGAGCACCGATACATGCTATTCGGCGCATCAACCGGTCACTACGTATCCAGCATCAACCTGAGTACCCTCGAATGCCTAGATCTGCTAATGTACGTGCGGCGGGAAAACCCCGATGCCGTGCATGTCGGCTTCTCATTCGAGTATGACGTGAACATGATTCTCAAGGATCTGCCGTCCCGCTATATGGCCATGCTAACCGATGTGGGGAAAGTCCGCTGGAAGGGATACACGATAAAGCATGTTCCGCATAAGAAATTTCAAGTCACCCGTGACGGTATCACGATCACGATATTTGATGTCTTCGGCTTCTTTCACACAAGTTACCTTCGGACTCTTGGGAAGTTCAATATCGGTGGGAAGGATGAATTGGCCCGAATTGCAAGAGGTAAGTCTAATCGTGGAACTTTCACGTTCGCCGAAATCGCGGAAGTACTCGATTACTGGAAGTATGAAATTTCGCTGCTACCGCCCTTGATGGACGAGATCAGAAAGGCTTGTTACGATGCGGGGTTCTACATCACGGAGTGGCACGGTCCGGGGGCATTGGCCGCTTTTGTTTTGCGAAAGAACGGTGTCCATGCATGGCATGGTAAAAACGTCCCTAAGAGCGTACAGATTGCTAGGCGTCTTGCCTATGCCGGTGGACGATTTCAGGATTGGAAAGGCGGCTATTATGATTCGCCTGTTTACACGGCAGACATCAATTCAGCATATGCGTACGCTGTGGCTAAGCTACCGAGACTCGACGTGGGGCATTGGCGACGTGTGGATATTGGGTCTATCCGCAGCGCGCGTGATGTTCCGGAATTCGGTCTCTTTTACATTCGCTATGACGCTAGGGAAATGGCGACTAGAGCTAGGACTGACGGTATACCGTTCCCCCTATTCCATCGTGATGAAAACGGAATGCTCTCATGGCCTCCGGCGGTGGAGAACTGGTATTGGTCGCCAGAAGCAAAGACAGTAGCGGGGAGTAAATATGCCGAATTCGTCGAAGGGTGGGAGTTCGTTTCTGATGGTTCCCGCCCATTCCATGATCTCATTTACGGCGCTTACGAGCGTAGGCTTCAACTTCAACATGATGGTAATTACGCTGAGCGCGCCTATAAGTGGTTCCTGGCGAGTATATACGGCCAGTTTGCTCAGCGAGTCGGATGGGACCGCAATAGGCGTCTCGCTCCGCGTAGTCACTGTCTCGAATGGGCTGGATACATCACGTCGTTTTGCCGAGCATGGGTATATATGGCGGCGGCCGATATCTCCAAGAAAGGTGCTCTGATTTCAATTGACACAGACGGAGTCACATCTACTGTTCCTTTCGATCATGACAAACTGCCGCTCGGAATTGGGGAACAACTTGGTCAGTGGAAACTGGAAAGTTACAGCGGAATCCTCCACTGGCAGAATGGTATTTACTGGCTTCGTGGAATGGATGGTCAATGGACAGACCCGAAAACTAGAGGTATACCACGCGGAAAGCTTGGATGGAAACTCGCTTATGATGCTTACCGAGCTAATATGGTGGGAAGGCGCATTGATGTCCGTGCTTCCGTCCGTCTCACTAGAACTCGATTCATCGGGTATCGTCAAAGCGTTTCAGGTCAGTGGAACAATTGGCGGAAGTGGAAGACTGAATCCGTAGCCGTTCAATTCGGCGGCAACGGCAAAGGACGTCATGTACCCGAAATGTGCGCCTGCTGCCGTGGAGTATCACCCGCTTACGTCAATGCCAGAATGCACACCATCATTCATCTATGGCCCGACAAAATCGAATCCCAACCGCACAAGCTACCCTGGCTAAATCAGCCAATGCCGAACGAGGAAAACGTTATATCAGACAACATCTGGGGAGATGACACGCTATGACCGAAGGAATGCAGTACCGGACAAAGAACGTTGCCGAAGGCGAACCGTCAACCGAATGGGGTGACTGGAAATGGCTTACGGCTAGCCTAACGTTCAGTAACTTCTACCGACCGACGCACTTCGAATTCCGTTGGTGGAATGCGGATGACCCGACTTTCATGAGGCAGTCATGATCTCCGGTTACATACAGGGAATGCCCGAACTCCGGTTCACGAGCAACGGTCACCCGCTACTCACAATGGACGTCCTCGTCCAAGTACGCAACAAGTCGCACACCTTCCGCGTAGTCGCATGGGATGACATTGCGGAAGCGATAGCGAACGATGACAAGTACTTTAAATCCGGCGCTCGGATATCCGTAGAGGGATATCACAAAACATACACGTGGATAGATCTACGGACTGGGGAAAAGCACTTCGAACCGCAGTACGTAGTGAAAGAGGTAATCAACGATGGCATTTAAATTCAGCGGACCGTATCACAAAGGGTACATGCGGGAAGTGCATAACAGAAAGCACTTGGAGGCAATCATGCGGGCAAAGAAGTTCATCATCTACGTCACCAAATGCGAGCACACAACTCGCCTGCCAATCGACGTGCAGCTAGGCCACCCGTTCTCCTGCCTGGTATGCCACAAACCGACCACTATCACGGACATTCATACGTTCGAATGGCATGCCAAGTGCAATTACCGCCGATGCCATTTCGGCGCATGGACTGGTCTTTCGCAAGACCTAGCGGAGCAAGCGGCAACGCGGCACCTGCGCAATGCCGCCAATCACGATGGTCAGGTCATGACGGAGTACGTTCAGAATCCGGAGGCGGTAAAGCGGCTGGATCAACTCAAAAGGAGTCATCTCCTGTGAACTGGACAAAGGAACCAATCGTCATCATTATCTGCCCGCATTTCTGGCGACGGGAATGGTGGCGTCAGCGTCACTGCCGTATGTGCCGTACATGGATGGCCGCGCTAGTAAGCATAAACGAAATATGGAATGATGTCCCGCGCGATACCACGTGAATCATACTGCCTGCTCTCCTGCGGATGCCTTGAGACAATGCTCGGGGCATTGCACGAACTAGGCAGCAAAGTAGCGTGGGAAAAGGGCTGTTTCTGGCACGGATGGCAGACGGTAACCAAGATCCTTACCGACAATGAGGCAGGAGAAATCTACTTTGCCCGAAAAGTTCGACATCAACAAGATACCCTCTTCTAGGGAAACATTCCATGATCCCACCCTCTATGAAACACTTCAATGGCACATGGGAGTCTGCCGGGTATGTCAGGACGGGAAAGACAAACCGCCTCCCGCATTCGGTACTGCGGACTCCCGGCATTGTCGAGAGTACTACGCTATAGCCGAGGAATACTCAGAGTACGAGCAAGTCTACATTCGATGGGGAAATCCGTGAAACTCACGAAAGCGCAGTACACCCAAGGCGAAATCAAGGCGATCCTCGCCCCGCTTCTGGGCATCTCCGCCGAAGATATCGAGAAATTCGCTATCATCGTAACCGGCCCATGCGCGGACTGCGGCGGGCATGACCGGTATAACACACTGGACAATACCCGCTCCGCCGCCGAGTACGCAGGAATGATAGACGAGGCCATGGAAATCCGCATCGAAAAGGAGATACACCTGTCATGAATGAGCCAAGAATAGTAGAAGAAACCATCGAAATGACCTCTACGGGACTAATTCTAGCCGTCCCGGCTGCCGACGATGACAACCGCACATTCATCGTGTGTGAAGACTGCAAAGAATCATTCCTGCTAGTCGATCCTGCCGAAGTAAGCAGTACAGCTACTCAGTTCTTTGAAGGTCTCAAACTCCTACCGCGTCTTATGCTGGCGCTGCGGCATATCGTAGAATGCCCGTACGATGGGCCGAAAGTGATTATCAAATGAGCATCGAATTGCACGAAAGTGACAAGCACGCGCCATTCCGCCACAAGTACATAACCACACCCAAGCGTACGATAAAGCTACGCGGCAGAAAGGAAAAGGTAATACGCGGCGGACTCCATTTCATTGTCTGCGGATTTTGCAGGCACTGGATTAACCGGCCGCTCGCGGAAAAGTGCAAATGCCCGGCCTCATGCCATGCCGAAGCCAACGGGGAATACATTCCCCATCCGGCGCGTTGACCTGGTAGTATGTAAATGAGCGGCCCGCTAAGGGGACCGCCAAGAGCCGAGAGGCAGAGACCATGACCACACCCGCCCGCCGCCGAAGCTGCCGCCGCGCGCGTCAAGCCCGCCACCACCAACCGGCCTCCGTCCGCCAACGCAACTCCGCCCGCCACCGAGGCCAAGCCCGCCGCCAAGAAAGGCCGCCCCGCTGGCCAGCCCAAGGAGTACGACTTCGGCGGACTCTCGCCTGCGCTGCTCTCCGCGCCGCAGGAGGTGGATGCTCGGATGGCATCCCAGTTCGCTCCGTCCCGCGCGCGTGACGAAAACCAGATCGCCATGGACGGCATCGTCAAGAAGTACCATGACGCATGGCTCAACGATGGGGCGCCAACCAAGTGGGCCGCAATGCCCAAGGCGCGCTACCACATCCCCCCTGCCGCAGAAGAGGGCTTCCGGTTCCTCGTCCGCCGCGCTGCCGACTTCCACGGTGTGGCCATCAAGTGGGGCGGTCAGCAGGGCACCAAGGTTCGTGACGCTCAGGGCAACCTAGTCCTCGTGTTCGCTATCCGTGACCGGCGCGAACGCCCGGTCGGTGCGGAGAGTGACGACGAGACGGGCGACGAACTGGACAACGGCGCGGACTCCGAGACCGAACGCCCGGTCGGTGCGGAGAGTGACGACGAGACGGGCGACGAACTGGACAACGGCGCGGACTCCGAGACCGAATAACAACCCAATGGGCCCTGCATTCGTGCAGGGCCCATTCCCATTCGAGGGGCAGACTAATGGGGAGAATACACAATTACCCATTCCAATGGGTACTATTCCTCGGTGAGAATGCAGAGGAACCGGAATTCAATGACGACACTCTCGTTATCGTCGTTCTCGATGATAGCGAATTCGCGGGAAAGACAATCGACTTCTCGGAATTCGTTAAACTCAACTGGGAAACGGCCCTTAATAACCGTGATTATGGTGGCAGGCAAGAACGAAAGGAAACTCCGCCGATATTCCCGCCAATGACCGTAGACGAATTTCTAGAAGAAACGTAGGAATAGCACAATGGGACTCTTCACATGGGGAGACGAACCAATCAACGAGGACGACAAAGACTCCAAGTGGAGTATCTTCAAGTCCAAGGAAACCATTCACGAAGAAGAAGAGAATGGTGACTTTACCATTACCTTCGGACTCGACTTCCGACCAAAGAATGACGGCAAGTAAATGCCGTGGAAAACCTGTAAATGTGGGCTGCCGATATGGTGGCGTAATGGTACATGGACGCACATAGGCGCAAAGGGATGCACGAATCCCGGACCTAGGTAAGGGGAAAGAATGCCAATCCAAATGCCCAAAGAGCCAATGCAGGTAATGGTCATTACCGTTACTCGCGACTCCAATCAATTCATCGCGCGGATGGACAGCATCCCCGACAATGCCATTATCCGAATGGAAGGGCAGAAATGGAATAAGGGGCCTCGTCCCTAATTCCTCGCTCGATAGAATGGTCGCCGGAATGGTTCCGGCGGCCATTCCTATTCTCAACGAAGGCAATTCTAGAATCGCGTTCTAATGCTGGGAAGTGTATCACGGAATGGTAAAGGTGCAATTCAGCATTCGAATTCCGGCCGCCGGAATTGGGAATTCAGGTGCAATTCCGGCTGGCGGGG
>WNFA01001326.1_pt1 | contig 20007 bp, 16 predicted proteins | sample 5400481 | NCBI WGS metagenome assembly WNFA01 (sample SAMN13153340, study PRJNA577476) | soil metagenome | isolation source: 120 cm saprolite under Douglas fir tree site 2 hole 1 replicate 2 | place: USA:California | collected 2015-04-18
GGATGCCCCAATCCCGCATCTCGGGACGCGTGTAAAGCGCGTCCTGCAACAAATTGCCCTTCATCCAGATCGTGTGGGATTCCACAAATATCGATCGAGCAGAGCGAAGAATTCCTGCCGGATCGTTTCCTGATGCACGAATCGCCGTGTCGTTCGCCTCCGATGTTCCTGTCGGTCTGTCCAGCTCTTCGCGCGGGAACTGCACGACACTGGCGAGCTGCTCCACAATTACTGCCGCCAGCTTCGGACCAGCGTCGAATTCATCGGTTGCTTCAACCGTGCCCGAAGCGAGTGTCAAGGACTTCGGCTGATAAACCAGCGCGTAGGTCCAGTCAAACGTCATGACCGGCCGGTCAACCGTGACCGCAATATCGGCAGTTTGCCCGTAATCGGCGAAGCGCAATCCCAAGTGCGGGAACATCGCCGTTTTATGAATGTCGTCCTGCAGCAGCTCGCGGCGCAAATAAATTGTTTTGGAATGCACCGAAATGGTGTGCATTTGCCGCTGGTCCGGGCGGGGTAGAGTCGGATTCGGGGGAACTGCTTGCGCTATCCCAGGAGCGTTGGCAGGAGCAGCCGGGAAGGCTTTGGCTTTCCCGGCGAATGATTGTAATCGTCCGCCAGAGTCAAAACGCGTCCCACCAGATGCATTGGCGAGGCCAGCAACACTTTCGATCGGTACGGCGAAGTTGATGTTCTGGCCGACGCTGAGTGATCCCATGACAATTCCTAGTATACGAGCCTCCGCATCAACCAACACTCCGCCGCTGGATCCCGGCGACAACGGAGCGGTGAACTGCAGAATCCGGTAACCACTGCCTGCTCCGGGTACATCGTCGGCCATTCGCGTGGCGCTTAGGATGCCTGAAGATGCAGTCCAGGGTAAGCCGACGGCATTCGATACGACAAACACCACTGCGCCAGATGCTGCACTAGCGGAGTTGCCGAAGGGCAGGACCGGGAGCCCCGCGGCGGAGATGCGCAGTGCCGCAACGTCGCGGCGCTCATCAGACGCCATCAACTCAACTTTGTCGTAGATTTCGCCGCTCTTTAGCCGCACCTGTACCTCCCGCATCCCTTTCACAACATGGTTCGCAGTTAGAATCATGCCATCGCTTCGAATAATCACTCCGGAAGCGACGCCTGCAACTTGGCCGTCACCTTTGCCGACGAGAATGGATACGGCGGAAGGCGAAACCCGCTCCACGACCTGATCCCCCGATAGGGCCGGTGCGGTGGTCTGTGCATTTGCTATGGGGAGAGAAGCAGCGACCAGAGTGATTGCGGCTATGATTTTTGGGGAGCGCATATAGTCCTCTCTTGAATAGGAAGGATTACCGTGGAATGACCCTCATTCTGGACCGCCCTGGAGGGCGGCGCAATGAGGAAAAGTCTCATGGAGAGTTGCTCTGCGAAGGGGCAGGTGTCAAACGAACTGGCGACACTCTTGTTTGTAATGGCGATGCGCGTGGACGTAAGAAGCCGGGAGAGAGACGCAAACGCCAAAAACGCGGCTAACATCACTTTTCGCATGGCTGCGGCCCCCTCCGTTCATTCGTATTCGCCAAATTGCCTGGCACTCTCCGTGGCACTTTTCTGTCCATGCTGTTGCGTGCCGACAGGGCCGGAAACAAAGCAGATAACGCAGGCCGGCTTGGCATACCGACCCTCTGCTACGCACGATTCTCCTGACATTGTCATCTCCGGCGGACACTTTCTGCTGCGGTACCAGTCATTGCGACGCAGAAATGCCAGGAGACGCTTCTTGGGAGTATTTCCCCAAGCATTCAGGAACATGCAGTTGGAGTCATTTGACTCGACTGGGCCTAGGAATGCCTTGGATCAAGGAGCTGCGAGAATCAGCGGCAGGAGGTATTCTTGCAGGCGAATGCTTTCCGCCGGCCCAAGGTTTTCGAAGTGAATCCCCATGCGATCCATCCCGACCGTTCGGACCACTAGCGCGCCTGAGCGCAGCGCCGGCGTTCCAGCCTCAAGCTCTAGACTGACCGTGACGCGGGTTCCTAGCGGATACGCGCGGCCCGACTGAACCAGCGCGCCGCTAAGGCTGAGGTCCTGCGTCGTCCCCTCAAGACGGTCATTGCCTGATTCCAGAGAGACTCTGCAACGCATCGGAACGCGCGTGAAGCGCCGCCTCTCGCGCTCGATCGGGCCTTCAGCCACACGGATCAATTTTAGGAGCTTATTTCGCGCGACGGGCTTGAAGAGGAAAAACTCAACCCCGGCTTCGAAGGCACGTTTCATCAACGTCCGTTCCTCCTCTCCGGTAATCATCACAATAACCGTGGAGGCGTTAACGCGGGAAGCGCGGATTTGACGTGCTACTTCCACTCCATCTGGTGGGGGCATGCGCATGTCCAGGAACACGGCATGATATTTCTCCCGCTTCAGAAGCTCGGCGGCTTCGGTACTGTCGGTTATAAAGCTGGCGTCCATGCCGGCCGAGCGGAGGATTTCACAGATAAGTTCGCCGGCGAGCGGATCGTCATCGACGACAAGAACCCTTGCAGGCAAGGCATCGCTCCTGTGGCGAACGCGATTCCAGTGAGGCTACGCCATCGTAACAAACCTAAGTATTCGGCTGCGACGCTTTCGGCTCTTGCAACCTGCTGTTTAGTTCTTCTCGAAGCTGCTGAAAGTCGACTGGTTTTGAAAGGCACGCTCTGCAGCCGGCCTTCAGGATCCGCTCCTGCTCCGCCACTAGAGCGTGTGCCGTCACGGCAATCACGGGGATTTCACGCGTTTCCGTTTTCTGGAGCATCCAGGCGAGGAGGTCGAGGCCATCGTCTTTACCGAGATTGATATCCAGTAAGATGGCATCGGGACGCCGCTTGGAGAAAACCTCGTAACTTTCCTTCAAATCCGCGGCACACCAAACTTCGTAGCCTTCCACTTCGAGCCAGTCGCGGAGCAGCTCGCGGTTGAGCTGATTGTCTTCGACGACGAGAATGCAATGTTTCAAGCGCTCTCCAAAGCATGGGGAGTCACCACGCGCTCCAACTGCTTGATCAATGGTTCCCGCCATGAATCCTGTTTTCGGAAAAGCGATTCGGCATGCGCGCGGAGGTACTTTTCCTCCTCCTTGGTTAGATCCTTGCTGGTCAGTACAAAGACGGAAAGATCGGCCGTGCGAGGATTCGAACGCCACTCAGCAAGCAATTCAAAACCGCTCATCTTGGGGAGGACTAAATCAAGAATGACCAACTCGGGCAGGGACTGCGCCACGTTGGCGCGGGCCTGGGCGCCATCTGTCGCAGTTGTCACCGCATAACCGTACCCCTTAAGCAATTCGACGATGATCTCAAGGGTGGATATATCGTCTTCCACCACCAAAATGCTCCTTAGTGGCGCTGCGCCCCCGCGAGACCGAAGGCAGCGCTCCACGGCAGCCAGCAACGTTGCTTTGTCCACGGGTTTAATCAAATACTCGTCGGCGCCGAGAGCAGTTCCAACGCCGGGCTGATCCACGATGGTCACAACAATGACTGGGATCTTTGAAGTGCGCGGGTCATTTTTCAACTGCAGCAGAACCTCTAGCCCATGGATCGGCTGCATGAGGAGATCCAGAGTGATGGCATCCGGCTGGTGCGCCGCCGCCATTTCTAGGGCGCGTTCCGGCCGGCCACATTTCAGAGTCTCATAGCCTGAAGAAGTAAGTTGCGATTGGATGAGCTGCCCCGTCACCGCATTGTCTTCAATGACAAGAATCCTCGGGGCTTTGCGTGCCCGCGGAACGGATTTAGACGTTTGAACGGGCTGATCCGCAGCCATAGCTATGAGAGGCAAAGAAAAATAAAAACAGGTGCCTTCGCCGGGCTGGCTTTCGATCCCCAGTTTGCTGCCATGCAGCTCGACCAGGCGTGCAGTGATGGTTAGTCCCAGGCCTGTGCCCTCGGTGGCGGTGCCTGTTTCTCTCAGGCGGAAGAATGCTTCGAAGATACGCTGTTGTTGTTCCGCTGGAATTCCCGGGCCATTGTCGCGGACTTCCACCCGGACTTGGTCATCCACCTGACGGGCGGCCAGCTCGATACGGCCACCCTCCGGCGTGAACTTGATCGCATTGGCCGCAAGGTTCATGAGCATTTGCTTGAATCGCAGAGGGTCGGCACGAACATGCAGATGGGGCTCAACCTGCTGGAGTAATGCTTGTGATTTCTTTTCCGCCAGCGGGTAAAGGGCGCTGACCACTTCGGCAAAGGCCGACGTCACGGTCACATCTTCGCGCGTGAGCTCCATTCGTCCCGCTTCGATTTTGGAAAGGTCAAGAATATCGCTGATCAGCTTGAGAAGGTGTTTCCCGCCGGTATGGATGTGCGCGACGTAGCGTTGCTGGCGATCATTCAGCGGGCCGTAACGCTCATCGGCGAGCAGGTCCGAAAAGCCCAAAACAGCGTTCAACGGCGTGCGCAGCTCGTGGCTCATGGTCGAGAGAAACTGATCCTTGAACTTGCTGGCGCGCACCGCTTCTTCCTTTGCTTGCACAAGAAGTTCTTGCGTGCGCTTGTGCTCGGTGATGTCGCGCGTGACCTTTGCGAATCCGCGCAGCCGTCCCGTCCCATCGCGCATGGCGGTTATCACCACGTTAGCCCAGAACCGCGAGCCGTCCTTGCGCACCCGCCAGCCTTCATCTTCGAATCGCCCTTGCTCGCCGGCAACTTTCAGTTCATGGGCAGGCTTGCCTCGTTCCACATCCTCGGTTGGGTAGAAGCGGGAGAAGTGTTGGCCGATGATTTCCCGAGCCTTGTAGCCCTTTATGCGTTCAGCCCCCGCATTCCAACTGGCAATGCGTCCTTCTGGATCCAACATCAGAATCGCGTAATCCGTTACCTCCGAGACCAGCAGACGGAAACGCTCTTCGCTTTGCCGTAGGACCTCCTCGGCCCTTTTTCGGCCGGTGATGTCGCTCATGACGGCGGTGAAAAAGAGCCCAGCGCGTGCCTTCCAGCTGGACAAGGAAAGTTCTACAGGAAATTCCGTTCCGTCCTTTCTCTTCGCAACCAGCTCAACCGTCTTTCCGATCACGTGTGCTTCACCGGTCTCCAAATAGCGCTTGAAGCCCCGCTGATGAAGTTCCTTGAACCGATCTGGCATAAGAACAGCGAGGGGTTTGCCGATCGCTTCTTGTGCGGAATATCCGAAGATTACCTCGGCCCCGCGGTTGAAATCTGTAATGTTTCCGTGGCTGTCGGCACTAACAATGGCATCGTGTGCTGTCTGCACCACGCTGCGAAACTTTTCTTCGCTGGTTTGCAGCGCCTCTTCTGCTCGCTTGCGCATGGTGATGTCCGTGGCAACAACCAGACGGGCGTCTCTACCCTGATAAACGAGGGGATGCGACGTAATCTCAACATCGATCAGCGTCCCGTCTTTCTTGCGATGCCGCCAGGCGCCGGAGGTTTCAGTTTCCGGCGATGCCTTCGCGGCGCTCTCCAGCAGTGCGGGGACGTCTTCCGGCGGGCGAATGTCCTTAATCGTCAAGGACAGAAATTCTTCGCGTGAGTAGCCGTAGTTCCGGACGGCAGAATGATTCACGTCCAGGATGGCTAAACTCTTCACGTCATAAACCCACACGGGCTGCGGATTACTGTCGAAAAGCAGATGGTATCGTTGCTCGGATTGGCGAAGCGCTTCCTCCGCCCGCCTGCGCTCTGTCATGTCGTGAAAAACGACAACGCCGCCCTGAAGTGTGCCATCCGCACGCTTTAGAGGTCTGCCGTTAATACTCAGCAAACGGCCGTCGGGCACTTGTGGGTTGCGGATGAAGAGCTCTACAGCGTCAACATTTTCGCCCCGCATCGCCCGCACCAGAGGCAGCTGGTCGGCGGGATATTGAGTCATGGTATCAGGCAAATAGGCGCCATATTGGTCGGACCACTGGTCGGGAGTCGCTTCCGTGGCCCCGATACCCAGGACCTGCTCCGCGGCCGCATTGAACAGAAGAAACTTGCCATTCGAATCGGCCACAACCACGCCATCGGCGATACTTGCCAGAATCAATTGCAGGAGTTCTTTTTGCCGTTTCGTCTCTTCTTCTGTCCGCTTCTTATCCGTGATGTCCCGGAAAACGAGTACAACGCCGTGCCCTTCCCCGGTAGCCGTGAGAATGGGCGCGGCACTGTCTTCAATGTCAAATTCTTTGCCGCCCTTGGAGAGCAACAGCGTGTGATCGGCAAGGCCTACTATCTTCCCCTCGCGGAACACTTTCTTCACGGGATTCTCAACGGGGCGGCGCGTTTCCGCGTTCACGATGTCGAACACCAGATCCATGGACTTCCCGCGAGCTTCCTCTAGGCTCCACCCCGTGAGCACCTGGGCGACGGAGTTCATGAAGGTCACGGCGCCGTTCATGTCTGTGGCGATTACCGCATCGCCGACGCTCGCAAGAGTGGTCGAAAACCATTTTTCACTTTTTGCCAGAGCTTCTTGCGCCCGTTTGCGTTCGGACAACTCGCGGAGCAGTGCCTGGTTCGCGGCCTCCAGGCACCGGTTTGCCTCTTGTACATCCGCCGCCCGCTGATAAACTTCGGCTTCCATTTGCCCCGCGTGTGTGCGCAGCCTTTCCGCCAGTTTTTCCTGCTCCAGTGTTTGCTGCTCGAGCCGAACGAACTCCGTCACGTCCTCGACACGATGGATAATGTAGACGACACCTTTATCCGAACCAAAGACGGGCGAGTTGACGGGACTCCAGAACCTTTCTTCGAATCCGCCTCCCTCCGATTCCGGCTTCCGGATGTCATACTTCTGAACTGCCATTGTGTCCGGGGTCTTATCTTGAATCACACGCTGCAGCGAGGTTCGCAGGTTGCGGACTCCTGTCGCTGAGGGATCATCCGGATTATTGGGGAAGACATCGAAGATTCCGCGGCCCAGGATTTCCTCTCGTTTGGTCATAGTTGCGCGCAGATAAGCGTCACTGACTGCGACAATGTTCAAATCGGGTGTAAGGACAAGATACAAACCGGGCGCCGATTGGAATAGGGCCTGGAAGTCAGGCGTTGGACAGGATGGGGAGGAGTTTTTCATGGCGACTTTCCAATAGAGATCACTCACCAATTATGTTGAAGACTCGGCCGCAACCTAGCAATGAAACTTGGCTCTTTGAGGAGCGTAATCGTCACGGGCACGCCTGCTGCGCTTGGGGCAAACCTTCGAGTGGTTCCGTTCCACACGGTTATGCCTGCCTTTCCACCGCTGTACCGCGGATTCGCGGGAGCAGGCATTAGCTACCGGACCCTGCCGGTTGCACCGGCTCATAGCCATGAACGACGGCCTCGAATTCATCCAAGATAGACGCATCCCACCAGCCGCGCTTCACTTCTTCCCGCAAGATGGCAAAGGCCTTTTCCTTGGGAAGCGCCTTACGGTAGGGACGGTCCGTGGTAAGCGCGTCATAAATGTCCGTGATTTGAAGGATGCGCGCGGTGAGTGGAATTTGGTCGCCCTTCAGGCCGTCCGGGTATCCGGAGCCGTCCTGTTTTTCATGGTGGTGCCGAATGATCGGCAGCACATTGCGGAAGGATCGGAGTGGGGCGCAAATTCCCTCGCCTATCACGGTGTGCCGCTCCATGATTTTTCGCTCTTCCGGAGTCAGTGGTCCGGGTTTGAGCAGTATGTGCTCCGGCACGGCCAGCTTGCCGATATCGTGTATAAGACCGCCTCGGCGCAGAGCGACGCGCAGGTCCTGCGGCAGGCCCAGTTTTTCCCCCAGCGCGACGGAATATTTCGAAAGGCGGTCGCAGTGCCCTTCGGTATACGGATCCTTCGCCTCGATGGTCAGCGCAAGGCTAAACAACACGGTCTCGGCATTGTCCAGCTCATCGGTGAATTGTTTCAAGCGCAACAAGGAATGCACGCGAGCCAGCAGTTCGTGCTTATTTACGGGTTTGTTGAGGAAGTCATCTGCGCCGCATAGGATCCCGTGGATACGGTCGGCGTCGCTGTTCAAACTGGTAATCAATATCACGGGGATCAAGCGCGTTTCCGGCTTGGACTTCATCGCCTGGCAAACTTCGAACCCAGTTGGGCGCGGCATCACCACATCCATCAACGCGAGATCAATCGAACCGCCATGCACACGGGCCAGCGCTTCCTTGCCGTTCGCTGCACAGACAACCTGGTAACCCTCTGCGCTCAGCAGAGCGGAGAGCAGTTCGCGGTTGGCTTCGTTGTCGTCGGCTACAAGGATGATTCCCTCATGGCCTTCCGTAGCAGGCATATGGCCTCCTAAACGGAGTTCTCGGCGGACAGGAAGGATTGCGTAGGTCAATTCTTGCCGGTATTGAGGAGAATCCGTTCAGCCCAAGGCGACAAACAGCCGTCGCATTAGGCTCATTCGCAAGTATCTCAAAATCGTAAGTACCTCTTGTTCTCTTCTCACGGTGTGCACCTAAGCAGTAAATAAGACGAGTGGAGTGCGCCTGGCCCCTTTGCTCGCATTTTGGATGGACTGTTCTCTCGCTCTCCAGAACTGGAAAGTGACCCACCTTCCCCGAACCGCCTCGAAAAGACTTGCCAACTGTGGGAAACTGCGTGGGCGTGATTTCGCCGCCTCGTGAATTTGCACTCGCCACAAATGGAACCTGAGTCCGACAATTTGAATCGGGATGCTCTAAGCGCACCCTCGCCCGACCCATGGGAAGCCGCGTACTTGCGATTTGAGACGCCGGAGCAGGAGGTTCAGAAATTTGTTTCACGCCTTCAGAAATTAGGCGCGGCGCAGTGGCCCCGCAACGCTGAAATCGTGGAGCTGTTTTGCGGGCGCGGCAATGGATTGAACGCGCTGGAGCAGCTCGGTTTTACTCACGTCGAAGGCGTGGATTTGTCCCCCCGGCTGATCGCGCAGTATCGGGGCTCTGCAAAATGTTTCGTCGCCGATTGCCGGCAACTTCCCTTCGCGGATCGCAGCAAGGACGTGCTGATCGTCCAGGGCGGTTTGCACCATCTGCCGGCGGTGCCGGAAGATCTGGAAAAAACATTTTCGGAAATGCAACGCGTGCTGCGGAAAGAGGGTCGCGTCGTGTTTGTGGAACCGTGGCTGACTCCCTTTCTGAAATTCGTGCACGCCGTATCAGAAAATCCGTTGGCCCGCCGCCTTTCGAACAAGATGGACGCGCTCGCCACCATGATCCAATTCGAACGCCGCACCTACGAGCAATGGCTCGCACAGCCCGAATTGATTCGAAAGTTAGCGGGGACCTATTTCTCGCCCGTCCACGAATCATTCGAATGGGGCAAATGGAATTTCGTCGGCCATCCCCGCTGAATTCTACTTTCCCATCTCTCCAGCATTCGAAACTTTTCCCCAGTGAGTTCCCTCTTGCAATTCCCACTTCCGCGGTTATGATGGCCGCCTTGCTCTGCTCGCTCATCTTTCTGCCTAGCAGGCGCCATTGACCACGAAACCTCTGGTCCATTCGAATCTCCCGCACACCACCGGCCGGCTCCTAAAAGTTCTCGGCATGTGGTTCGGCATGGCCGCGGCCATCGGGAATGCGATCGCCGCGGGAATCGTTCGAACTCCCGGGGACATCGCAAAAAACTTGCCGAATCCCTGGCTCTTTCTCGCCGTGTGGGTGGTCGGCGGCCTCTACGCACTATTCGGCGCTTCGTCGATCGCGGAACTCGGCGCCGCGATTCCCCGCAGCGGCGGCCAGTATAATTTTTCGCGTCGCGCTCTCGGCGATTACGCCGGCTTCGTCGTCGGCTGGAGCGATTGGCTATCCACTTGCGGAACCGCGGCAGCGGTTGCGATTGTGATCAGTGAATACAGCGGTCACCTGTTTCCCATTCTCGCGGGTCCAGAAAAAATAGAAATAATTTCTGTCGCCATCATCGCCGGATTTGGAATCTTGCAGTGGCGCGGAATTCGCTGGGGCAGCGGCGCGCAACTTTCTACCGCGGCGCTCAAGACCGCCGCGTTTTTAATTTTGATCGTTGCTTGCTTCGTGCTCGGTGGGCCGGCGCACAAATCCGCAGCCATCGCCAACGCCACGGCGATGCCGATTGCTACGGGGTGGCCGTTTATCGTTGCGGTATTTCTGGGATTGCAGGGCGTCGTTTACACCGTTGATGGATGGGACGGCGTGATTTATTTCGGGGAAGAAGTGCGCAATCCGGGGCGCGACATTCCGCGGGCGATTTTTGGCAGCGTGTATTCCATCATGGGAATTTATCTGCTGCTGAACATCGTGGCGCTGTACATTTTGCCGATGAAAGAAATTGCCGGAAATACGTTTGTGCTGGGCACGGTGGCGGACCGCATCTTCGGAAATCTTGGAGATCCGATCATCCGTTCGATCATGGTGATTTCCATGCTGAGCTGCCTCAATGCCAATCAGCTTTTCTGTTCGCGGACGCTCCACGCGATGAGCTGCGATGGATTATTTTTCCGGCGCGCGGCGAAAGTGAATGTCGGCGGCACGCCGGCCTTTTCCCTGCTGCTGAGCACGATCGTGGGCATCATCTTTGTGCTGGGCTCGTTTGAACGGGTGATCGCAATGCTGTCATTTTTCTTTGTGGCGAATTACACGCTCACGTATACCTCGCTTTTTGTTCTCCGCAAGAAAGAGCCGCAGATGGATCGCCCGTACCGCGCGTGGGGCTATCCGTGGACGACTGCTATTGCGCTGATCGGATCCGTTTTGTTTCTTATCGGCTCGATCGCGACCGATCGCGAAAACGCGCCGTTGGCGCTGGGAATGCTCGTGCTGAGCTATCCCGTGTTTCGCGTGATGAAGTGGGCCTCCCGCGGCGCCGATGCAAAGCCGACAGCAAACTCTTAGGTCGAATCCTTTCCTACAATCAATTAATTTAAAACCTTTCCTTCAAACAGTTAATTTGAAACTTTTTCGGCTACGGACTTGGCTTGCAGGAAAAGGAGCAAATAGTCTTTTCCGCCGGTCTTGGAATCCGTGCCGGACATGTTGAAGCCGCCGAAGGGATGCGCGCCGACCATCGCGCCGGTGCACTTGCGATTCAGATAGAGATTGCCGACGTGGAAGGCTTCTTCGGCCTTGCGAATTTTTTCGGGATTTTTGGAATAGACGGCGCCGGTGAGGCCGAACTCGGTGTTGTTGGCGATTTCCAAGGCGTGGTCGTAATTTTTTGCCTTGATCACGGCAAGGACGGGGCCGAAAACTTCTTCTTGCGCGAGGCGCGCTTTGGGATCCACGTCGGCGATAATCGTGGGCTCGATGAAATAGCCGTCGCCCGCGGCGCGTTTGCCGCCGGTGAGCAGCTTCCCTTCTTTCTTGCCGACTTCGATGTAATCGAGAATGGTTTTCATCGCGGACTGGCTGATGACCGGGCCCATGTAATTGTTGGGATCGTCGCTGGGGCCGACGGTGATTTTTTTTGTGCGATCGACGAGCTTTTGCACGAACGTGTCATAGATTTTTTCGGAGACGATGGCGCGCGAGCACGCGGAACATTTTTGTCCCTGGTAGCCAAACGCGGCCTGTGCGGTGCCTTCCACTGCGGCGTCGATATCGGCTTCGTCGTCCACCACGATGGCGTCCTTGCCGCCCATTTCCAGAACGGTGCGCTTAATCCAGATCTGGCCGGGAGCGGCTTTGGCGGCAAGTTCACTGATGCGCAGGCCGACTTCCTTCGAGCCAGTGAAGCCGATGTAGCGCGTCTTGGGATGCTGCACCATCACGTCGCCGATGACGCTGCCGGGGCCGGTGATGAAGTTGATGGCTTCTTTCGGGACGCCGGCTTCAAAAAGAATGTCGATGAATTTTGCGGCGATGGTGGGAGAGTCGGCGGCGGGCTTGACGACTACGGTGTTGCCAGTGACGAGAGAGGCCACGACGATGCCGGCCATGATGGCGCAGGGGAAATTCCACGGGGGAACGACCACGCCGACACCGAGCGGAATGTAGACGAGATAGTTGCGTTCGCCACGCATGGGGGTGAGCTTCTGCGGCTCGGCGAGGCGCAACATTTCGCGACCGTAGAATTCGCAGAAGTCCACGGTTTCGGCAATGTCGGCGTCGGCTTCGATCCAGGTTTTTCCGACTTCGTAGCAGACCAGAGCGTTCAGCTCAAATTTGCGTTCGCGGACGATTTGCGCGGCGCGGAAAAGACACTTGGCGCGGTCCTCGGCGGGAACTTTCTTCCAGGTATCGAAATATTTGTGCGCGGATTCGACGGAGTTCCTGGCCATCTCCGCTGTGGCGTTTTGAAAGACGCCGATCACTTCCATTGGATGGGAGGGATTCGTGGAAGTGCGCTTTTCGGTCGTGGTCACTTTCTGGCCGCCGAGCCACATGGGGTATTCGCGACCAAATTCGGATTTCACTTTTTTCAGGGCGTCTTCCATGCGCTTGCGGTTTTCGGGCTTGGAAAAGTCGATGAATGGCTCGTTGGTGAACTCGGAAACGTGAACTGTTTTCTCAGCGGTGGCCATGGCGGGATTCCTCCTGGATGTGCAAGGAAACTATTGTACTGCGTTCGGAAATGGGGGGACAAGCGCGTGACTTGTGATTCGTGATTGGTGACTCGTGGAAAATCATCGCTGCCCCGGCCTTGCTCGGGGTGGAAGGAGCGTTGAGTTCCAGAATGGGAATTGTTGGTATACACCCACACCCGGCAGTTTTCGTAAGAGTGGCAAGCAAAGGACTTACAGGATACGGAAAACGAAAGAGTATGGAAGCTCTTGAAAACAAAGGACGAGATTTGCGGCGAATCTGGTGCAAAGAGTGAAAAATGCGAGCAAAGAGAGTGGCCAGAGACGACGAGCCTGGGCTGGTTAACCATAACACCCCCCCCATGTTTTTTGTAAGAATGTGATTCGATGACGGTTAAAGTTGTTTGTTTTGATAGACTTTTGTAAGTGTTGATTCTAGAAAAGTTACGGTGCGAATGGGATCCGCGAGGCGGTGTGCAAGCAGTTGCCAGTGAAGTGAGAACGATTCGAGGCTGTGTGGCGGCAAACACGCGGGAGAATAGCACAAAGGTACACTACGTGTCAATTACTTTTTTGTTAGCATTCGAATGAAATCGTAAGTCGTTGAAGCTTCTGAAAGTTAGAGTCAAATTCCCCACCCTTTGCAAAACCCGCAGAAAGGATGGGCCACCCAGAAGCGTTCTAACGGATCGGGGGTCGGCCACCCGCCTAGGCTATTGCGTGATGGTTGGTTAGTTGGTTTCCAGGCCGACTTCTCCTTCCCGCTTGGAGCCGGCTTTGCCGACCCAGACCACACTGCAGCGCTCGGGGCTGGTGGGGTCTTCCTCGAGAATAAGTTCGACCACTTGGCCGCGCCTAAGGTGGAAACTTCCGCGCAGCCGGAAACCTCCTTTCGAGAAATCGAGAACGAGGCAGGGAAGCCTCTCCGGGCTGCGGTCCAGATTGATGACCAGGCTGGCGCGCTTCTTTGACATCACCCGCTTGGAGTGACGGACTTCGGGGACAGGAAAGCTGGGCATTCTTTCACCTCCAGGTCAGTCGCAAACAACCCAAGGCACAGACCGACTCAAGAAACGTTTCATGAAAACTCCGCCGGGCCTTCTTGGCAGCGACTGAACCACCGCGTTTGCGAACGCCACAGACGGTGGTGCGCTGCTATGCGCAGACGAGAGAGTGATTGGTGACGTGTGTCCGGCGCTGGTAAGGCTGCACTGATGCGCGCGAATGCGCCAGTCTACGTATTCCCCAGCAGCGGGCTTAGATGTAAAAAATGAAGGAAGGTGGAGCTCGACCGAGGAAAGAAACGACTACGAACGAAAACAAATTACGAGAGGGCGGCGGAACAAACAGCCCCGTCACGTTTCGGGGTGATGGAAACCTGCCTCGTGAGCAATCGCCCGTGGGATTGCGCGAAAGAAGGACGGCAGTAGCGTCCTTAGTCTCATCAGTCGTGGAAGCGCAGGACTTCTCAGAAGGGGTAAAGGCTCCCGGAAATGCAGATGGACTGGAAGCACTAAAGTTTCCCTGCCCATCGTTCAAGAGGACGGCAACGGGCTGGTTTGTCCACGCCCTCGTGACGATGACATCGAGAAAATTGTCGCCGTTTACATCGCGTGATGTGATCTGGAGTCCACCGGCCAGCGCTGTGATGCACAATGGACTGCCGCGGGCCGCGACTCAGCTGGAAACCAATCCAATAACGCGTATCCGAGGAGCCGATCTGTCCCGCCTGGACAGTGGCGAGGTCGGGCCGACCGTCCCCATCATAGTCAGCTATGGCAAATTGTGATGTGACTCGCGGAGCAGTAGCAGGCCAACTCGGAGGGCCAGCGGACGCTGCGTGAGCGGAACCTGCGGAACCCACGAAGCACAATAGTGCAAATGCCAGACTGACGGCTCTAGACCAAGAAAGACTCGACTCATGCAATGTTTTCATGTGACGGATATAGCAGTCTCAAGAGCCAGCCTTAATCTTGCATGCATCATATCTCAAAATTCAACTTTCCCATCCCTAAAACAAAGCCAAAGCTGGAAATGAGAAAACTGCTGTACCCCCATCTTACTTGGCGCTCACGCGAGCTACTTGAAAGAGGAAGAGAGATTTCTCTCTGCGCAGGCCGACGCTTTCGCAGGAGCGAAAGCGGAAGAAAAAATCGGCCTGCTCCGTTCGGTCCCCGAACGGTCCGGGATGCAAACGACGCAAATGACGGCAGGCGGGATGCGGATGTGTGTCGCACCTCCGGCGCTCGGAGAGATTTGCTTTCTCCTAGACCCAGCGCTTAGGCACTGGGCTAACTTCTGGCGCACCTACGGGGCTCGGAGTTTTCACCTGGACTCAGCCCTTACCCTTCGACTCCGCTCAGGGCAGGTACGCTGGCTATTTAGAAGAAAAGACCGCGCTTGCCCGCGTTCAGCGCATTTGCCTCGTCGTGCTTTCGCGAAGCCGGAGAAGCTGTTTCTGATGATGCCGTCCATGCACCAGATGAAGCTTTCTCCACTGTGTCGCAGTCAGCGGACCCAGAATCGGATGGTCGAGCAGCTTTAGCTGGCGCCCGAAGCGGGCTTCACACTGTGCGATGATCGCATCCATCGCCGCAAGCTTTGCCCAAATCTCGTTTCGCACCTGCTCCGTCGGCAAGCCCCTCGGCTGGGCCATTGCGGGAGCTTTTCGTCCGGCGGGCATGTGGCCCAATCCCACGATCACGAAGGTCAGTACGCGATGCGCCATGGATGCCCTGGTCGCGAACGGTTTGTCGCTTGTTATGACTTTCTCGAAGCCTTTGATCGTTCCGGTATAGGTCAGGTACAGATGTTCCAGCACCTCCGCCGCACACCACTTCCCCGGGAGATGCCAGTGCAATTGCTCGCTGGACATGCCTTCCACCGCTGACTCCAGATCTACTTTCAGCTTTTCCAGGCGGGAATCCATGGCACTGCTCTCGCATTTGCGCGCTTCCGGTAGACTAACACACCCACGGTGCTCAACTCGTACGCGCCAGGCGAGTTTGCGGGGCAATGCGGGACGGGTGCACTGAAAATCGAGACTAGAAGTCAGAAACTAGAAATTGGAAACAGGAGAGGGATAGGAGGCTAGCGAAAGGCTTACCCTTGCAAAATACAAAACCGCAAGGATGGGCGAGCCAGAGGTGTTCTAGCGGATCGAGGGTCGGCCACGCGCCAGATGGTGGTTGGGCACCGAGTGTCGCAGCATCTTGCGGTGCCAAAGAATGGACCTGACTGCGGAGACCAGGGTCATCACGCCCAGCGTAAAGCAGACTGCACCACCGGTCAGGATTGCAGCCTCACTGGGCGATTTACTTGAACTTCCTTCATGCAACATGTAGAGTCCAAGAATCAACAGAGTTGCGGATAAGATGGCCTCAAAGAGCGTCGATATTCTTCTCATGAAAAGACTGCCCCCAGCATCCAGATTGATTGCGGCTCGACGACAGTCGCCAAAATCGAAGTTCATGTCCGGATCGTTTTGGCTTGGGTCTTCAGCAGCCCGCTATCGCCGATACGCAGGATGCATTCGGCTTTAGAGAGTTCCCGAAGGACAGGCCTCGCGTAGACTTTCTTCATTTTTGAGCTGCACACGCATAACGGATTTAAGCCTTGTCCAGCTCCATCACCGGGCGGGATTTCGATCTCGACCTGACGGCGGCAGGCTGAAGACTGGCAGATAAATTGAACTCGCGGCCATGAGGGACTCCGTTCAGATTGGTCCAGATGGAAAAGACAGCTGCTGCGTCGATCTAAATTTTGCTGGGAGATAAACATACTACAGAAGTTACTATCGCGTCGTATTTATGTCAATATGATAGTTAACTTACGTAATTATACGTACGTATTTAATTCATATGACGTGCTTTACACCTTTGAAAGACGGAACCGCAAAGGGTGCGCCACCCAATTCAGGAGCCTGCCATCAGCCAGCGGGAAGCATCGTAGCTGGGTGTGGGAGGCGTGCGAGGAGTTCAAGAAGTTAGTTCGACGGGCTTGCGGCTTTGGGCGCGGAGATCTGTTGTTTGTCGTCCACAGCGAAGAGCAGGTAGCTCCTGAAACTGTGGCGCCGATGACTGCGCCGGCCTCGCCAATCGTAATGAACTTCCGCATTCTGAGGCAGCCACATGTCCAGATTGCGGGCTTGGAAATGCACTGGGCCATATTCGATGGCTGCGTGGTCGGCAACCAGGCGGATTTGTGGCAAAGGGTCGATGAGATCCGTTTCCAGCCGGACGATTTGAGAGCTGTCTGCCGCAATCCATGCGCGCCCCTTGAGAGCAACCGGGTAGGCCTGGCCTTCAGCACCGACCTGGTAGGTGCGAATGGTATTCGGTTTGTCGGGCCTTTGGCGGAAATACATTTGCCAGGCCGGCCCGCCCTTCCACCGTGCCAATCCCTCACAAGAGATCTTAAAGTTTTGCACATAGTATGGATGAAAGATAAGCACGAGTGCCGGCAGCCCCGTAGTAGCTATACCATCGGGAAATTTGACCGGAAGATAATGAGAGTCCCTGTATTCGTCAACAGTTAGAAGGCCGAGGCGGTTCCGCTTGATGGAAACAAGATAGTCGAACTGTAACCTGATTGAATGAGAGGCGAACCCCCATTTGTTGATCGATTCATGAGACACGGCCTCGGTTGCCGTGAACTGGTCGACATTGGCGACAAATTCCTGAATCCGCTTCCCGGACTTCTCTAGGACTTCTTCAAGATTGCAGGCGACGCTAGGTTCCACCGGCGGGACTTTTTCGTCTATGTCGGGAGGCAACCAATTGGAAGATAGAAGGGCTGAGGCTGCCACAGCAGGCTCTGACGACGGCGATGCCGAAGCTGTGCCGGGCGAGAGTTTATCGGCTGGTCCGAGGGAGGCCTGCAAATTCTCAAGTTGTTTTGCGACGGCAGCGTCTGCGGGGTGATCCTGGAGATACGCTTGGAGGACATGGATAGCCCGCCCCTGGTCGCCGTGCAAGTGGAGAGCCCGCGCCAGGACTGGCTGGACAATTCCCGCCTGGCCATGACCCAGCTCGAGCGCGCGCGCTGCATGTTCGATGGACTCATCAAGCAAGCCCTGACGCAAGCAAGCGTCCGCGAGCACGGCATGCGCGCGCCAGGAAGCAGGTTCGGCTTCAACCGCGCGGTTGAGGTACTGAGCCGCCTCGGCAGATTTGTTTTCCCGCATGAGGGCTCCGCCCAAGGAGAGCAGGGCGCTCAGATGGTTTGGAGCGAGAACGAGGACTTTTTCCCAATAGCTCTTGGCGTGCACCCAATCGTTTATCTCTGCGGAATAGACTCCAAAAAGGAAGTTGGCGTCCGCGTCATCCGGAGCCGACCGATAAACGGCATCCAGGTGGCTGCGGGCCTCAGCAGGCTTGTCGGCACGCAATGCTTCCAGTGCTTTTCCCAATTCCTTCTGCAGCTTGGGCGCTAGAACGGGGGGGACCTCCGATGGCGGGAATGGAACTGCCAGCTGCGCGAAGACCTGGGAAGAAAGTAGAAGGAGGTGAGCAAGGATCAGAATGAGTACGCGCAGAACCATAACTACTCCAAATTACCGAAAGGAGACCTAAAACTTGAAGATATCTTATACCTTTATCGCAGATAAAACTTAACAGGCGGTGTGGTGATTACAGATCTTGTATGCCGGACTGAGGCTGGGATTACACGCGAAACAATGATTGGCAGACCTCACACATCCCCTTGTTCTTGAGGAGCCTTTGGTAGCAGGATGCATCTTGCAATTGAACCAAGGAGTCGCGATCCGGATCACCATGTCCCGCGGTGCTAAAAGGCGAAGCAGTCTGCAAATGAGAAAAAATTCTCTGGGTCATGGGGCAGCTTTGGCATTTGCCTTTGTGTGTTTTTTCCCACACGCCTGCCTGGCGCAGGAGAGGATCTCCGACACAGAAAAAATGCTGTTCGATTCCGTGAATCGCGAACGGGCGGCAAAAGAGTTGCCGCTCTTGAAATGGGATGAGGGTCTGGCCCGCGCCGCGCGCAAACATGCCGAACTCATGGCCGAGCAGTATCTGGTTCTGCACCGATTGCCAGGCGAGGCCGACCTAGCCACTCGGGCACGAGAAGCCGGAGTGAGTTTCAGTCACATTACAGAGAATATCGGCATGGCAGCGTATGCCGACAGGTTCCACGACGGCTGGATGCATTCGCCCGGGCACCGCGCGAATATCCTCGATGCCGCCATCGATTCCATCGGGATCGCGGTGGTCGATGGCGGTGAGGAGTTGTTCGCCGTAGAGGATTTTGCCCGCGTTGTCACGCTTCTCTCGATCGAGGAGCAAGAAAAACGGATCGGGAAGCTCTTCGCCGCGCGCGGGTTGCGCTTGATCAAGATTGGAGATGACGCCCGGAAAAGTTGCGAACTCGACCGCGAATATGCAGGAAGCAGCAAGCCTCGGTACATCGCGCAGTACGAAACGCCCAACATCTCGCAGCTGCCTGAAAGTTTAGAAAAGGAACTTCAATCCGGCCGCTATAAGACTGCTGCCGTGGGTGCGTGCCCGCCGAGAAAGTCGTCTGGCGCTGCCCCCTTTCGCATCATCGTGATGCTCTATTGATGCGGGCCCCTGCGCGGGTTCACGCGGGGACCGAATCCAGGAGACCATCGTGCCCACGTCTTCTGGTATCATGGCGCCCCAATGGCAAACGAAGCCATAGCGTTTTTCGCGGCGATCACCGCGGTGGCCACCGTCGCTTACGTGGTATTTGCGCTGCGGCTGTGGGAGGCGACTGAGAAAACGGCGCAGGCTGCGGGAAAGTCCGCAGAGGCGGCAACGGAGGCCGCGCTGGCGGCAAAAAAATCCGCCGATGTGGCAGCCGCCCTCCACCGGCCCTTCATGGGCCTAGTGAGGGTTACACTCAAGACCGGGTGGGGAACGGACCTGTGGGTCATTGTTCTAGCGATAAAAAACTACGGCACTTTGCCCGCGATGAATGTGGCAGCGATGATTGAGTTTTTTGCGGGCAATACTCGCCTCACGCAAATCACGGAGCCCGCTGCGGTCCAAATCTTCCCGTCGGACGAAATCGAATCCGTCGTCCGGCTATCGATGCCGACGCACCGGGTGCAGATTCAACAGGGAATACAAAAGCTGCGAATCGAGGTCCGAATTCCTTACCAAGCAGAAGACGGCCGCCAGTTCGAGTACTCCGCCGAAGTCTCGTATACGCAGGACGGATCCTTCGCGATTCAGAAATCAGAGACGCGCCCGCGCTAGATCCTCGGCGTTGTGGAGTGAAGAGCTGAGGCTGGATTGTGCCGCACGTTGTTCATGGCGCCTGGCGTTGGCGTGCGAGGCGCGTGGCGCTTTGCAACGACTCCGCAAAAAAGTTGGAATCGTCTGCGTCAGCTAAGCTATGCTCTCCGTTGACTATGGCTCGTCCGCCTGCTCAGGAGCGCCGTCGCAAATCTCGTTTGAGGCTCCCACAGACGGTGCGCGTCCGACCCTCTGATCCTCGCCTTCTCGATTTTGATGAGATCCTGCCAACCGTTAACACGTCCCGTGACAGCGTCTATTTCGTCTCCAAGAACCAGGCTTACGAAGAGGGAATGCGCGTGT
>WNFA01002686.1_pt1 | contig 20005 bp, 18 predicted proteins | sample 5400481 | NCBI WGS metagenome assembly WNFA01 (sample SAMN13153340, study PRJNA577476) | soil metagenome | isolation source: 120 cm saprolite under Douglas fir tree site 2 hole 1 replicate 2 | place: USA:California | collected 2015-04-18
GCGCCGACGTGAAGGGACAAGAGCAAGTCTCAAGTGAGAGTCTTGGACTGCGCGCCATCGCGCACGGATTCGCTATCTCTGGAGTCAGCGATGCGGAACGTCTTGCGCTAGAGTTTCCGATCTATGACGCGCTGTTTGAATACGTTCGTCAGCAGGTCAGTTGAAACAGAGCCGTTTCACCGATCTTTAGGGCCCAAACTGCTAGGAGGGTTGTCGAATGCCTCGTCCCATGAAAAAGGAATCGTTTTTCTTGAGTACCTGTCTCTGTTTTGTGCTTTTCAGCTTATCTGCCTGGGCACAGGATGTACCGGGCGACTACCAGGACCTTTTGAAGTTCCTTGACCGCAAAGGCGACTTTAAGGCGGGAGTCCTTAAAGTCAACGTCCCGCGTAATGATCTGAAGATGACCATTCAGGGCGTGCCAACGCCCACGCCTTTTGGTTTCGGCGGCTGGCTTGCACTAACCAAGACGCCGGATGGTTCTGACATAATGATGGGCGACTTGGTGTTGCTGCAAGACGAGGTGAACCCGGTCATGTCCGCCCTCCTGGACAATGGAATTGAAGTGACCGCGCTGCACAACCATTTCTTCTGGGATGAGCCGCACGTTTACTACATGCATGTGCATGCTCTGGGCAAGGCAGCCGACCTTGCCCGCCATGTAAAACCAGCCTTGGATTTGATCGGGCACGTCGCGCCACCCGCCCCTGTTGCCATGGCGGCCGGCGGAACTCCGCTCGACACTGAGAAACTGGCAAAAATCGTCGGCCAGCCTGGGGAGCAGTCCGGTACCGTTTTCAAGATCACCGTGGGACGAGATGACTTGGCGATGAAAGATCGCGGGGCCGTCATCAATGCTCGTATGGGTCTCAACACGTGGGCGGCATTTGTGGGCACGCAAGAGGACGCCGCCATTGCGGGAGACATCGCCATGCTCGAAGGCGAGGTCACACCGGTTCTGAAAACGCTAAGAAAGAACGGCATCGACGTGGTGGCCATTCATCACCACATGATCGAGGAGCAACCGTTGGTGATTTTCTTGCACTATTGGGGCCGGGGCCCGGCAGAGAGACTAGCGAATGCCTTCAAAGCCGCCCTGGGCGAACTGGGCAAGGGCGCTCCGGCGCACGATCATGTTGGGAGCAAGTGATGCCGCAGGAACCGTTTTCTCGACGGGCTGGGACTTCCACTTTCCTTCTATTCATCTGCATGTGCTCGTCGCACATGCTGGGCCAAACCCTGAGGCAGGTTGCCAAGTTCGACTTGCCTGGCCCGGGCGGAAAGCGATTCGACTATCTCACGATTGACACCGACGACCGCTACCTGTTGTCGGCTCATCTCTCTGCCGGGCAAACTTACGTGGTTGATTTGGCAACGTACAAGGTGATTGCCACGGTTACCAACACGCCCGGCGTTGAGGGTGTCGAGTACGTACCGGAGCTAAAGAAGTTCTACACTTCCAACGCCAACGACAACACCATCGGGGTCGTCGACCTGAGGCAGATGAAAGTCATCAAGAAACTGAAGACAGAAGCGAAGCCCGATGGGAGTGCCTATGCTCCTCCGTTTCACAAACTGTATGTCTCGGATGAAAGAGGAAGAGCGGAGGCCGTGGTGAATGTGCAAAAGGATGAGATCGTCCGCACCCTGCGCTTCGACAGTGAAACTGGAATGCCACAGTACGACCCGGTCGCTCGGAAAGTGTACGTCAATCTTCAGGATCAAGATATTTTCGCGGTGATTGACCCCGCAACGGATGAGGTGGTCGGTCGGTATCCGGTGGGACGATGCAAAGGGAACCACGGAATGGCACTCGACTCGCTGCATCATCGCGCCTTTCTGTCTTGTGAAGGAAACGAGCTGATGACAGTATTCGATCTTGACAAGCACACCCCCATAACGTTTCTGCCTTTGCCTAAGGGGCCCGACGTTATCAAATTTGACCCAGGCCTCGATCGCATTTACGTCGCTTGTTATAGCGGTGCCATTTCTGTGTTTCATGCTGACGACGCGGATCACTATCACAAACTTGAAGACTTTCCGGTCGAGCACGCCGTGCACAGCCTCGCCGTGGACTTGCAAACGCACCGTGTGTATGCACCCGAGCAGGAAGAGGACGGCAAACCGGTGGCAAGGATGGTTGTGTACGAAGCTGTCGGGAACCCGTAAGGCCTCTTTTTCCTGCATCGGCTTTGGCGATTGTGCCCCTTTAGAACGCAAGTGGTGTGCGGAGTGTCCGGATTTTCCCGCCCTGCAGCCCTCCCCCACCCACATTGACTTGCCCCGACGCGCACCCTAACATGGCAGGGCCAGCAGGGTGTCCCTCAGCGCGTGATCGGCCAGACCATCTCGCATTACCGCGTCATTGAAGAACTGGGGAGCGGCGGGATGGGTGTGGTTTACAAGGCTCAGGATACCGAGTTGGGGCGGCTCGTCGCTCTCAAATTCCTGCCCGAACTGGTCGCCCAAAACCCGGTGGTATTGGAACGATTCCGCTGGGAAGCGCGGGCCGCTTCCGGCCTGAACCATCCCAACATCTGCGTGATCTACGAAAGGCATCGTTCACCGCGATATTAAGCCGGCCAACATTTTTGTCACCCTGCGGGGCCACGCCAAGATTCTGGACTTCGGTCTGGCGAAGCTCACCTTCGGGGATGAAGCCAGCGTCAGCGGCAACACCTTCGGAGGGATCACGCAGTCAATCGAGGATCACCCTCGCCCCGGCTCTGCCCTGGGAACTATCCCCTACATGTCGCCGGAGCAGGCCTTGGGCCAGCCCCTGGACTCCCGTTCGGACTTGTTTTCGTTCGGGGTCGTGCTCTATGAGATGGCCACCGGAGTTCTGCCCTTCCAGGGACAAACTACGGCTGCGTTTTTCGACTCCCTCATTCACAGCGTGCCGGAGTGGCCTCTGCGATTTAACCCTGCCACGCCTCCCGAGTTGGAACGCATCGTGCGCAAGGCTCTGGAGAAGGATCCCGCGCAACGCTATGCCAGCGCGGCAGAAATGCGGGACGATCTGCAGCGGCTCCGCCGCGCCATGGAGTCAGGGCAAGTCCTGACCGTCGCCGCGGGTTCGAAGGCGCCGGACTCGAAAGAGAGAATCCGGTCGATCTTCGCTACCTCGGCTACGACCGTTGTGCCGCCGCCCAAGCCTGGTATCGCGAAATGGTTGACTCTGGGTATCGTCGCTGCCGTGTTGGTGGCATTAATTCTGTTCATGCGGTCGCCAGAATCCCCGCCCGCGGTGATTTCGTCGCTGCAGATTACCAACGACGGTGCATCGAAGCGCTCGCTCGTCACCGACGGGACCCGGCTCTATTTTTCTGAAAACCTTGGCGGCCACTCGGTGCTGCGGCAGGTTTCAACCTCGGGCGGAGAAACCGTGCCCGTACCCACCTCGCTGGCGAGCGCTGACATTTATGACTTCTATCCGGGACGTTCTGAGTTGCTGGTGAAAGGGGTGGCGGGAGGATCGGAAACAGAGTGGTCCCTTTGGGTGTTGACGCTGCCGGCAGGGTCGTCGCGGCCGGTGGGAGAAATCCTCGCACACTCGGCCACCTGGGCGCCGGACGGCCAACACATCGTGTACGCCAGGAACTCCAGTTTGTACGTGTGCAATCCGGACGGAACCGAGTCGCGGGAACTCATCACGGCACAGGGAGTTCCGTTTGCGCCCCGATTTTCTCCCGACGGCCGCCGCTTGCGCTTCACCATCCGAGATACCAACCAACGCACTTCTTCGTTGTGGGAGGCTTCGCCCGACGGGAAGGGCTTGCACCCCGTGTTGCGGGACTGGAACAAGCCCGCGCAGGAATTCGGCGGATCCTGGACGCCCGATGGAGGCTACTTCCTCTTTGAATCCACCCACGACCACACTCAAAACATTTGGGCCCTTCGCGAAGAGGGCTCCTTTTTTCGCACGGCTAAAGCTGAGCCCACGCAGCTCACCGTAGGGCCACTCATGTTCAGCAATCCAACCCCGAGCCCGGATGGCAAGAAGCTGTTCGTCATAGGCCAGCAGCGCCGGTTCGATTTGATCCGCCTGGAGAGCAAGTCGCAGCAGTTTTCCGTTTACCTTCCGGGCGTGTCGGCGGGCGAGGCGGATATCCCGCCCAATGGCGAGTGGATCACCTACGTGTCGCATCCGGACCTCACGCTGTGGCGAAGCAAACCGGACGGGAGCTCCCGACTCCAACTCACCTATGCGCCCATGCAGGCGCACATGCCGCGTTGGTCGCCCGACGGGACCCAGATCGCATTTATGGGCTCGCGTCCGGGAAAACCCTGGAAGATCTTCGTCATTCCGGCCCAGGGTGGCACGCCGCAGGAAGTGACCGCGGGAGACCGCAATCAGGGCGAGCCCACCTGGACAGCCAAGGGCGATGCCATCGTGTTCGCCGGCATGCCCTGGCTGGAGTACGGAGCCACATCAGGCCCGAACATTCACATCGTCGACCTGAAGACTTCTCAAATCTCTGATGTGCCGGCGTCAGAGAATCTTTTTAGCCCGCGCTCCTCGCAGGATGGACGCCGCATTGCAGCTCTTTCTGCGGACTCGACGAAGCTGATGCTCTATGACATGGAAAAGAAAAGTTGGACGCAGCTCGCGTCGTCGCGGTTCGCTTTCGAGAACTGGTCACACGACGGAAAGTATCTGTACATGGAGGATTATTCTGACAAGACCGACGACCTGGTGCGAGTGAATGTGGCCAACGGCAAAGTGGAACGCTTGTTCAGCCTGAAAGAAGTTCCACGCGGCTTCGACCCGTGGGAATTCTGGATCGGACTCGCCCCCGATGACTCGCCGCTCCTGATGCGAGACAAGAGCACGCAGGAGATTTATGGTCTCGATGTGCGTTTTCCGTAGTGCCGTTTCGCTGGTCCCTGGGCGGGTGGCCAAGGACGTAAGACTCGCCTCCCTGAAACTATCCCACCCCTCAGAATACCGACGACAATCAACCTGCGCCCCTGGCTGCCCCGTTCGTCTACCGCGGCTCGGCCGTCGTAGCGTCAATCATCCTGCGAATCTCCGTGACCTTGGTGGCCGGAAAACCGCTGAGTTCGGCGTGCCGCTGGATGAGCGCCTCATCTGTGGCCAGATACATACAGTACATCTTGTTGGCAGTAACAAACGATTCCAGCCACTGAATATCCGGTCCCAGCTGGCGCAGCACCTGGTTGGACTTGGCCGCGGCTTCCCGCAATTGTTCCCCCTCCAGAGTCCCGACTTTCGGGATCTCCCGCTCGATCATGTATTTCCTCATACCATTCTCCTTTAGATTCTCCGCGAACATTGCGGAAGCAGTCGTCAGTCGTGAGAGTCTTATCATCGAGCTCGCGGCCGCGATCTCCGGGGGAGTGGCTGACGACTCAAGACCGACGACTGACGACTCCTTCTTCCGATTCTTTGAGATTAGTGATAAAAGAGCCTTGCCACAAGATGGCAGATTTGCCATTATACATAGGTGATTAGGCCATCGTCGATTCGGCGAGCGCTGTTTCGGCGAGCATTGATTCGGCGAGCACTGTTTCTGCGAGCACTGATTCGGCCGGCGGTGATCCGGCCAAGCGAAGGAAACTACCCATGACAGAAGTCACAGTCCTGTTTCTCGACGAAACTTTCTCCTCCACCGCCATCGGTCCGATGGAAGTCTTCCGCCACGCCGGCACCCTTTGGAACTATCTTACGGGGCGGCGCCAGGTTCCTTGCTTTCGCGTGACCACAGCATCGGTGGATGGACGCGCGGTCCGCTGTGACGGGCCAATCCATATCAAGCCTATGGCTGCGCTCAAAGACATTCGCAGGACAGATCTCATCTTCATCCCGACCACCGGACTAAACATCGAAGATGTGGTGGAGCGCAACGCGCCGGTTGTGCCCTGGCTGCGGCGCTGGCACAAGCGCGGAGCGGCCATCGCCAGTGTGTGCTCAGGTGTGGGTCTGGTCGCAGCTACCGGCTTGCTCGACGGCAAACGTGCCACTACACACTGGGGCCTGGCCGAGCGCTTCCGCGAGAAATATCCCAGGGTGAAGTGGATGCCGGAATTGATGGTCACCGAAGACCGCGGCTTCTACTGCGGTGGAGGCGTGCATGCGGCGCTCGACCTCAGCCTGTATCTGGTAGAGCAATTCTGCGGCCACGACGTGGCCATGCAAAGCGCCAAGGCGATGCTTATCGAGACCCCCCGCGCATGGCAGGCCGGGTTCGCCATCATCCCCTTAAAAACCGAACATTCCGATGACAGCATCTCCAGCGCGCAGGAGTGGCTGCACCAGAATTTTCATCAAACCTTCCCGCTCGAGTCCCCGGCCCGGCGCGTGGGCATGAGCCTGCGCAATTTCGTTCGCCGCTTCAAGCAAGCCACCGGAGACAGCCCCTTGATCTACTTGCAGAAGCTGCGCGTCGCCGCCGCCAAGCGCCTGCTGGAGAGCGACCATCGCACCATGCAGGAGATCAGTGACGCGGTCGGCTATCAGGATGCCGCCTATTTCCGTGGGCTCTTCCAAAGACACACAGGCGTTTCCCCCAGCGCCTACCGGCGCCGGTTCGGAGTGTAGCGCAAAACGTGTGAAGGACGGAAAGGATGACGTCATTAAAAGGATGACGTCATTTAGGAATCGTTTGTATTGGAGGCGTATGACACCCATCCTAGTGCAATATACGAAACCCGTTAACCGGCTGGTCGTCGAAGTAGCGCTTGCCGTCCTCAGGTGGAAATAAGGTCTTGATCTCACCTTGTGTTCCAATTGGAGCGACCGCCATGAATAAACCCTCTTTCTCGGGCCCTGGTTCCCAATAAACCAGAATTTCGCCATTATCGCGCTCTTTGGTATAGGTCCCGGGCAGCCCATCCGCCGCGCGGCGTCCGATTTCCCGGGCCATCGCAAGATATTGGTCGACGGTCATAACTCCTCGCATTTTGGAATGTGGCATCAAGCAGTGGTGTACAAAATGCCAGACATCATTAGCGTCAAAACGGTCGCTACCGCGAGTAAAGCCGATCAGGTTTCTCAGAATCAGAGCAGTCCGCGACATGGTCGTCATACCTCGCGCGATATGGAGCTTTCCGAAATCAAGAATTTGAGATGCGGGGCGAGTTGATTAGAACGCTTCTGCGGATTCACAGCAGAATTTCCTTTTTGATCTCGAAAACGGGATCATGGTACACCTGTGTCGCCTGTTCGCGGAAGCCTCAATAGCACGCGAAAAGTGTTTTCGAAATGCGGCTTGAATCAGCCGGGGTTGTCGGACTTGCTACCCCTCTCTTGCCCTTCATACCAATTTACCGGCACCTAGACTGAACTACCGTTGCCCGTGGCGGGCGCTAGCGCTTATAGTGGTATCGCGATTTTGTTTCGGGGACATCTGGTCCTGGGAGATCGAGGACACTTCATGGGTTGGCTGCAGAATAAATTCGAAAAGAATTTTATGATTACCACCGTGGACTACGTGTTCAACTGGGCACGGAAGTCGGCGGTTTGGCCTATGACGTTTGGGCTGGCTTGCTGCGCCATCGAGATGATCGCTTCTTCGACGGCGCGTTTTGATATTGCGCGCTTTGGTTCGGAAGTGTTTCGTCCCAGCCCGCGGCAGAGCGATCTGATGATTGTGGCCGGGACGGTCACGTTGAAGATGGCGCCGGTCGTTAAGCGCATTTACGACCAGATGCCTGATCCCAAGTGGGTGATCTCGATGGGCGCGTGCTCCTCCGTGGGCGGTCCGTTCAATACCTATGCAGTGCTGCAGGGCGTGGACAAGATTGTCCCTACGGATGTGTATGTGATTGGCTGCCCGCCGCGTCCGGAGAACCTGTTTTATGCGCTGCTGAAGTTGCAGGACAAGATCGATCAGATGTCACTGGCCAAGCGTCCCACCGAAGTCCGTCTCGATCCGAACATGGTGGAGAATTTCAAACGCCAGGTGATGATTGCGCAGACGCTGCAACCGAAGTGACCGCGCTTATCGGGCGTGAGCGAAGCGGGAGCCCGATGCGGTCATCCCGAGCGCAGCGAGGGATCACTAGCTGTCAGCTTTCAGCCGTCAGCCTTCAGCAAAGTCACATGCATCACCAAAGACCACGTAGGGGCAGGTGTCTCACCTGCCCGGCCGAGCGAAGCTCGGCAGTCTTTAGATTCAAATCCGAAAGGTCTCATGACGAGCTTCGTAAAACTAACCACTCAATCTGAACTTCCTCCTGCCGGCGAAGCCAAAGAATTTCCTCTGGGCGACAAAGTCATCTGCGTGGCCAACGTGAACGGCACCATCTCCGCCATGGATAACGTCTGCCTGCACAGCGGTGGGCCTTTGGGACAGGGCGTGATCGAAGGCGACAAATTGGTGTGTCCGTGGCACGGCTGGCAATGGGATCCCAAGACCGGCCAAGCTGCACAGAATCCAGGCGCAAAGGTTGCGGTCTATCCGCTGAAGGTGGAAGGCGGAGACGTGATGATTGAGATCTAGGTTCGTAGCGCGCTACAAATTTATCCCAGCAACTTCAGGAATTTCCCCGTCTGGTTGTCGAATCCCGGGAACACCTGATTGAGGTCGTGATTGCCCAGGTGGCGGTCAACCGCTTCGCCCAGAACACGGCGGAAATCGGTGGTGACCGCGAGATCGCGGCCCTCATACAACTGCGACTGATCGAGACCGGGCCAGCGTCCGTACACCTTGCCGCCTTTTATCGGGCCGCCCATTACGAACATCACGTTGGCGTGGCCGTGATCGGTGCCGCGGTTGCCATTTTCGCGGGCTGTGCGGCCGAATTCCGACATGGTCACGACCACAGTGTTTTCCGCGAGATCGCCGAGATCGATCCAGAACGCACCGAGTGATTGGGAGAATTCGCGCAGCACGTTGGCGATCTGGCCTTGCGTGCTGCCTTCGTTGACGTGATGGTCCCAGCCTCCGATATCGGCGAAAGCCACCTGCACTCCCAGGTTGGCCTTGATGAGTTGGGCAAGCTGCTTGAGGCTGTCCCCAAAGCGTCCCTTGGGATAATCCGCGCCCGCCGCGGGTTTGTATTTGGACGGATCCGCCGCCTTCAGCATCTTTACGGCTTCGAAAGTTTCCTGGCCGGTGCCATGCATCACCATGTCTGCCGAGTTCGCATACATCGCTTCAAAGGTATTGGAGACGGGTGCCGCGTTCGGATTTCGGCCGCCCACGCCGAAATCGTTGATGTTGTTAACCGCAACCGCCGGCTCCTGTCCGGAAAGAATTCGAGGCAGAGATGGCCCCAGGCCGATGGCTCGGAAGGCCGATTTGTCGGCGGGTTGGGACAAAGAATGTAACGCCCGATTCAGCCAACCGTCTTCGGTGGCTTTGATCCCGGGCGTGCCCGACTCCATGAAGTCCTGCGCATCGAAGTGGGATCGGCTCGGGTCAGGCGAACCGGCGGCATGCACGATGGCCAGATGGCGCTGGCTCCAGATCGGCTGCAGGGCTGACAGGGCCGGGTGGAGTCCGAAAAAGCCGTCCAGGTCAATCACCGCGTCGCGCGGGATGTTGATGGACGGGCGCATCGAGTAATAAGCCTGCTCGCCATGTGGAACCACGATATTGAGGCCGTCAGCCGCGCCCCGTTGGAAGATGACCACGAGGCGTTTGTTGCTCGCGCCTGCTCCGACCGCGGACAATGCCGCGCGCGCCAGGAAACTTGGGATCGCGGCCGTACCGACAACCGCGAGAGCACCGTTGCGTAGGAATACACGGAGAGTGATCGACATAAAAAGCTCCTAGCCAGGGACAGAACGTGCTGCGGACGAAACAGCGTACCCCAGCGGCTAAAGCCCAACCTTCTTCGGCAGGTTACGGCACGACTAAAGTCGTGCCCTTCCTAAAAGACCAATCCCCGTCGAATCTCTTTGGGGCAGCTTTACACTCTCCGGCAAAAGGCCAACGACCAAGGGCCAACGACCAACGACCGCCTTTCCCTATCTCCGCTGAAATTCTGGAGACCCCAGCAGCAGCCCCGCGATCGCACTCGTGCCTGGCGGGCTGGTTTTCGCCACGCCTGGCTTGGGATCATTCATCGGCGGCTGCATTTGCGCGGCAATCGTATCGTGCGTCTGCCGCGACACATCGCCCGCGAGCAAACTGGTCTCCAGCGTCGCCAGGGTCGCTTGCGGATCACCGGGCGTACTGCCGGCGCCAATGATTTGATCCGAGTCCACCTGCACGCCTTTGAGTTTTCCCGCAGTCAGGGCCAGAGCGAAATTCATTCGTCCCAGCAGCGCCGACGAATTTACCCAGGCATCGGCTTTCATCGAATACCCGGTGGGTGGCTGCATTCCGTAGAGTTGCATGCCCATGGTTTGAAGCTGCCTCGCCAGGGGCAGGGCATCGCTGACTTCGGCGCCGCTGGCGCGAAGCGCTGAAACCACGAACTCCAGCGGAGTTTTCACTTTGGCGCGATACGACTCGGGTGCCCAGAACTCCGGGGAATGGAGCATGGTTTTCAGCACTTCGCGAATATCGCCATCTTTCTTCAGGAAGGTTTGCGCCATCCTGTCCACCAAAGCCGGTGAAGGATTGTCGGAGACGAAGCGCATGGCCAGTTTGGTGGAAATGAATTTCGCGGTCGAGGGATGACGCGCCAGAATGTGCAGCACCTCGCGGCCCTCTTTTTCGCCGTTCGATTTGATGCGATGTCCCAGCACATTTTTATCTCCGGGCTCGTGCATGCGCTCTTCGAAACTAAAGCCGCCGCCCTGCTTGGGCTGCTTCAGCGTCCAACCAGTCAGGACGCGGGCTACCTCGGTGACATCTCTCTGGGTATAGCCGCCGTTCACGCCGAGAGTATGAAGTTCCATGAGTTCGCGGCCATAGTTTTCATTCAGGCCGCTGCGCTTGCCCTTGGCTTGTTTCACCTGCGCCGGACGCCGCTGTCGGGGCGGCCTGCGCCAGTTGTAATTGTTATTTCGCTTCGGGATGCCGTTGGCGAAATCGGAATTGGGCCCCACGCTCAGCCAGTTGTCGAGATAAAAGAGCATGGCGGGGCTGTGAGCTGTCGCCACCAGAAGGTCTTCAAACTTGCCCAGGGCATGGGGGCGGATGACGTCACGCTCGTAGCTGGTAAGCATGTAGCGATCGGCACCCTTCCCGATAAACACATTAAAGTGATTGAACCAGAAATCGGTCATCACTTCTTCCAGCTGGCGGTCGCTGTAGACGGCACGCAGCAGTTTGCTCTGGACCAGCTCTTCGGTGACGACTTGCTGCGGATTATTGAGCGCCATGATCGTTTCGCGCTGCTGCGGCTTCATCCCCTCCATGAACTCGTCTCGCTTGTCGCCCTTGAGCGAAGTTCCGATGGCGCGCTGATCTTCGGGTGACATTTTGAGGATTGCCTTCATGCGCTGGTCGGGCGGCAGGTCCAGAAGATCTTCGGTTTTGAGATCGGCATACAAACGGTCTTCGCGGCGACGGGCTTGTTCCTCATCGCTCATCGGGGCGGCCTTGCCAGACGTGCTGGCTGCTCCGGCATCGACGTTCGCGGCTTCCTGCTTACGTTCCTGTTTCTCCTGATAGCGCTCGAGCTGTGCCTCGTACACGGCACGCTTGGCGGAATCGGACGGAAGAGACTGCTTGCCTTCGGCGATGGCCTTGATCAATTGCGGCGGTGGAAAGTTCTCGACCATCTCGCGCGTGTCCATGTGAAGGGTGCGAAAGGGAGCTAGGCGGGCATCGAGCGCGTGATCGTCGATCTTCTCCGGGTGCAACTGCTCATCGATCCACTTGTCCACGCCCATGGCGGTTACCCGCTCGACGTCCCCGGGCCGCGGCCCGAAGGAAAGGCGGTTCAGCGCATGCAATGCGCGTTTCTGCTCATCCATCTGCACAGCGGCAGAATCTTTCTTGTTTTTCTTGGCGATGGCGAACGGGACCGAACAAGCCGCGGTAAGGGCCAGGACGGTGATGAGCGGAGCGACTGGTCGTCGAATCAGCTTCATGGCAATCAGGCAAAAGGCGCCTTATGAAGTATGAACCCAAATCGGGGAAAAAGTTGCTGAGAGGGCGATTGCTGAGGCTCTATTTGTGGTAATCGATGGAGCGACGGGCGTCCTCGCCCGTTCCGCGCTGCCGCAGGGACGGGCGAGGACGCTCGTCGTTCCATCGAAGTCATTGCTGGATAAAGGCTTCAGGTCGGCCACGACGCTTAGGTCAGGTACAGGCGGCCGTGAGTAACTTTGTGTTGCAGCGTGGCGGCGAGTTGATCGATGTCCCCGGCGGCGATGTTGACCGCCATCCGGTCTTCGAGAAAACGTATGCGGTTGCTGCCCACGGCGTCGCGGCGGACTTGCAACAGCAGTCCGTGAACCGCGTTGGGATCGAATTTTTGCGGTGACAGGCGCACGATCTCACTGAGCGTGCTGCCCACCGAAAGCGGTTCGCGATAAGGACGCTCGCTGGTCATCGCATCAAAGGTGTCAGCCAATCCAATGATACGGACCGGCATGGCCACGTCTTCCATGACCAGTCCGTCAGGATAGCCCGAACCGTCACTGCGCTCGTGGTGCGATCGCACGATTTCGGGAATGCGCGGCCAGGGAAACTGGACGCCGCTAACGATCTGATGTCCGACTACGGTGTGGTCCGCCATTTCGCGGAACTCTTCGGCGTCCAAAGACGAAGGCTTTCCGAAGAGGCGTTTGTCCACCGCGACCTTGCCGATGTCATGGAGATAGCCGGCGGAGCGCAGCGCGGCGACATCGTTGGGCTCCATGCCCATGACCTCTCCGATGGCGGACGCATAACGTCCCACGCGCAGCGAGTGGCCGTGAATGTTGACATGCTTTACATCGATGGCGGTGGCGAACGCTTCCAGCGCGGTGTCGTAGAAACCGTGTAGAGACGCCAGTACACGCAGATTCTCCGAAACCCGCTGCGCCAGGGTCTGCGACAATACATGATTTTGAATGGCCACCGCGACGTAGTTGCAGAGCAGTTCGAGCGCGCCCAGTTCTTCGTCGTCGAACAGGGCATCGCCCTCGCGGCGGCCCAGCGCGACCATCCCCACAAGTTTTCCGCCGACCCTGAGGGAAACGATGCACTTGAACAACTCAGGCGCGACATTTCCATTCGCGCTCAGAAAAATTTCGTAGGAGCCGGGATTCAACACCACCGGTCCGCGGGACGTAAGCAGCGCATGAACATGCTTCGGCAGCAGCGGCATGATGGCGGGTTCGGGCATTAGTGCGAAGCCTTCGGAGGCAACCGAAGTGAGCATGGACGGCTTGTCGCTGAAGGTAAAGAGAACGGCTTCGCGGGCGCCGCCGGCCTGCAGCAACGCTGAGACCATGGCCCGCGCCGTCTGCGAAAACTCGCGCTCCGCCGTTATCTCGGGGCCGAGATCGGAGAGGGCTTCCACGGTTCGCAGCAGCCGCCGCAAATTATTTTTTTGCACAGCCACGCACAGATGCGGGCAAAAACCAGAGCAGAAAAAGAGTAACATGCGCCGAAACAGCGGGATATGGAGGTTGTTGGTTAGTTTGGTGCTAGCAGAGGCATTTGGCAATTGGCACTTGGCTGTCAGCTCTCAGCCGTCAGCACCGCCCCCGGGTCCTGTCACCAATTGTCATCCCGACCGGAGCGAGCGACAGCGAGCGGAGTGGAGGGACCTGGGTTCCGGACACCTTGCCGCACGCCACAGCGTGCTAGAAGTGCGCGCACAGCTCCGAGAACTTCTCCACCACCAGCAATCGCCGCGGCGGCTCTGCAGCTTCAACTTCTTCATGCTCCAGCACCCAGGTTGCGCCATGCGGAACGAACACAGCATTGAGCCCCGCGGCCAGCGCGGGATTGATGTCGGACTTGGGGCTGTTGCCGATCATCCACGTCGCATCAGGGAGCAGGCCATACTTTGAAATCACGGTGCGGTACGTGGGAGGATCTTTTTCGGAGACAATCTCCACCGCGGAAAAATATTCTTTCAGACCCGAGCGTTCTACCTTGCCGGTCTGCTCCGCCAGCGCGCCTTTGGTCATCAGAATCAGGTGATGACGCTCCGACAGATATTGCAGCGTCTCCGGGACGCCGGCCAGAATCTCAACTGGGTGTCCGGCGATAGTGTGCGCGAATCCGTTGATCGTTTCATGCAGCGCCGGCGTGAGTGGTTCGACCGCCAGTCGCTCAAAAGTCTCGACCAGAGAGTGCGCGAAGCTGTGCAGCCCGTAGCCGTGGGTGACGATGGATTCACGCTCCACCTGGTTCAGCACTTCGCGCACTTGTTCCGGAGAATACTCGTGATGATTCAGGAACGAAATAAAGTTTGCGATGGCGCGTTCAAAATAAATGTTGTTTTCCCACAGCGTATCGTCGGCATCGACCAACAGGGTCTGCGCGCCGTTCGAATTTGCCTCCGCAGTCATCCCACAACATGATAGCGGGGATGGCGGCGCTTGGCGATATGCTTGGAGACAGAAGCTGCTCTGCTAAAATCAAAATTAATGACGATACCGGGCTCTCCAATCTCCCTGCTGCTTATTTTCCTAGTGGTTGCTCCCGCATCAGCCCAAAAGCGCACAAAGGCCATGACCGGATCGGCGGCCAGGGGAGCGGCTTCCAGCAGCATGCGGGTGGCGCCTGACCTGGCGGAGCGGTTGGAGAAGTTTCGCAGAGTGCAAATGCCGTTTCTCTCCGCCGGACTCACCGTGCGGGAAAAGAAAATGGTGGAGAAGCTGGTCGACGCGTCCCGCTATCTGGAGGACATTTTCTGGCGGCAGATCGATCCCGAGGCCCTGACCCTGTACCAGGCTTTGGCGGCCAGCAAGAACCCGAAAGATCAGCAGTTGCGTCACTATCTCTGGATCAACGCCTCGCGTTTCGATCTGCTTGACCAGAACCGGCCCTTTGTCGGCACCGCCCCCATCCCGCCCGGGCGGGGCTTTTACCCGGAAGGCCTGACTAGCGCACAAATCGGCCAGTATGTGAAAGACCATCCCGAGAAGCGAGACGAGATTTACAGTCCCACCACCGTAGTGCGCTGGCATGGAGATCAACTCGAGGGCCTGCCCTACCACATCGCCTACCGTGCTTTTCTGGAGCCCGCATCCAGGGATTTGCGGGAAGCGGCCAAACTGAGTTCCGATCCCGCGTTCGCCAATTTCCTGCGCCTGCGGGCCGATGCCCTCCTGAACGACGACTATTTCAAAAGCGACTTGGCCTGGCTGGATCTGAAAGACCCGAAGTTCGACGTGATCTTCGCTCCCTACGAGACCTATGACGACGGCCTGCTGGGAGTGAAGGCAACCTACGGCGCTGCCGTGCTGGTTCGCAATGAAGAGGAAAGCCGGAAGCTGGCCGTGTTTCAGAAGTACGTTGCGGACATCCAGGATGCGCTGCCGCTCGCGCCCGAAGACCGGCCTTCCAAGCGCGGCCTAGAAACGCCCATGGAGGTCATGGACGCGCCTTATCGCGCCGCCGATTTGCGCCACGGCTACCAGGCGGTGGCAGACAATCTGCCCAACGATCCCCGAGTGCACGAGCAGAAGGGCAGTAAGAAAATATTTTTCAAGAATTTCATGGACGCGCGGGTGACCTACGTGATTCTGCCGCTGGCCCAGTACGTGATGCTGCCGGAACAGTCGTCCAAGGCTTCAGGCGAAGGATACCTGCTCAGCACGATCATGCACGAGATGGCGCACGGCCTGGGCCCGGCCTATGCTCGTACGGCATCGGGCAAAGTAATGATTCGTGAGGCTATCGGCCCGGTCTATAGCGGGTTGGAGGAAGCCAAGGCCGATGTAGTGGGCATGTTCGGTCTGCAGTGGCTGGTGGATCACAGTGTGTTGCCCAAAGAAAAACTGGAAGAATACTACGCCTCTTACATCGCCGGAATTTTTCGCACCGTGCGCTTTGGTACCGGGGAAGCGCACGGCCGGGCTCAGATGATGGAGTTCAACTATTTGTCCGAGCGCGGAGCGATCAAGCGGCAGGCATCGGGGCGCTACGCGATTGACTACGGCGCCATGCCCAATGCCCTGGCCGATTTGGCCAAGGAGCTTCTGGGCATCGAAGCCACAGGCGACCGCGAGCGCGCGGAGAGCTGGTTCAGGAAATATGACGTGATGCCAACTGAGCTGCAGTTGTCGTTGCAAGCCGCGTCAAAAGTGCCCGTGGATGTGGATCCTGTGTTTTCGTTCGCAGACAAGTTGAAGTGAGGAAGCTCTTGGCTTTTCGCTGTTTGGTTTTGAGCTTGAAGCCGGGCCGGCGATTTCGTTTTGTTCCAACGCACAGCACAGAACCAACCGGCCATAGCCTCAATTAGTGGCCTGCTGAGGCGGATTTGTGCTCCAGCAATTTGTCCATCTCGTCCATCACATGGTTCATTTTCTTGATGGTCAGTTCGAGCGGTTCATCGGTTGTCATGTCCACCCCGGCTTCCTTCAGCAGGTCGATGGGATACTTCGATTTCCCGGAAGAAATGAACTTCAAATAGCGTTGCGTAGCTCCCGGCTCTCCTTCCAATACCTTTTCTGACAAGGCCGACGACGCGGTGAACGACGTTGCGTATTGAAACACGTAGTAGTCGCTGTAGAAGTGCGGAATGTACGACCACTCGTTGGCCACGTAGTCGTCGACGATGCATACGCCCTGATCGTGCCCGTAATACTTCTTTACGATTTCTCCATAGAGCTTGGTCAGAGCTTCGCCAGTGAGAGGCTCGCCCTTCTCCACCATTTCATGCGCCCGCAACTCGAACTCTGCAAACTGGGTCTGCCGGAACACCGTGCCCTTGATATTTTCCAGGTAGCTCCCCAGCAATGACATCCGGGTGGCGTTGTCCTTAATGGTCTTGAGCATGGAATCTATAAGCAGCGCCTCGTTGAAGGTGGAAGCCACTTCCGCCACGAAGATCGGGTACGAGGCCGTCGGATAGGGCTGAGTTTTATTGGAGAAGTAGCTGTGCATGGTGTGACCCAATTCGTGGGCCAGCGTGCTCATGTCATCGTACTTGCCGTTGTAATTCACTCGGGTAAAGGTCGATCCAGCGTTCGCTGAAGGCACGCTTCGCTCCCGCAGCGTACTCGGGGCCGAGTGGCGCCAGCGCGGTCAGAATGTTGCGCTGTGCTTCCTCAACGCTATACTTCAAGTCCACAGACTGCACCAACGGCGCATAAAGATCGTAATAGTGCAGTTCCTGCAGACCCATCATCCGTTTGCGCAGCTTCAGGTAGCGATGAAAGGTGGGCAAGTTCTTGTTTACGCCGTCGATGAGCCGCATGTACACCGAGGTGGGAATATTCGCGCTGTCGAGCGAGGCTTCCAGCACGCTCCCATATTTGTGGGACCTGGCATAGAAAGTCGCGCCCTGCACCTTCGCGTTCAGCAGTGATCCGTAGGTTCCACTGTAGGCGCCAAGAGCACCAAAAAATGCAGCCATAACTTTCTGGCGATCCTCGCGAGACGAGCCCGCGCGGTACAAGGAGAAAGCTGCCTTGTCGAGCTTGACCGACTTCCCATCGCTCAAGACGACGGTAGGGTAGGGAAAGTCCGCGTCGGCGAAAATACCGAAGATACTCGCAGGCGCGCCCGCCATCACCCCGGCGCCGGCGAGAATCTTTTCCTCGGCATCGTTAAGAGTGTGAGCGCGGCGACGCTGGATGTCGTCGAGATACTGCCGATAGACCTTCAGCCGCGGCTCTTCGGCGACGAACCGGTCGACCGTGGCCTTATCGATCTTTAATATTTCCGGCTCGATGAATGCGGTCTCAGCCCCGAATCTCGCTCCCAGCTGCAGCATTTCCTGCTTCATCGCCTGATACGCGCTGACGCGAGTGTCCTGATCCGAAATCAGGCCCGCATACACGAAGAGCCGGTTTAACTCCTTTTCCAGGCGAGAAGACAACTCCAGAGCGTCTGCCAGACGATTTGGCGACGAGGCAAGCGTACCCTGCAGTTCCCGAATCTTTGGCAACTCAGCGACGAACTGTTCCTTAGCCGTGCGCCACGCCTGGTCCGATGGATAGATGGCGGTAAGGTCCCATTTGTACTGATCGGGAATCTTGCTGCGATCACGTTCTTGAGCAAAGGTCATGGGGGCGAAGGAACTGAAAAAAACAAAGGCAACTGCCAGGCTGAAAATACGGCGCACTATCTCAACGTGCATGCGCGCTCCTTGATGGCACCAGGTCTTATGTAAAGCGCACGAGTAAGCTAAAAGCTAAGCGCTAAAAGCTAAAAGCTCCTATCCCACAAAATCCACGCGCGCTTCTCGCGGAATAATTCCTGCCTTATGTCCCATGTCGAGAAGGCGGCGAACAGCTTCACGCCCATCCGGTCCGTAGTCGAGGGTGCGCTCGTTTACGTACATGCCCACAAACTTGTCGGCCAGCTGGGGATCTACGTCTCTGGCGAATTGCATGGCGTAGGCCAAGGCTTCGTCCCGATGATCGAGGGCATACTGAATGCTGTCCCGCAGAGCCGCAGATACACTTGCCGTCAGCTCCGGCCCAAGACTGCGACGGATCGCATTTCCTCCCAGCGGCAGAGGCAGCCCGGTTATTTTCAACCACCACTTGCCCAGGTCCACGATGCGTTGCAGTCCGGCTTTCGAATACGTCAACTGCCCCTCATGGATGATGAGACCAGCCTCGTATTTGCCTTCCAGCACTTGCGGAATAATCTGATCGAAGGGAACCACTTCGGTCTCAATCCCTGGCGCGAAAAGCCTGAGCGCGAGGTAGGCGGTGGTCAGCGTGCCTGGAATGGCAATGCGTTTCTTCTTGATCTCACTGGGCGAAAATCCGTGCGCAGCCACGATCATTGGACCGTAGCCGTCGCCGACGCTGCCTCCGCTCGGAAGCAAAGCATAGCTGTCCTGAATATAGGGATAGGCATGGAAGGAAATGGCCGTGACGTCATACACACCGTCGCCTTCACGCGCTTTCTGGTTCAAGGTCTCGATATCGCTGAGCGTGTGAGTGAAGCGCAGCCCGGGCACGCGCACTTTGTTGGTGGCCAGGGCATAGAACATGAAGGCGTCATCGGAGTCCGGACTGTGCGCGATGCTGATTTCACGAATTGACGCGTTGCCATGCGATGAGTCTTTGCCCTCGGGCACAATCTCTTCGGCCGCCGTATTTCCAGTTTCGACGGGACTCATGCCTGCTCCTTGCGGGTACGTTGCCAGCCGGTTGAGACCGCAGCCGCCAACATCACCTTGATCACTTCCGCGAACACAAACCAGTAGAGCCCGAAACGAAGGGCCTGGGCAAAGGAGTGAGTCAACACTGCCAGCCATGAGAGACCGAGGGCAAACAACCCGATTTCCGCCAGCACGCCGGCTGCGGCGGCGCGCGCGAAGCTGGCTTTGCCACGCTCCATGACCCAACCCGCCAGTGCGGCCACGAATGGATACGCCAGCAAGAATCCGCCGGTGGCACCTAGCAGTTGAGCGACGCCGCCCGGCCCGGTGGGATTGAAGACCGGCATCCCCGCGACTCCCTCAACCAGGTAGAGCGCCAGCGCCGCAAAACCGCGACGGCTTCCCAGCGTAAGTCCCACCAGCAGCACGCCAAAATTCTGCAATGTCAGCGGTACCGGGGTGAAGGGCAGGGGAATCGTGACCCGCGCGCAGACAGCTACAAACAGGCTGGCGCTGATCACGATTATGGCTTGTTCTGCCCAGTGAAGGGCGCGCCCACCTCGGTCGACGGCAAGAGTTGCGGGTTTCGCCATAGGGGACGTTCTCCAGTTTCGGGATCTGAGATATGGGGCTAGCGCGAATGAAAACAAAACTCCGGGTTACACTCTGGCGTCAATCTTTGCCCGGGGTCTCTCTGGAAGCGGCGTCCTTCATGTGCTGTCGCACCCGAAGGTAGGCCGCCAATCCTACCAGAGACACCGCCACAGTGCTCAGGGCCAGGATCAGAAACATCCAGATCATCCGCACGATGTCTTAGGATATCAAAGAGTTGCCAGTACCGAGTACCCAGTACCTGGAATTTGCTAGCCACCAGGTTCTGACAACTGGCTACTGGGAACTGGCAACTGGTTTT
>WNFA01001328.1_pt1 | contig 19999 bp, 18 predicted proteins | sample 5400481 | NCBI WGS metagenome assembly WNFA01 (sample SAMN13153340, study PRJNA577476) | soil metagenome | isolation source: 120 cm saprolite under Douglas fir tree site 2 hole 1 replicate 2 | place: USA:California | collected 2015-04-18
TTCAAGCCCAACACCGACGACCTCCGAGAGGCGCCGAGCCTGGACATCGCCAGGGTCCTGCTTGCCGCCGGCGCGCATGTACGCGCCTACGACCCGGCGGCGATGGAGGGCGCGCGCATCAAGCTGCCGGCGGTCGAGTACACGAAGGACGCATATGGTCTGGCCGCGGGCGCAGACGCCCTGGTCGTGGTCACGGAGTGGAACGAGTTTCGCCATCTCGACATGGGGCGCCTGAAGGCTTCGATGCGCCGGCCGGTGATCGTGGATGGGCGCAACATCTACGACCCGATGGTCATGCGCGGCCACGGCTTCACATATCGAGGTATTGGCCGCGACTAGCAAGCAGGAACGGGCGGTCGTCTCGGGTGGCGCCGGCTTCATCGGCTCGCACCTTTGCGAGGCCCTGCTGGCGCGGGGTCTGCGCGTGCTGGCGCTCGACAACTTCATCACTGGCTCCCTCGACAACGTGAGCGCACTCGTCGAGAATCCCGATTTCGAGTTCCGCCAGGCGAACGTCAACGAGCGTGTCGACGTCGAAGGAGACGTGCGCTACGTCCTCCACTTCGCGTCGCCGGCCTCGCCGCCTCAATATGACGCGAACCCCATCCACACCTTGAAGGTCGGCACAGTCGGGACCATGAACATGCTCGGTCTTGCTCGTGCGAAAAGCGCGACATTCCTGCTCGCTTCGACCTCCGAGGTCTACGGCGATCCTCTCGTCCATCCCCAGCCGGAGTCGTACTGGGGCAACGTCAACCCGATCGGGCCCCGCGGCTGCTACGACGAGGCGAAGCGAGCGGCGGAGGCGTTTGCGATGGCGTATCACCGAGCGCACGGAGTGGATACCCGGATCATCCGGATCTTCAACACGCACGGCCCGCGGATGCAGGTGCTGGATGGGCGGGCCGTGCCCAACTTCATGGCGCAGGCGATCCGCGGCCAGCCGCTCACGGTCTACGGCGACGGCTCGCAGACCCGCAGCCTCTGCTACGTGTCAGACCTGGTCCGAGGCGTGCTCGCCACGCTCGACAAGGGCGACGAGCTGCCGGTCAACCTCGGCAACCCGAACGAGGTGACTGTCCTGGAGCTGGCCGAGATCATCATCCGGCTGGCGGAATCCTCGAGCGCCATCGAGCTCCGCCCCCTGCCGATCGACGATCCCAAGCAGCGGCGGCCGGACGTCGCCCACGCCCGCAAGCTCCTGGGCTGGCAGCCGGAGGTCGCGCTCGAGGACGGTCTCGCGCTGACCCTGGAATACTTCCGTCGAGTCGTATGAACCTCACCGAAGAACACCTACGCAGGTTGATCCGCGACGTCCCCGACTTCCCGCAGCCGGGGATCGTTTTCAAGGACATCACCCCCTTGCTGGCAGACAAGGTCATGTTCAAAGGCATGGTCGAGAAGGTGTGCAGCCATTGGGCGGACCGCCCTCCCGACGTGGTCACGGCGATCGAGGCGCGAGGGTTCATCCCCGGTGGCGCCGTGGCCCTGGGGCTCGGAGCCGGGTTCGTCCCGATCCGCAAGCCGGGTAAGCTGCCGTGGAAGACCATCAGCCAGGACTACCAGCTCGAGTATGGAACCGACCAGCTCCAGATCCACGAGGACGCGGTGCGACCCGGCCAGACAGTGCTGATCGTGGATGATGTGCTGGCCACCGGAGGCACGGCCGCGGCCGCCACCGAGTTGATCCGCAAGCTCGGTGGCGAGGTGCTCGGCGTGCACGTTCTGATCGAGCTGAGCTTCCTCAAAGGGCGCGAGCGGTTGGAAGGGCTGGAGGTGGTCAGCGAGCTTGTTTACTGAGGAGAAGAGACTCTTTGAAAGTTAGCGCGAAGGGCAGTGACGTCAAGGACCTGAAGCTCGCCGCCGAGGGACAGGACCTCATCGACTGGGCGGCGAGAGAGATGCCAGTGCTCACGCTGATCCGGCAGCGATTCATCAAGGAGCAGCCGCTCTCAGGCCTGAAGCTGGCTGCGTGCCTCCACGTGACGAGCGAGACAGCCAACCTGATGCTGACCCTCAAGGCGGGCGGCGCCGACCTGGCCCTTTGCGCGTCCAATCCACTCTCTACCAACGACGCGGTCGCCGCCGCGCTGGCATCGCAGCACGCGATCAAGACGTACGCGATTCGCGGCGAGGACAACGACACGTATTACCAGCACATAGATGCGGCGCTCGACCACCATCCGTCCATGACCATGGACGACGGAGCCGACCTGGTGTCTCGACTCCACAAGGAGCGCAAGGACCAGCTCGGTGAAGTCATCGGAGGCACCGAGGAGACCACCACCGGAGTGATCAGGCTCCGGGCCATGGCGGACCGCGGGGTGCTGCGCTACCCGATCATCGCTGTCAACGAAGCCGACACCAAGCACATGTTCGACAACCGGTACGGGACGGGGCAGTCGACGATCGACGGCATCATCCGCGCCACCAACGTGCTTCTCGCCGGCAAGACGTTCGTCATCGCCGGCTATGGATGGGTCGGGCGCGGCCTCGCGTCGAGGGCCAAGGGTCACGGCGCGGACGTCGTCATCACGGAGGTGGACTCGGTGAAGGCCCTGGAAGCGGCGATGGATGGTTTCCGGGTCATGAAGATGGACGAGGCCGCCCAGACCGGCGACATCTTCGTCACAGTCACAGGTGACGTCAACGTCCTCGATCGCCATCATTTCGATGCGATGAAGGACGGGGTCATACTGGCCAACTCGGGCCACTTCAACTCCGAGATCAACCTCAAGGCGCTGGACGAGATGGCCACGGGCGTGCGCCAGGTGAGGCCTGCGGTCCAGGAATACAAGATGCGAGACGGGCGTCGCCTGCACGTGCTCGCGGAAGGGCGGCTCATCAACCTGGCGGCAGCCGAGGGGCACCCCGCCGCCGTGATGGACATGAGCTTCGCGAACCAGGCCCTCTGCGCCGCGTACATCGCGGTCAACGCCGCCAAGCTCGAGAAGCGGGTCTATGACGTGCCGGACGAGATCGACAAAGAGGTCGCGCAGCTCAAGCTGCATGCGATGGGGATCGCGATCGACATCCTGACCGCGGAGCAGGAGCGCTACCTCAACTCTTGGGAAGAAGGAACCTAGCTGAGCTAGGCTTCGGGCCGATGTCTCTCCCCACCCGGCGCGCTGCGCGCGCCGACCTCCCCACTGCGTGGGGAGGCGAGTAGGTGTTTGGGCCCGCTCGGCGCACGTGGGTGCTGGGCGGGGGCGGCGCTCGCGGCGCCGCCCAGGTTGGAGTGCTCCAGGCGCTGTTCGAGGCCGGCGTGGAGCCGCCGGTCGCGATGATCGCCGTCAGCGTCGGCGCCTTGAATGGCAGCTGCATCGCCGCCTACCCGTCCGAGGCCGGGGTGATGATGCTGCGCGAGCTCTGGATGTCGCGGCAGGCCCTGGAGGTCTTCCATGCGCACCCGCTCGGCGTCATCCTTTCGGGCCTGCGTCGCGGCCAGGTCAGCGCCCTGCCCCAGGACAACGTCCGCCGCCTGGTCGAGCGGGCGCAAGCTCTGACCGGCATCACGACGTTCGAGCAGATGAAGCTCCCGCTGGCGATCGTGGCCACAGACCTCAATGCCGGGAAGCCGGCTGTGTTCCGCGCGGGGGCGTTGACCCCGGCCCTGCTGGCGTCGACCGCCATCCCCGGCGTCTTCCCCTCGGTCCGGATCGACGGGCGAGAGCACATGGACGGTGGGATCGTCGACAACACGCCACTCGACATCGCCGTCGCCGACGGTGCCAAGGAGATCCTCGCCATCAGCCTCATGGCGGGCGGTGAAAACGAGAAGGCGCCCACCACCTGGTCGGAGCTGATCGCGCGCACCCTTCAGCTTGCCTTGCACCACCAGATGCTGAGCGACTACGAACGCCTACGCGACCGCGCCCGCATCACGGTCCTGTGCCCGATCACAGCACCGACAGCGACATGGGAGATGAAACGGGAGCACATCGACTCGGTGGTGGAGGCGGCGCGCGCCGCCACCGGGGTGATGCTGGCCCAGCGGGGCTCGAGGTTCATGCGCCATTCGGGCATCCACTACCTGGAGTTGCGCGAAACCTAAAAAGCCGTCGTGTAGGGCTGGTACATGCCAATCACGCCCCTCTCCAGACCTCTCCCCGATGGGGAGGGGGTTATATTTCTGTCGTCCCAGAGGTATGAACCTGGCGCTTGGGGACGGGCCCACACGGAGACCCGGCCTTGCCGGCGCGGGAGATTCAAAGGAGGACCCGTTCATGGCCACGAGCCTGTTTACGTCCGAGTCGGTCACCGAGGGCCATCCGGACAAGGTCGCAGACCAGATCTCAGACGCCATCCTCGATGCGATCCTGGCCAAGGACCCGCTCGCACGCGTGGCTTGCGAGACCGTCATCACGACCGGCCTGGTCATCGTCGTCGGAGAGATCACCACCGACTGCTACGTCGACATCCCCCGGATCATCCGGCAGACCGTGCGAGAGGTGGGTTACACGCGCGCGAAGTACGGCTTCGACGCCGAGACCTGCGGCGTGATCACCAGCATCGACGAGCAATCGCCCGATATCGCGCAGGGCGTCGACGTCGGCGGCGCCGGCGACTCGGGCATGATGTTCGGTTTCGCGTGCGATGAGACCCCCGAGCTCATGCCGCTGCCGATCATGCTCGCGCATCGGCTCGCGCGTCGCCTCGCGGAGGTTCGCCGCACCAAGACGCTCAACTACTTGCGTCCCGATGGCAAGGTGCAGGTGACGATCCGATATGGCGATGCAGGCGAGCCGCCGGTCGTGGATACGGTGGTGCTCTCCACCCAGCATCACGACGAGGTCACCACCGAGCAGCTGCGGTCTGACATCGGCGAGCACGTCATCGATGCCGTGATCCCTGCCGAGTTGAAGGACGGCCGGATCCGCACCTTCATCAATCCGACCGGCCGTTTCGTCGTCGGCGGACCGGTGGCGGATGCCGGGCTCACCGGCCGCAAGATCATGGTCGACACGTACGGAGGGTTTGCGCGCCATGGTGGCGGCTGCTTCTCGGGCAAGGACCCAACGAAGGTCGACCGCGCGGGAGCTTACGGCGCCCGGCATGTAGCGAAGAACATCGTCGCTGCTGGCCTCGCGCGGCGGTGCGAGGTCCAGATCTCTTACGCGATCGGGGTCGTCAAACCGGTTGCGGTCAGGATCGACACGTTCGGCACGGGGAAGGTCCCAGAGCCGGCGCTTGCGGCGGCGGTGAACAAGCTGTTCGACCTGAGTCCGCTCGGGATCATCAAGGAGCTCAACCTCAGGCGGCCGCTCTTCCGCCAGACCGCGGTTTACGGCCACTTCGGTCGCACAGACATCGACGCGCCATGGGAATCGACGGCGCGCGCCAAGGAGCTGGCGGAAGAGGTCGGTTGAGAAAGACGCTCGTGGTCATCCCCGCCGGCGGGGCGGGGACGAGATTGTGGCCGCGATCGCGCCGCTCCACGCCGAAGCACGTCCTTCCGCTAGGCGAGCGCGGCCGCCCGCTTCTGCGGGAGACGTACGAGCGGGCGCGGGCCATCGGGGACGAGGTTTTGGTTCTCACCGAGACTCGTCAGCGCGAGATCATCGAAGCAGTCCTGCCCGAGATCGACGCCTCTCATCTGATCTTCGAGCCCTCGGCACGCGGCACCACCAACGCCTATGGCCTGGCCGCGCTGACGCTCATTGCCCGCGACCCCGACGCGGTGATGGTGGCCATGCCTGCCGACCATGTCGTGAGGGGTGGCCCCAAGGCGCGCACCGCTCTACGCGCCGCCGTGCGCGCGGCGGCCGAGACGAGCTCGTTGGTCACGGTTGGGCTCAAGCCGGCATTCCCGTCAACGGGCCTTGGCTACATCCACGCGCCTGGGCGGCCGTCAGCAGGGGCGATGCGGGTGAGAAAGTTCATCGAAAAGCCTGACCTTGCCACCGCCAGGCGGTTTCTGAAGGCCGGCGGCTACTACTGGAACCTGGCCTGGTTCGCCTGGCGGCTGCCGGTGTTCATCGAGGAGCTCGCAAGGCACGCGCCGACACGGCTGGCGGCGCTCAGGCGAGTGCTGGCGGCTCGCCAGGCGGGCGACGAAGAGGCGGCGGCGCGACTGTACAACCGGCTGCCGATCGACGTCATCGACCGGACGGTCATGGAAAAGACCGATCGGCTTCTGCTCGTGCCGGGCGATTTCGACTGGGCCGACATCGGCAACTGGGCAGAGCTCGGCGATCGAGTGCATCCAGACGCCTTCGGCAACTCGGTCGACGGTGAGGCCGTGCTGGTCGACACACATGGCAGCCTGGTCTTCGGTGATAAGCGGCTGGTAGCCGCGATCGGACTCGAGGACATGATCATCGTCGACACCGAGGACGCCCTCCTCGTGTGTCCTCGCTCGCGCGCACAGGATGTGAAGAAGGTCGTGGACGCCCTCAGGCGGGCCCGCAAGACCCGCTATCTGTAGGAGCGTTACCTTTTAGCGATGGCCGACCAGATCAAGTTCGGCACCGACGGCTGGCGGGGGATCGTGGCCGACGATTTCACCTTCGCCAACGTCCGCCGCGTCGCGCAGGGCGCTGCCGAGTACATCCGCTCCCTTTCGAGCGATCCGCTCGCAGTGGTCGGCTACGACTGCCGCTTCGCTTCTGAGGATTTTGCGCGCACCGTGGCCGACGTGTTTGCCGCCAATGGAGTGCGCACCCTCATGTTCGACCGCCCGTCGCCCACCCAGGTGGCGTCCTGGACGGTCATCGATCGCAAGGCGACGGGGGCGGCGGTGGTCACCGCGAGCCATAACCCCTACTTGTTCAACGGCATCAAGTTCAAATCGGAGACGGGAAGCGCGGCGTCAAGCGACGTCATCGCCCAGCTCGAGCCGCGCATCAATGCGCTCGAGGAGGTGGCGGTGCCGGATCGGAGTCAGTCCGACGGCCTGGTTTCGCTGTATGACCCGCGCTCGCCCTACTACGTGCAGATTGCCCGGATGGTGGACCTCGATGCGATCAAGTCGGCCGGCCTCCACATCCTGCACGAGTGCATGTACGGATCCGGTTACGGGTACATCAAGGAGCTGCTCGATGGAGGCCGCACCGCGGTGGTCGAGCTGCACAACGAAAGGAACCCGTTGTTCGGAGGCGTCAACCCGGAGCCGATTCCGCCCAACATCAACGCGGCCATCGCGGCCATGCGGAGTGGGGGGCAGGACCTCTGTATCTGCACGGACGGCGACGCCGATCGGGTGGGGATCATCGATGAGACGGGGCGCTTCATCAATCAGCTGCAGGTCTTCGCGCTGCTGATGCTCTACCTCTTCGATGTGCGCCACATGACCGGTCCCGTGGTGAAGACGGTGAACATGACCGCCATGGCGGAGAAGCTCGGGGCCGAGTTCGGCGCGACCGTCTATGAGGTGCCGGTCGGATTCAAGAACGTGGCGCCGAAGATGATGGAGACCGACGCGGTGCTAGGCGGCGAGGAGTCAGGTGGATTCGCGATCAAGGGCCACATTCCCGAGCGCGACGGCATCCTCATCGGCCTGCTTTTCGCCGACATGATCGTGAAGCTCGGGCAGCCCCTGTCGCAGATCCTTGCCGGCCTCGAGAAGCGTGTCGGCCCCCACGCATACTCGCGCCACGACATCCACCTCAACCGTGAGACGTATGACCAAGATCGCAAGCGAATCCTGCACACGCTCGAGACCCACGAACCCACAGAGGTCGCCGGCGTCAAGGTGGAGCGAATCCGCTCAGACGATGGCTTCAAGTTCTACCTCGCCGACGGGAGTTGGGTGCTGCTCCGGGCCAGCGGCACCGAGGCACTCGTGCGCATCTACTCTGAGGCTGCCGACCAGGCCGCGGTCGAAGCGCGGCTCGCGGCATTGGAGGATATCGTCGGGCTTCGAGCGCATGCCTGAGATCACGCGCGCGGAGGACTCGCGCGTCGACAAACCCTGGGGCTACGAGATCCGCTGGGCGGTCACCGGCCGCTACCTGGGCAAGATCATCCATGTCAACGAGGGAGAGGCCCTGTCGCTTCAGTATCACGAGCGCAAGGACGAGTGGCTGCTCGTGAGCCAGGGTGCGGTCGACATCGAGATCGGTGGGCTGGACGGAGTGCTCGAGAAGGTGCGCATGGGCAAGGGCGATTCGGTGCACCTCCCCCCGCACACGCGCCATCGCATCACGGCGGTCGAGAACGCGGACATCTTCGAGGTCTCGACACCGGAGATCGACGACGTGGTGCGGCTCGAGGATCGGTACGGGCGGGCCGGCACTTGAAGTCCGCTTCTCTCCATCCCCATTGGCGCCAGTACCTCCCCACCCGGCGGGCTCGCTGCGCGAGCGCGCCGACCTCCCCACTTCGTGGGGAGGTGAAAGCTAAACTTCCCCGGGTCACATGAAGACGCCCCCGATCTCTGAAGAGCGGTACACGAGGCCCGCCACGATGGTCACCACGGAGCGCGACCGCAGCTTCCTGGTTTTCGCCGCGGTGGTCCTGGTCGCGATCGCGCTCGGCTTCAAGTCGGAGTTGCTCGTGGAGGGGCAGGTCTGGGTGCTCGCACTCGGCCTGGTCGTCGTCGCGGCCCCGGCCCTGCTCGGTTATCTGCGCGGAACGGTGGAGTTCCCGCGCATCGAGCACTACATCCCGGTGGCGCTGGGCGCCGTGACCCTGGCGGGACTGTCGATCTTCCCCGGACTCGAGCTGTGGAAATACCTGGTCCTCACAGCGACCTTCGGGCTCGGCTTCGTGCTCCTGGCGCGGCTCGACTACCTACGCCTTCGCGACGCGGAGAAGCGCGGCCACATCCTGGTGCAGGAGGTGGTGCTGGTCCTGGTCGTCGCGGGCGCCTACCTCGTGCTGGTGACGATTCACTTCAATATCGTCCTGCGCCTGGTCTGGATCTTCACGGTCACGTTCCTCGCGTCCTTTCGAAGCTTTCGTATCAACGGCGTCCCCATCGCGCCGAGGCGCGCGTTCATCTTCGCTCTCTTCGTGGCGCAGGTCGTCACATTCCTCCTGTGGGCAATCGAGGCGCTGTCGAGCGTGCTGGTTGTGAACGAGGGGCCCAAGGCAGTCATGCTGTTTTTCGCCTGGTACGTGAACCGCGGGCTGATCCGCCACACGGTCGAGGAGAGTTTCACTCGCAACGTGATCCTCGAATACGCGGCGTTCGCCGCGATCCTGATCTACCTGTTCGTCGTCAGCTACCACCCGACCGGTAGTTAGCTAGATTCCCAGGTAGGCCTTCTGGACGTCCTCTGAGGCCGCCAGCTCCTTGCCAGTGCCGGTCTTGACGATCGAGCCAGTTTCGAGCACGTAGGCGCGGTGCGCGACCTCGAGCGCCTTGGATGCGTTCTGCTCGACCAGCAGCACCGGGGTGCCCTGCGCATTGATCTCGCGCACGATGCTGAAGATGGTCTCGACGAGGATCGGAGCAAGGCCGAGCGACGGTTCGTCAAGCATCAGAAGCTTTGGCCTGGCCATCATGGCCCTCCCCATGGCCAGCATCTGCTGCTCGCCACCCGAGAGCGTGCCTGCGATTTGCGTCCGGCGTTCCTTCAGGCGGGGGAAAAGGGTAAAGACCCTCTCCATGTCCGTGAGAATCTCAGGCCGGTCGTTGCGGATGTAGGCGCCCATGAACAGGTTGTCCAGGACTGACATCCGGACGAACAGGCGGCGGCCCTCAGGCGACTGGCAGATGCCCAGCTGAACGACCTTCTCCGGGCTCGTTTGCGTGATCTCACCACCGTTGAAGTGGATGGTGCCGGCGGTCGGGTGCATGAGGCCGGATATGGTTCGCAGCGTCGTGGTCTTGCCGGCGCCGTTAGATCCGATCAGCGCCACGACTTCGCCCTTGTCGACCTCGAGCGTCACCTTGCGCAAAGCCTGGATGCGCCCGTAGAACGCATTCACCTCGCGGAGCTCGAGGAGCGCCACTATGCGGACTTGCCCAGGTAGGCTTCGATGACGCGCCGGTCCTTGCGGACCTCCTCGGGCGGCCCGTCCGCGATCTTCTCGCCGTGGTCGAGCACCACGATCCGCTCCGAGATGCCCATGACCACTTTCATGTCGTGCTCGATCAGGAAGACCGTGATGCCTCGGGCCAGAATCTTCTGGACCAGCTGCATCAACTCGACCTTCTCTTGGGGGGTGAAGCCGGCGGCCGGCTCGTCCAGCAGCAGCAGCTTCGGCTCTGTGGCGAGGGCACGGGCGATCTCGAGGCGCCGCTGCTGTCCATAGGGCAGGTTGCGGGCATATTTGTTCGCCTGGCGCCCGATGCCGACGAACCGCAGCAGCTCCATCGCCTCTTCCGTGACACGCTCCTCCTCGCGCCGCTCACGAGGCAGCTTGAACAGCGAGTCCCACAGCTTGGCGCGCATCCGCACGTGGCGGCCGACGCGGACGTTGTCGAGGGCGGACATGTAATCGAAAAGGCGGATGTTCTGAAACGTGCGCGCGATACCTAAGCGCGCCACCTGGTGGGGCTTGGAGCCTGTGATGTTCTTGCCGTCGAAGACAACGGTTCCGCTGGTGGGCTGGTAAAGGCCGGTGACGCTGTTGAACAGGGTCGTCTTGCCCGCGCCGTTGGGCCCTATCAGGGCGAACACCTCTCCGCGCCGGATCTGAAGGCTCACGCTGTCGACGGCGAGCAGGCCGCCGAAGCGCTTGGTCAGGTCGGTCAGCTCGAGGATGTTGTCGTTGCCGGGCTGCTCGCTCATCTCGCAGGGACCTGCTCGGCCACGGTCTCTTCCTCGACGACCGCATCGTGCTTGAGCTCTTGTTCCCGCACCCGGCTCGGAAAGAGCCCCTGCGGGCGCAGCAGCATCATCCCGACCAGGATCAGCCCGTAGAGGAGGAACTGTAGGCGCTGCACCTCGCCCCCGAGGCCCGGCCAGTCACCACTCGACTTGTTGAGAAATCCAAGCCCCAACGCATTCGCCACCGACTCGACGTTTGACGGCAGCGCGACCAGCAGGTTGTTCAGCACGAAGTAGATGGCGATCGCGCCGACGATGACGCCGGGGATGTTGCCCATGCCCCCCAGTACCACCATCACCAATACGGTGATCGAGACCACGAACAGGAAGCTGTCAGGGCTCACCAGGCCGAAGCTGGCGCCGTAGTAGGCGCCGGCGAAGCCGCTGAACGACGCGCCGATCGCGAAGGCCAGCAGCTTGGTCGTGACGGTGTTGATACCCATGGCAGCGGCCGCGACCTCATCCTCCCGAATCGCCATCCATGCCCGCCCCAGCCTCGAGCGATACAGATTGGTGACCAGGATCACCGCGACGATGATCATGATCAGCACCAGGACGTAATACGCGACCGGGTCGAAGCTGAAGTTGTAATTCGGAACGATCTGGATGCTGTCGGCGCCCGCCCAGGGTCCTGTGATCCAGGCCGGCAAGGAAGGCTGGTCGATGCTGCCGATCGCGTTGATGCCGCCCGTCCAGTTGTCGAGGTTCAAGAACAGCTGGGGGACGATCTCTCCGAAGCCGAGTGTGACGATGGCGAGATAGTCGCCGCGAAGCCTGAGCGTCGGGAAGCCGAGGATGGCGCCGGCCGCTGCGGCGACGAACATCCCGACGAAGAGCATCAGCCAGAACGGCAGGTGAAAGGCGTGGTGCAGTGGCGAAGAGGCGAGCTGGAAGGAAGCAAAGAGCGCGTAGCAGTACGCCCCGATCGCGAAGAACGCCGCGTAACCGAGGTCGAGGAGCCCCGCAAAGCCGACCACCACGTTCAGCCCGATGGCCAACAGCACCCAGGTGCCGGCGTGGGCGGCTTGCGCCGTAAGAAACGAGCTGCCGCTGACGAAGAACGTGGCCATCGGCCACGCCAGCGCGACGACCAGGAGGACGCCGTAGATGGCCGTATCCCGGTCCTTGATGCGCTCGCGCAAGTGCAGCCGGGCCCACAGAGAGCTCGGTTTCGCCACCGTGGTGGGTTCGCTCACTTCTCCGGTACCCGCATGCCCAGGAGCCCGGTGGGACGGAAAACGAGCACGCCGATGAGGATCCCGAAGATGACCACCTGGGTCCACTTGGAGCCGATGTAGGAGTCGCTGAAGGCGGCGGTCAAGCCGATGACCATCCCGCCCAGGGCCGCGCCTGGGATGTTCCCGATGCCGCCGAAGACGGCCGACGTGAAGGCGACCAGGCCCGTGCGGAATCCGAGGTTGTATGTGATCGTGTTGAAGTAAAGGCCCCAGATCATGCCTCCGGCCCCGGCCAGGAGGGCGCCGATGAAGAACGTGGCGGCGATCGTGCGGTTGATGTTGATGCCCATCAGCTGTGAGGCGTCGCGATCCTGGGCTGTGGCCCGCATGGCCTTGCCCAGCTTGCTGCGATTGATGAACACGGCCAGCAGCGACACCAGGATCGCCGCAGCGATGACCACAAAGACGTCCTTGAAGGCGATGAACACGCCGCCGATCGTGGTCTGGAAGCCTGGGCCATGCGGCAGGAGGTCGGGAACGTGCACTGTGGCCGGGCCGTGCCAGAGGAACATGAGCCCTTCGAGCAGGAAGGACATCCCGATCGCGGTGATCAGCGGAGCGAGGCGGGGCGCATTCCGGAGCGGGCGGTAGGCGACGCGCTCGATCGTGATGTTGACGGCGCCCATGATCAGCATCACGACCGGGAACGTGATCACGAGGGCAATCAGGTTGGCAACCAGGAACGAGTCCTCGCTGGTGCTTGCGAAGAAACCCATCAGGGTTGCCCCGATATAGGCCCCCAGCGTGAACACGTCCCCGTGCGCGAAGTTGATCAGCTCGATGATGCCGTAGACCATCGTGTATCCGAGCGCGACGAGGGCGTAGATGGCTCCGTCGGCCAGGCCGAAGACGAGGACCTGGGCGAACTGGCTGGGGTGCTCGACAGCCTGGATCGCGAGTAGCAGCAGCGCTACGGCCGCGATGAGGAAGAAGCCGAAGTCGCCGACGCTCATGCCGAGGCGGCCCAACCAAGCGCTCCTGAGCCTGGCAGCCCCGGCTACAAATGCGCCAGCGTTCAGCGTCGCCTCCTTCAGATTGCGGGGAGGAGGCCGTCGTGGCCTCCTCCCCAAAGTTTATTTGCTGAAGGTTAGCTGCTTAGCCCTTGGCGAAGTCGAACTGCGCCTTCCAGACAAAGCAGTCCTTGCTTGCCGTCTTGCCGCAGACGCCAGTGGACGTTGCGGGGTCGGCGACTGCGTCGACCGTGTAGATGGACACGATCTTGAGGCTGTTGTCGCCGTTCGCGTCGAAGTCGTAGGTGCCGATCACGCCGACGAAGCCCTTGGTCTTGGCCATCTCGGCCCGGACCTGGTCACGTGTTGGCGTGCTGCCGTTGGCGTCGTTGACCGCGCGGCCGATGGCTGCCATCAGCGCGTTGGCGGCGTCGTACGCCTGCATGGTGTATCCGCCGAAGTCGTTTGGACCCGGGAAGGCCTTGCGGAACGCGTCGATCGTGGCCTTTGCGCCCGGGATCTGGGTGGCGTCGGCGCCCGCCGAGGTGGCGTTGATGTTGAGCTCGTTGCCCGCCGCCTGGTCGACACAGTCGGTGGTCTCGATACCGTCACCGCCCATGTACGGGACGTCCCAGCCGATCTGCTTCATCTGCGCCCGAGGGATGCAGATGTTCTGGTCGTCGGTGCCGCCGACGTAAACGCCGGTCGCTCCCGCGGCCTTGAACTTGAGCAGGATGGAGCGCCAGTCGCTGGTCTGCTCCTTCTTGTAGCTGCTGCGCGTCACAGTGCCGCCGTACGTCTTGAACTGCGTCGTGAAAGTGTCGGCGATGCCGACGCCGAACACGGTGCTGTCGTCCAACACGCCGACGTTGTGGACGTTGAGGGTCTTGTAGGCGTAGGTCGCCATCGCGGGACCCTGGTAGTCGTCAGTGGTGACGACGCGGAAGTAGTTGTTCGCGTTACCTGCTCGCAGGTCCTGAGGGTGGTAGCTGCACGACGCCAGGTCCTTGGTCAGGCAGGGGTTGGTGTTCGACGGGCTGACCATCGTGAAGTGCTGCGGGGCCGCGATTGGAATCTCGGCCTTGGCTACCGCAGAGTTGTACGGCCCGATCATGCCCAGGAACTTGCTGTCGCCCAGCATGCTCTGGACGTTCTCGACCCCGGCGTCTGCCGAATACGCGGCCTGCCGGCAGTCGTCGAAGCTCTGGTAGGCGATGGTGTATCCGTTGATTCCGCCTGCGCTGTTCTTCTGGTCGATGGCGAACTTGATGCCGTTGGCGGTCGACTGGCCGCCGACCGTACAAACGGGAAGGTCAGACCCGATCTTGATCGTGCCTTTCGACCCCCCGCCGCCGCCGCCGCCGCCGCAGGCGAACGCGACGAACGCTGCCACGATGAGGACTCCGAGTCCCCTAGCTCGAACCATATGGTTCCTCCATGTGTTTACGGGAGGCGCGAAGAAGTCCCTCTTGGCGAATGCCTCCCCTCATTCGCCGCCCTCTTCCCAACCTGAGTCGGGGCGAGAGTGCGCCGGCGACGAATGCGGCCACATGGGTGGCCGAACCACTACTCCGTGGTGAACTATCGACTTGTATCTGCCTCGAAGTCAAGCGGTGCTTTGGATCTCCCTTCGGCGCATACGGGTTGATGTAAGCGCAGTTGTATCAATAGGGGAGTGCCGCGCTGTAATCTACGGCCCGGACGAAACTCCATGGGAGGGAGGGGTCCGAGCTCCGAGACTCGAACACCGAGACCACCCGCAGGGTGGTGTCACCGGCTGCATCGAAGCCGAACGTCCCGCTGGCACCCGCAAATCCTGCGGTCGCGGCCACCTGGGCGACTACGCCGTCTCGCGCGGGCAGCTTGCCGCCTGCGGCCGTGATCGCCCGGTCCACGGCCCCATACAGGATGGCGGTGGAGTCGTACGCGGGGATGGTGTAGGCGCTGTAATCGGAGGCGTTCCGGTACCGCGCCTTGAAGGCTTCGATGACCGGCTGCGCGTTGGGAATGATGTCAGGGGCGGCGGCCGCGACGGTCGCATACATCCCGACGGCATTTGCACCCGCGTTGCGCACGCAGTCGGGGTCCTTGGCGATTCCGTCACCACCCAGGAACGGCGCCGCCTCGCCGGCGCCGAAAACGTTCGCCATCTGGGCTCGGATCACGCACCCATGATTGGCGGTGACGCCCCCGTAGTAGATCGCCTGAGCCCCATCGTCCCTGGCGTGGCGCATGAACGCCGTGAGGTCCAGATGGCTGTTCGGGTCGAAGTCGAGGATGCCGACGATGCTCCCGCCGAGCCTGGTGAACCTGGTCATGAACCCGCTGGCGAGCGCTTGCCCATACGCCTCGTGGTCTGAAAGCACCGCCACGCGCCGCAGCAGCAGGGTCTTGTAGCCATAGTCCGCGGCCGCCGGGCCCTGCAGGTCGTCGGTGGTGACCAGGCGGAAGAAGTTGTTGGTCCCCGTTGGGCGCAGCTCGACGGGCGTGGGCAGCCCCACCGCCTTGCACGTGATCTCGGCATGAGTCCGGCTCAAGCCAGCAGGCAGGAAGGGTTCTTTGGTGAGACAGCGGCTGCTGACCGCCGGGCTGATCATCGCGAGGTGGGCATCGTTGGCGACCGGGATCTCACGACGGGCGACGTTCGAGTTGAAGGGACCGATGACGCCCATGACCAACGGGTCGGCGGCCAGCGTGCTGACGTTGTGCGTCCCCTGGCCCGGGTCGTCAACGCCTCCGACAGCATCATCCTGAGCCACGACCTGGACCGTGAAACCGCCGATGGTCGGGTGCTGATCGACGAAGAACTGCACGCCGTTGAGAGCCGTCCGGCCGACCTGGCCCTCGGAGCCCGACAACGGCAGCTCGACGCCGATCCGGATGACCTTGGCCGGTGTTCCACCCCTGCAGGCGCCGACGAAAACCAAACCTGCCACCAGCGCCACTGCCAACGTCCGCGCCATTTCCGACCGCACATCGGAGATTGTCGCCGCCCGGCCAAGACCCGGCAGTCTCTATACTCGATCTCCTCACCTAGCCAGGTCATAGGAGCGCGCCCCGTTGAAGACTGAGTCCAGCGAACACCTCAAGCCCCGCTCGCAGTACGGCGAGGATGCGGTTCAGCTCGCCATCGCCGGCAAATGGGACGACGCCGTCAAGCTGAACAAGTTCATCATCGAAAACTTCGGGGCGGACGAAGAGACACAGAACCGTCTGGGCAAGGCGCTGTCCGAGCTCGGCAAGCTCAAAGACGCCAAGGCATCCTATGAGGCCGCGCTCAAGATCAACCCGATGAACTCGATCGCGAAGAAGAACGCAGCGCGCATCAACACCCTGCTGCACCAGAAGGAAGGCCTGAAGGTCGGGGGCACCAGGGTCGACCTCAACCTCTTCGTCGAAGAGATGGGGAAAACGATCATCACCACGCTCGAGAGCCCACCAAGCGCCGACATCTGCTCCAAGGTGGCGGCGGGTGACGTCGTCGAGCTGAAGATCGAGGGGGACGGTATCGCCGCCGAGACATCGCGTGGCGTGCGGCTCGGGCTGCTCGAGGCCAAGCTCGCCCGGCGCCTGATCAAGTTCATGCGCGGCGGCAACCGCTACCAGGCTGGGATCACGTCCTGCGAAGGCAACACCGTCAAGCTCATCGTCCGCGAGACCTACCAGGACCCGCGATTCGTCGGCAAACCGAGCTTCGCGATGCGTCGCAAGCGAGAGGTCGAGTTTCGCCCGTACACGAAGGAGAGCCTGCTCGCCCGCGAGGTCGAGGTGTTCGCTGAAGACGAGGAGGAAGAGGGTCTCGTCTCGGGCGCACCCGCCACAGATGAGGTCGAAGAGGGGATGCACACGGTCGAGGACGAAGCCGAGCCGCTCGACTTCAGCGAGGACGCTGACGACGGCGACAAGGACGACGATGAGGACGAAGATGACAACTGACGCGCGATCAGAGGCCCGGGCCCGGAGGTCCCTTCACCGACCCTAGTCCAGGTCTGCCCGCAGGTCCACAGCTAGGTGGCGTGCCAGGTTTTCGCGACCTGCTGCCCGAAGAGGCGGAGGCCCTGCGCGGGGCGCAGGAATCACTGCTCGAAGAGATGCGCCGCTGGGGCTACCGGTTCGTGGTCACCCCGATGGTCGAGAGCATCGACGTGCTCGCGCTGGGCCTGAACGCCGAGCAGCAGCGCCGGCTCTTCAAGTTCAGCGACGCGCGGGGCGAGGTGGTGGCGCTGGTCGGCGAGCGGACCATTCCTGTCGCTCGTCTCGTCGCCGGCAAGCTCCGGTCCGCTGCCCTTCCGCTGCGCCTCTGCTATGCGGGGGCGGTGCTGTCCGCGGACGAAGGGCGTTTCCACCAGCGGCGCGAGACGTACCAGGTGGGGGCGGAGCTGGTGGGCGCGTCTGGACCGATCGCTGACGCCGAGGTGATCGCGCTCGCCGCGCGCTGCCTCGAAGCCGCCGGGCTTCGTCGGTACCAGGTCGACGTCGGGCACTCGGAGTTCTTCCAGGGCATCATGGACGCCGTCCGGCTTCCGCTCGAGGTCAAGGCCGGCGTGCGCAAAGCTCTGGCCGCGCGTGACTTCGTCGCCCTCGAAGAGCTGCTGGCGCGCACGCCCCTTCGCTCGGCCGAGCATGAGCTGCTTTTGCGATTCCCCGCCCTTCGTGGTGGATCAGAGATCCTGAAGGCCGCCGGAGGCCTGGTCCGCAACCGACGTTCGGAGCAGGCCCTCGCCGAGCTGGCGCGCGTCCAGGAGCTGCTGGTGGCGCATGGGCTCGGGGCGGTCGTGGGCCTCGACCTGGGCGCCATCCGCGACTTCGATTACTACACCGGCGTCATCTTCGAAGGCTACGGTCCGGACCTGGGCCGGCCGGTCGCGCAGGGCGGCCGTTATGACCGTCTGCTCGAGCGCTTCGGCCGGCCCGCGCCTGCGACCGGGTTCGTGGTCCAGCTCGACCTCGTGTGGGAGCTGCTGGCCCGCGCAGGACGGACCCCTTTGCCGCGCCTCGATGCCGCGATCGCGTGGACTGGATCAGGGCACGGCACGGCCATGCGCCTCGCCTCGACGCTGCGATTGTTCGGCATGCGCGCCGTGGTCGACACGGAGTCAAGGCGCGAGCGTGAGGCGCGGGCCTGGTGGCGGGCGGTCGGCGCAGACAACCTGATCCAGTGTCGCGGTACATCGAACGTCGCCTGGACCGCAAGCAGCGGGCGCACCCGCTCGCTGCCGCCGGAACAGGTGGCGGCGCGACTTGCGGGGTCTCCCTCATGAGCGTCTCAATCGCCGTCCCGACTGGCATGCTGCTGCCTGGCGCGCTTCGCCTGCTATCAGGCGCCGGCGTCATGCGCCTCAGCGCGGCGGAGCTCGGCCGCCGGCTTCTGGTGGAACGCTCGGGCGTGCGCGTGATCCTCGTGCGCCCCGCCGACGTGCCCGCCTACGTCGACCACGGCGCCGCCGACCTCGGCATCGTCGGCAAGGATGTGCTCTGGGAGTCGAACGGTTCGCATTACGAGCTGGTCGACCTTCATTTCGGTCCCTGCCGCTTAGTCCTGGCGGTCCCCGAGGCATCGAAGCTGAACGGCCCCGAGACCTGGCCACCGCTTCTGCGGGTCGCGACCAAGCTTCCGCGTACGACCGCGGCCTGGTTCGAAGCACGAGGCCAGGCGGTCGAGGTCGTACCTCTGCATGGGTCGGTCGAGCTCGCGCCCCAGGTCGGGCTGGTCGACGGGATCGTCGACCTGACCGCGAGCGGCCGGACGCTACGCGAGAACAAGCTGCGAGTGACGGCGACGCTTGGTGCGTCGACTGCGCGCCTCATCGGCAACCAGGCCAGCCTCAAGACGCGCACAGAAGCCGTCCAGGCGATGGTGGCGCGGCTGCGTGAGGCTGCGAACCATGGGCGTTAGGCGATTCGACGTCAGGTCGTGGGTCGACTCGCCGCTGTCGCGCCGGCGCCTGGACCTTTCCCAGTTCGCCAAGGAACGGGCCGATGTGGCCGAGATCTGCGCGCGCGTAGCCGGGGACGGCGACGCCGCCCTGCGCGAGTACGGCGAGCGATTTGACGGCTGGGCGCCACGCGAGGGCGAGACGTTCGAGGTCCCGAAGGGCGATCTTCTCGTGGCCGCCAATCGGCTCCCAAGCGCGGATCGCGCAGCCCTCGAGTTCGCGGCGCAGAGGATCCGAGACTTCCACTTGAAGCAGGTGCCGCCGTCGACCAGCGGATCGCCCGGTCTGAAGCTGGTCACACGGCCCGTGCGCCGTGCGGGTGTCTACGCACCGGGTGGGCGCGCGTCGTATCCCTCGACCGTGCTGATGACTGCGATCCCGGCTCGCGTGGCGGGGGTGTCGGAGGTCGTGCTCGCGACCCCGCCGCGCGCTGACGGCAGCGTGCCGGCGGCGATCCTCGCCGCCGCTCACATCGCGGGTGTGGATGCCGTGTATCGAATGGGTGGCGCGCAGGCGATCGCCGCCCTGGCGTACGGCACCAGCTCGATCCCGCGAGTCGACGTAGTGGCGGGCCCTGGCAACATTTACGTGACCCTGGCCAAGAAAGAGGTGTTCGGCGCCGTCGGCGTGGACGGGATCGCCGGACCCACCGAGGTGATGGTCATTGCCGACGCGCGCGCCCGCCCCGACTTTGTGGCGGCCGACCTGGCGGCCCAGCTCGAGCACGACCCGCTGGCCTGGGCTGTCCTGGTCACGGATTCGGCGGCCCTCGCGGACCGCGTCGAGGAAGAGCTGCGCAGCCTGATCGGAGGCCTGGAACGGGCCCAGATCATCAACGCCGCCACCTGTTGTCTGATCGTGGCCGAGGACATGGGGCAGGCGATCAACCTTGCCAACGACTTTGCGCCCGAGCACCTGCTGATCGTGGCCGAGCACGCGGGACGGCTGGCCACGCAGGTCGAGAATGCCGGCGCGATCTTCGTGGGCGCCTATGCGACCGTGCCCCTGGGCGACTACGCGGCGGGCCCCAATCACACGCTCCCGACGTCGGGTGCGGCGCGCTTCGCATCCCCACTCGGCGTCTACAGCTTCCTCAAGCGCAGCAGCGTGCTGAGCCTCAACCGAGGCGATCTCGAGATGCTTCGTGACGCCTC
>WNFA01001329.1_pt1 | contig 19995 bp, 24 predicted proteins | sample 5400481 | NCBI WGS metagenome assembly WNFA01 (sample SAMN13153340, study PRJNA577476) | soil metagenome | isolation source: 120 cm saprolite under Douglas fir tree site 2 hole 1 replicate 2 | place: USA:California | collected 2015-04-18
TCACCTTCAGGAAGATTCGCCCCACGAGATCGGCGAGGCACTGCGGGAATTCGTGCTCGGCCTGCGCGCGTGAGGGCGACGATCGGACGGACAAAATCTCGATAATGTGAATAGCCATCGTCCGCCGTCGTCGATTATCGCAATACGGCGGGAGTCAAAGCGAAGTTGTGCCAATGGTCACGATTAAGGAAAAGGTCACGGTCACGCAGCGCATTCACGGCAGCTGTCCGACGCATTCGCGCACGGATATTTCGACGCGGGACGTGAAAACCGTCATCGACGAGCCGAGGGAGCGCGACGGCACGAACATGGGTCCGACGCCCACCGAGACGATGGTGGCGGCGCTGATCGCCTGCACCAATGTGATCAGCCACAAATGCGCGAATAAGCACGGCGTCGCGTTCAAGGCGATGGCGATCGACGCGGAGGCGACCTTCGATCGGCGCGGCACGCAGTTGCTGGAAGAAATCGAGGTGCCGTTTCCCGCGATCCGCCTCGTCATCAATGTGACGACCGATGCGAGCGATAAGGATTTGGAAAAGGTGAAAGCCGATCTGCAGCGGTTCTGTCCGATCTCCAAGGTCATCCGCAACGCGGGGACGCGCATCGATGAGGTCTGGAACGTGACGCGGGCTTGATGCCACGCGCGACCGCGGAGGGCCCATGCCGTTGCTTCGTTCGCTCCCGGAGAATGCGTCGCTCGCCGACCTGCGCAGCCTGTTTGCCGATCTGACGGACAAGCTCCGCCCCTATGCGGAGCACCTCATGCGCGGGCCGTCGCCGTTCACGCCGGCCGAACGCGAGCTCATTGCCGCGTATGTGTCCGGCATCAACAGCTGCCGCTATTGCCACGGCGTGCATTCACAGGTCGCCCGCGCGTTCGGCGTCGAGGAATCGGTATTTGCTGATTTGATGCGCGACGCCGACGGCGCTTCCGTCGATCCCCGCCTCAAGCCGATCCTGCGTTACGTTCGCAAGCTCACCGAGGCGCCGAGCCGGATGGTCGCGGCCGACGCCGAAGCGGTCTTCCAGGCCGGCTGGAGCGACGAGGCGCTGTTTCATGCCGTCGCGGTGTGCGCCTACTTCAATCAGATGAACCGCCTTGTCGAGGGCGCCGGCATCGTCGGAACACACGAAGAATATCGTCAGGCCTCCGACCGGTTGGCGCACGCCGGATATCGCTCCGGCACCAGCCCGCGTCCGTGAATCGATCGGGGGAAATGGGCCGAGCAAGCGCGAGGCCGCCACGGCCGCCTCAATGCATGACGTGAGTGGGCCACTTGCCCATCGCAACGCTGACGATGTCGCGTAGCATGGCCGTGTCTCCGAACACCTTGTGCAACACTGTGACGCCCTTTGCGACACCGAGATAAAACCGGGCAAACGCTCTGGTATCGACCGTGGCGTCGAGACCTCCATTTTCCTGGGCGCGCCGGAGGACGAGATGGATCGCGGTCTCGATACCGCGCGTGCGCTCGGCGATCACGCGGAGCACGGCGTCCGGCGCGCTCGGGAACTCCAGGGACGTGTTCGTATGGAGACACCCGCGCGGGCGGTTCGGCTCAGCCATCTGCTCGACGAGGATGTTGAGGAATCCTTCGATCGCGCGATAGGGATCCGGGTTCGCGAGCCGCTCGATTCGTTCACGGCCGACTGTCATCTCATAGCGCTTGAGCGCCGCGATGAAGAGGCCTTGCTTGTCGCCGAATGCGTTGTAGAGGCTGCCGCGGCGGAGCCTCGTCGCCTTTTCCAAGTCCTGGATTGACGTCGCGCCGTAGCCCTTGCGCCAAAAGAGTATCATGGCGCGATCGATCACTGCGTCGCGATCGAATTGTCTGATGCCTGCCATGACGGGCTTCCGCTTTACCGGTGCCGGCAGAGACGACCAGCCGAGCCGGCCGTCATGTCGGCGATCCCGCTCTCACGCAAACGTGTTTGCAACACCTGGGTTGCTCAGATGGGCGCGCGAAGAATATCTTTGACTGATCGTACCAACATGAGTCTAGAATGTCCACTCTGCTGCTCGCCCCGGCCGGAGGTGACGATGCCTTTCTTTCCGTCAATGCCGGAAGATGCCACCACCAAAAACGTGTTCAAAACCCATCCGGAAATTTACGCGCATCATGTGCGTGTTTCAGAGGCGATTCTGCGAGGACCCTCCCCGCTGACGCCCGCGCAACGCGAGCTGATCGGCGCATACGTGTCGGCGCTCAACGCCTGCCAATATTGTTACGGCGGACACCGCGCGGCCGCCGAGCTGTTCGGAATCGCTCCGCAGGCCATCGACGGCCTGATCAAGGACCTTTCCACTGCTCCGGTCGAAGACAGACTTCGTCCGATCTTTGCCTTCGTTAAGAAGCTGACGCTTACGCCGACGCGGATGACGCAAGCGGATGCCGACGCTGTTTTCGCGGCGGGCTGGGACGAGGCTGCATTGCATTCCGCCATCGCGGTCTGCTGCCATTTCAATTTCATGAACCGACTGGTCGATGGTCACGGGATCGAGGCTGATCGCGCGCAATTCGCGGAGCGCGGGCGCAAGCACGTCGAGATGGGATACATTGCGCAGTACGAGACGGCGGTGGCGAAAACGGACCGTTAAGCGGCGGGGTCGCGATGCCTGGGAAGGTATTCATTCGGGCCGCTCAGGCGGTCGGCGTCCTGGCGCTGTTGGCCGCCGTCGCGGCGATCGCCGGCATGATCCGGGTGCCGGTCGATCAAACGAAGGCGCTGGCCACGCCGGCGGGCGCCGATTTCAGCGACGTGCTGCGCTACGTCTTCGTGCCGAGCCGAACCGCGCCGACCGTGACCGTCATTGACCGAACCAGCGACACCGTCGTCGGCGCGGTGAATCCCGGCCTCGTTCCCGCGCAAGTCATCGTCTCCGAGGCGACCGGAATGTTGGCCGCATCGGACGGGGCAACGCGGCGTTTGTCCATCTTCAATCTGGCCAATGGACGATCGAGCGGAATCGATCTCGATTTCACGCCGCAGCGTCTCGTGGGCACGACGGATGGCTACATGGTTGCCGTCGCCGACCTTTCGGCCGGAATCGTGGCATTCGTCGAATTGATGCGCAAACGGGAAGTGTCGCGGGTCACGGGACTGTCGGCGATCCGCGACCTGATGTTCGGTTCGGACGGTGCATTCTTCTATGTGGCGACGGAAGGTTCGCGCGGCATCGGCGTCATCGACGTTGCGCGCGGCAAGCTGATCGCGGAGATATCGATGCCGCACCTTCGCTCCGGCGATGTGACAGGCCTCACCCGCGCACCGAACGGGCGCATCGGCTATGTCAAGGCGAGAGGCGGTGGCGCGAGTCTGGTGGATCTAAGCAATTTTCGGATGCTTCACCAGGTCGATGTCGCGCGCGGTGCGGCGAAAGCTTTTCCGACGGGCTATGGCGGCTATCTCGTGATGCCCGACAATGCCGAGCGCACCGTGAGCGTCATGTCCAGCACCTCGCTCAGCATTGCCGCGATGTTCAAGGGACCGGCTGATGTCGCTGCCGTATACAGCGGATGGTTCGACACAATTGTCCTGATTCCAGGCAGGTCCGACCAAAAGCTTCTCGTTTACGATCTCGATCGGCTATCGATCGCGGCCGAAATCACGTTGCCTGGGCGGCCGGGTCTGGGTGCCGTGACTGCGGACGGAGCAAAATTCTATCTCGCCTTGGAAGATGCCGGCGCAGTTGTGGTTTTCGACCTCAAGACGCGCCAGCTCGCCGGGACGATCCCGGTCGGTCCCAATCCCGGAGCTGCCATCATGGCGAGGAGCTTTGACATATGTCACTGACGGGCTGTGGTGGCATGAAGTGAATCAGGCATTACAACCAGAAACGAAGCCAGGGAGGACTCACATGCGCGATACCTTGACGAGCCGGGCGAGCCGCGCCTGCGCGGTCTTCGCTGCCATCATCTCTCTTCTCGCATTCTCGCGGGCTGTTTCCGCCCAGGATGCCTGGACGACGCCACTTGCGACCAAGCTCGGCGTGACCCTGGAAAAGACATTCGATTCAAGCGGACCCGACGCCTGGGACCCGAAGAAACACCCACTCGTATTCGTCACCGCCGAAGGCCCGGGCTACGGCGGCCTCTTGAGCGGTGTGACCTTGCCGGGCCTCGCCATCATCGACGCCGAGACGCGCGAGCCCGTCGCCTCGCAGCACTACGACGTGCTCGCCTGGGGCTGGAAGAACGTGTTCGAGGATCACGGCCTTGGCGTCTCGCACGACGGCAAATGGATTTACCTGCCGACCGGCGAAGGCACCTTCGGCACCATGGGCGCCGGCCGCCTCCTGATCATCAACGCGCGGACTCTGAAGCTCGACAAGGTGCTGCATACCAACGGCAATCCGCATCACATCAAGGTCCTGCATACGCCGGACGGGCGCCACCTCGTGATGGGCTACGGCTGGGGCCAGCCTTTGTTCGTGCTCGACCCGGCGCAGGACAACAAGGTGGTGGGCGGCGTCGACTACGGGGAACTCGGCTTCGACACCTATCTCTATTTCGCCTCACCGGACGGAGAGGAGATCATCGCTTCCGGCCGCTATCGCGTGGAGAGAGCGCGGGCGGAAAACGAAAGCAACGTCATGCTTCGCATCAGCACCAAAGACTGGAAGTTGATCGATCATGTTCCGATCCGCGACGCCGACCCGGTCTGGGTGGCGTTCAGCGTCGACAATCGCTACGCCTATTTCACCGGCGCCGACTCGAGCCGCGTGTTCAAGTACGATCGCAAGGCCAACAAGATCGTGGCCTCGGCGAGGGCCGGCGTGGAGGGCCCCTACGGCGCCCACTTCGGCTGGAACGACAAAGACCTCTACATCATCGGAAAAGGCGAGGATTCGCACAATCGCGGCAAGGTCGTGGGCCTTGTCGACACGTCGTTGATGGAAAAATCGAAACGGCCGGTCGATCAGTTCGTCACCAACTGCATTCGTGGCGACCACGGCACGCTGCATCCCGATCCCGACGCCAATGAGCTGTGGATCACCTGCAATTCGAGCTTCGAAGTGGTGATCTTCGATCTCGATCAGAAGCAGGTCACCAAGCGCATTCCGATGCCCAACGGCGGCAGCTCGCATTCGGGTGCCTTCGTCAAATACGACGGCTGGGCTGGCGAGGTGGTGTCCGATCAGAACGGACTGCACGGCAGCGCGCTCAAGGCCAAGCGCGAGTTGCTCGGAATCAAGGCGAGCGGCGGCGCCGCGCCGGCCGCGCCCCCGCCCGGCCGAATGTAGGCGCATGCGATCGGAAATGCGGGAATGAACAGGTCATTCGAAATCGCCATGCGGTGGGCAGTGATGCTCGTTCTGAGCTGCGCGCAATGGGTGCCGGCCCACGCCGATGAACCGGATCCCGCATCGGTAGCGCGAGGTCAAAAGCTGTACGAGACGGCCGGCGGGGTCGGCTGCAAAGCCTGCCATGGGTCCTATGGCGAAGGGAAAATCGGCCCGACGAATCGCGGCGTCAACGAAGCGACGATCCGTGAGGCCCTGGCGAAGATCGGCGCCATGCAGTTCTTGAAGGAGCAACTGACCGACGGCGATATCCCGCAACTCGCGGCGTATACGGAGTGGATGGGCCGTCACATGCTGGTGCGCGCGCTGCTCAAGCGCGGGCGCTTCATTCCCGAATCCGTGAGCGTGTATCCCGGCACCCTGGTCCAGCTGATCATCGAGAATACCGCCTCGGAGCCGAGCACGATCAACGGCGAACAGATCGTGGCGCATCCGCAAACCATCCCGCCACGGGACAGCGCGAGTCTCGAATGGACGGCGCCGCAGACCGAGGGCAAATTCACAGTCTCATGCGGCGATTGCAAGATCAGGGATGGGCTGTTGACCATCGAGGTCAGCAAGACGGCCAAGCCCTACACCCCGCCGCCGCAGCCGAAAGTCGTGGCCAAGCCCTTAAAGGCGGACTGATCACGAAAGTAATCTCGCGATGACCGCAGCCGCCTTTGATAGCGAGACCGATCGACGCGCTTCGCGTTGGCGCTCCGGCGCTCTGGCGGGCCTGTGGGCTCTGCTGGCCGTCGCGCTGGCCTTGGCCTGGCTCGCGTTTCCCTATCTGCTCAACGGCCGCCGTCTGCTCGGCGATATCGGCTTTTCGCTGCAGGCCGAGCGCATGAGCCGATCTGCCGCGGCCGCGCGCTTGCTGATTCGATCCGCCGACGGTCCCGGCAAGATCGACGTCGACGTCCTCTACGCCGCTCCGGAATACCTGGATTTGCTCGATCCCTCGGGCGCGGCGCGCAAGTACGAGCCTGGACGCTATCTCGTCTTCTTCCTCACGGAAACCGCCCATGTCGGTGCGCTGCCGGCGCAGCCGCCGCAGGCGACCCTGCTGGTCGACGGACAGGAGGTGCGATCGGCTGACATCAGCGGTCCCGAAAACGTGCAGCATCATCGGGCCACGGTCGTCCGCTTCCGTCGAGATGAGATGCGGACGCTGGGGACTGCGAAACGGCTGGAGATTCGCGTGGAGTCCACGTGGAATCGCGGACGTTCTTCCGTGCGTTCGGCGTCCTGGGAATTGCCGATCGCCTTTCCGCCGAGCGCCTCGCCGCAAGGGCTGTGGAGTCTCGCGCTCGTCCTCTCGCTATCGGCCGGCCTTCTGTCGGCAGTGCTGACCCCATGCCTGCTCCAACTTGTCGTGGTCTATCTCGCCGCGCTCGCCGGTGTTGGCGACGAAGAACGGACAGGAACTCGCGATCCAAGGCGGATGCTGGTCTTTGCCCTGTCTTTTGTTCTCGGATTCACGACCGTCTATACGCTCGCGGGCGCGCTGATCGGTCATCTCGGTCACCAGTCGCAACTCCTGTTCGCGACCATCAATCGGCCGGCGGGAATCGTCTCCGGCGCGGCGATCATCCTGCTCGCGCTGTGGACTGCGCGCGGCTCGCAGGTATCGCTCGCATGCCGGCTACCGACGCCCGGGCTGGTTGGTCGGTTCGACCGCCGAGGAGCGATCCGCGCGGCGGCCACGGCCGTCGCATTTTCGGTCGGCTGCATCACCTGTTTCGGCGGCGCGATCGTCGGCACCCTCTTGCTCTATGTGGGCTCGGTCGGCAGCGCTGCGATTGGCGCTGCGATCATGCTGACGTTCTCGGCCGGGCTCGCCGTTCCGTTCCTGGCGGCGTCGTTTGCGCTGACGCGCGCAACCAAATTCAGCGCTCAGCTGGCCGGCATCCGCCCGCGCGCCGCCTTTGCCGCCTCCGTGATCATGGCGGCCTTCGGGCTTGTCCTGATAACCGATAATTTTCACGCGCTCAGCGACTCGATTTATCCATACCTTCATCTTCCGGCCCAGCGGTAACGGTGTCGAACCGCGATCGCGAGACAGGGAGGCGGAAGATCGTCCTCCCTATTATTTTACCGTGAAGGAATGGTCTTTACGATAGCGCAACCGGCAAATGGCGGCTCAAGGGCCAAGCGGCAAGCGTACGCGCTCGGCCGCGCGATTTATATCCACAGGCCGCGGAGTACCGGCCTTTGAGGGTATCAAACCCTTCGGAATTGGGCTTATCTGCCCGTGCATCCCACCTTGCGGAGAGGCGTCATGCTTCGCTGGTTCCACGCCTTGATGCCCAAGGAAGAGCGTTTCTTCGAGCTGTTCGCCCGCCACTCGAAGGCCGTCGTGGCCGGCGCCGAGGCGTTGCGCGCCCTGCTCGATGGCGGCGAGGCCGTGCCGACGCATTACCGCACCGTGATGGACCGCGAGCACGACGCGGACGCCATCACGCGGGACGTGCTGATTGCGGTCCGGCGCACCTTCATCACGCCGTTCGATCGCGGCGACATCAAAGATCTCATCACGTCGATGGACAATGCCATCGACCAGATGCAGAAGACCGCGAAGGCGGTGATGCTGTTCAACATCCGCTCCTTCACGCCGCAAATGAAGGAGATGGGCGACGCCATCGTGAAGTGCGCCGTGCTGGTCGAGGAAGCGGTTCCGCTCCTGCGCTCGATCAGCAAGGAGGCCGGCCGCATCAGCTCGCTCACCGAGCAGATCACGCAGATCGAAGGCCGCGCCGACGACCTGCACGATCTCGGGCTCAGGGAGCTTTTCGAGGCGCAGGGGCCGAGCAATCCCATGGCTTTCATCACCGGCAACGAGGTCTACGACCACCTGGAAAAGGTGGTCGACCGGTTCGACGACGTTGCCAACGAGTTGCAAAGCGTCGTGATCGATCACGTCTGATCCGGCCGGAATTGCCCATATGGACGCTTCGCTCGGATTGCCGCTGCTGATCGCGCTCATCGGCGTCGCGCTGGCGTTCGACTTCCTCAATGGGCTGCATGACGCGGCGAACTCGATCGCGACGATCGTGTCGACGCGCGTGCTGCGGCCGCAATACGCCGTCGCGTGGGCGGCCTTCTTCAATTTCATCGCGTTCCTGTTCTTCGGGCTAAACGTCGCGCAGACGCTCGGTACCGGCATCATAGACGTCAGCGTCGTCGATCCGCGTGTCATCTTCGGGGCGCTGATGGGCGCCATCGTGTGGAACGTGGTGACCTGGCTGCTCGGGATTCCGTCGAGCAGCTCGCACGCGCTGATCGGAGGCCTTGTCGGCGCGGGTGTCACGAAAGCCGGGTTCGGCGCGGTGGTCTGGGGCGGCGTCGGCAAGACCGCCGCGGCCATCGTGCTGTCGCCTCTCGTCGGCTTCATTCTTGCGCTTTTTCTGATGCTGCTCGTGTCCTGGCTCTTCGTGCGGTCCACGCCGTTCGCGGTCGACCGCAATTTCCGCGTGATGCAGTTCATGTCGGCGTCGCTCTATTCGCTCGGCCACGGCGGCAACGACGCGCAGAAGACCATGGGCATCATCGCGGTCCTGCTCTACTCGCAAGGCTACATGGGCGGGACCTTCCATGTTCCGTTCTGGGTCGTGCTCGCGTGCCAGGCCGCCATGGGCCTCGGCACGCTTGCGGGCGGATGGCGCATCGTGAAGACCATGGGCTCTAAGATCACGCGCCTTGCGCCGGTGCAGGGCTTCTGCGCCGAGACGGGCGGTGCCATCACGCTGTTCATGGCGACCGAGCTCGGCATCCCGGTCTCGACCACCCACACCATCACCGGCGCGATCATGGGGGTGGGCGTGGCGCGCAAGGTGTCCGCCGTGCGCTGGGCCGTCGCCAACAACATCGTCATGGCCTGGATCATCACCATCCCGGCGTCCAGCCTCATCGCGGCCCTCGCCTATGCGCTGGTCGGAGTGTTCGGCTGACCGTCTGCCTCTTGCCCAAACGGGCTGGGCGGGCCATTCGTACGCGCATCGATTCGCAAACCTTCTCGATCGGATGGCGCCGACCTGCTTCCCTGCGATCATGCGGACCGTCGCGAGCCTGCTCGCGCTGCCGGCGCTCGCCTTGCCGGCGCTCGCCGACCTGAAACTGTGCAATCGGCTCAGCTACGTGGTCGAGACCGCCGTCGGCGTCGACGAGGGAACCACGACGGCGACGCGCGGCTGGTTCCGCATCGATCCAGGTCAGTGCCGCGCGGTGCTGCAGGGCGCGGTGGACGCGCGGCATCTCTACGTGCATGCGCAGGCGCTGTCGGTCTACGGGCCGTCGCCGCTGCCGCAGGCCGGCCACGCCGACCTGTGCGTGGCGTCCGGCGATTTCGTCATTGCGGCCGCGCGCTACTGCCGTCCCGGCCAGCGCCCGGCCCGTTTCACCGAGATCAAGCCGGCGGATACCGCCGAGGGGCCGGTCGCGGTGCTCGCCGAGGACGCCGATTACAGCGACGAGCAGGCGCGGCTCGCCGGCATCCAGCGCCTGCTGGTGATGTCCGGCTACGACGCGAATCCGATCGACGGGGTGACCGATCCGAAGACGGAAGGCGCGTTGTCGCGCTTCCTCGCCGATCGCGGACTGCGGACGGAGGCATCGAGCGCCGCGAATTTCTTCGATGTGCTGATCGACGCGGCACAGAAGCCGGCCGGCATCGGCTTTTCCTGGTGCAACGACACGGCCTATCCGGTGATGGCCGCGCTTGGCATCGAGGAACGCGGCGCGATCGTCACCCGCGGCTGGTACCGGGTCGAAGCCGGCAAATGCCTGCGGCCCGATTTGCGCGCGCAATTGCGCCGGCTCTACAGCTTCGCGGAGGCGGTCGACGGGGAGGGCCGCGCGCTCAAGCGCGGCGACAGGCCGCTCGCGTGGGGCGGCGAAACCGTTCTATGTACGCGCGAGGTGAAGTTCGAGCTCGCCGACCATAAGGATTGTGTCGCGCGCGGCCTCATCGCCAGCGGCTTCACCGCAATCGACCTGACCGGACGTCCGAGCACGACGGTGCGTTTCAAAGAGTGAAATCATGTCCGACGCGTCCGTCGCTCCTTCCTTCGCCCATGTCGAGACCTGGGTATTCGATCTCGACAACACGCTCTATCCGCATCATCTCAATCTGTGGCAGCAGGTCGATGAGCGCATCCGCGACTACATCTCGACGTTCCTGAAGGTCGCCAAGGAAGACGCCTTCCGCATCCAGAAGGACTATTACAAGCGCTACGGCACCTCGATGCGCGGCCTGATGATCGAGCACGGCATGCATCCGGATGATTTTCTCGATTACGTTCATCGCATCGATCACTCGCCCATCGAGCCGAATCCGGCACTCGGCGCCGCGCTCGAGCGCCTCGCCGGCCGCAAGCTCATCCTCACGAACGGCACGCGCAAGCACGCGGACGCTGTGATGCGGCGACTCGCCGTGCACGAGCATTTCGAGGACGTGTTCGACATCGTCGCGGCCGAGCTTGCGCCGAAGCCGATGGCGCAGACCTACGATCGCTTCCTCGCACGCCACGGCGTCGACCCGCGCAAGGCCGCGATGTTCGAGGACCTGGCGCGCAACCTCGCGATTCCGCACGCGCTCGGCATGACCACCGTGCTGGTGGTGCCGGAAAAGACCCGCGAAGTCTTTCGCGAAGGCTGGGAACTGGAAGGCCGCGAAGCGCCGCACATCCATCACGTGACCGACGATCTCGTCGGGTTCCTCGGAAAGATCGCGCCGGCGCGCTGAAGATCGCTGGTTCTACGATGAGCTGGCGCGAAATCGGGCGAGCGCTTTGACGTCAATGGCTTCGTAAGTTCACCGGCACGAGCAGCATTGCAGCAATCAAATCAAATGGTTCCGACATGTCAGGGCGCCCGACCAGCTTGCATCGCCGGTGTCGTTGTCGTGATCGGAACAAGCTACGTTGAAGCGGCTTATCTTCATTGAGCGGGAGTAGGTCATTTCGTCTGGGCGTTTGCGGGCAACCAATGGCGGGATACGGCAACATCGTCTGGCCCAGAAGCTCTTATGAGCGCACCGTGCAGACGGGGATTGGTCGCGTGATCCGCGATCAATTGGATTCGCGAGAGCCTTTGCCCAAGGATCTTTGCGAGCTGCTGCAGCAGCTCGAGCAATCGCGCGACGAGCCGGCGCCGCCGCATTCCTGAGCGGGACCTTCCCTTCGTTTCAGATTCAGGTTCGGCTAAACGGTCGGGTCGCGTCGCGCGAACATCCCCCAGATCACCAGCACGATGATCGCGCCTACGGTCGCGCCGATCAGTCCGGCGCCCTGGTCGGGGCGGTACCAGCCGATGGCTTGCCCGAGATAGGTGGCGACACAAACGCCCCGGCGATGCCGAGAAGCGTGGTGAGCACGAACCCCGAGGGCTCGTTCGGTCCCGGGTGGATGAGCTTCGCAATAATGCCGGCGACAAACCCGATAATGATCAGCCACAGGATATGCATGCGGAACTCCAATCCATGGCCCACCCGATAACCGCCATGGCGTGCAAAGGTTCGCGCATGCAAACGTCAGTGCGCTCGTCACTTCTGTTGCGCCGCCATCGCGCGTGAGTGACGCCGGGCCCAGTAAGCGCCGAGCGCCGCCGCGATCGCCGGCAGCACCACCACGGCCAGCGAGACCATCAGGCTGCCCATGGCATCGAGTTCCATGGGCGCCGCGTTGATCCGGCCCATCATCGACAGCGTCAGCACCAGCGCGGCCGCCGCCAGCCATCGGAGCGAGCGGTATCTGCGGCGGGGGTCGGCGAAACCGCTCAGTCGCGCCACGATCGCGTAGGCCGCGACGAATACGGCGACGACGACCAGCCACCATGTCCACCAGGCGAATGCCGATTCGGTGCGCGGCATGCCGAGAACGAAAAAATCCCTCCATGCCACCGCGGGATCGACCGCGGTATGGCGGAGCACCGTCTGCGCCGCGGATCCGAACATCGCCCCGACGCTCAGCGCGCCGCAGATGAGGAGACTGTCGGGAATCGCGCCTGCAACGCGGAGCGGCGCGTCTTGCGTTCGTTGAACCGGACTCCATGCCGCCGGGACCGGCGCGGGGCGATCTGACTGCATACGGGCAAAACCGCCGGGGTGATCTCGCCCTGTTCAATCATTCAGGCGTGCGTCGGTTCCTTTTGCCGCGCTTCGTCTGCAGCTTATGGACGCTCGCCGTCTGGCCGGCGCTCTGCCGCAGCGCCGCCTTGAGGTCGGTCGGCCGGTTGTGCTTGCGCAGCAGGTCCCGGAACGCCTCGTCGGCCAGCTCCTGAAAATCCATCATCCGGTCGCGCGCGAGGAGATCGAGCGCGTTCCACGTCTCGTTGTCGAACTGGACGCGCTTGCCGGGCATGGTGGCTCAGGGTTGCGAGGAAAGATCCTAGATGCAGGCTGGATACAAGGCGGCGAGCTCCCGGCCGCGCAGGAATATGGGCTTGCGGGTGAGGCCGCCGTGCCGCGCGATCCAGGTGCGGACGGGCGCCGGATAGGTCGAGACGACGATGCGGGTCAGCTCGCCGGCGGCAAATTCCCGGCCCGCGCGATTGACGAGCCGCGCGGCGTGAAAGCCCAGGACGGCGCGCCGCGTGACGCAGATCCGATCGGCCGGAACCGTGCTCAGCAGGAGCGTGCAGGCGGAGTAACACGGCCCGTCGATGACCACCCGTTCGCCGGATTTTTTCACCAGGGAGAACAGGTTGAGATACGACGTCACCTCGCCCCCCGGGCTCGCCAGGATCCGCAAGTCCGCGGACGCGGGCGCCAGCGTGCCGAGGAGAAAAACGGCGGCGAAGAAGGCGCGGCGCACCACATTTACCTCCCGGGCAAGACGGCAACTCAACGCGGAGCAGGGGCGTCTGTTCCGGCTCCCTTGAATTCCGGCCGCCGCTGCCTCCATTTTAGGGCCGCGATGAACGAAGAGCTGACGCAAAAGATCGTCGTATGGGCCGCGGAGATCGCGAAGCATGCGGCGCGGCTGTCCTCCCGCGAGGCGCGCGAGGCCTATCTGGCCGAGCGTCGCCGCGAACTGGCGGCCGGCGCCGTGGCGGCAGGGGCGCCCCGTCGCGAGGCCGATCTTCTTGCCGACGCCTGCGTGAGCGCTGCGCGCCGGCTGATGACGGAGTTGCTGGCGCAGCGCGCCGGCGTGCCGCAAGGGCGGGCGTAGAAGCTTTTCCGCGCATCAGCCCTCGCCGGGTTTGGGTTTGCGATCGCGCAGGGCTTCGCGAAAATTCACCAGGTTGCCCGGGGTCGTCTCCTGGCGCGCCTGTGCCTGCACCCGTGCCACCGCCCGGCTGAGATCGGCCAGCTGATAAGGCTTGCGCAGCACCACGAATTCGCTCGCCGCTTCTTGCGCCGCGTTGCTGTAGCCGGTCGCGAGCACGACCGGCACGTTCGCATGGCGCTTGCGGATTTCGCGGGCGAGGCCGAGCCCGTTCATCGTCCCCGCCATGACGATGTCGCTCAGCACGATGGCGAATTGCCCCTGGTCGACAGCCTGCAAGGCCGCGCGCGCGTCGCTCACCGCCTCGACGCGGTATCCGAGCTGCTCGAGCAGCGCCCTGCTCACCTGCAGGACCTCGGGATTGTCCTCCACCAGCAGCGCCTTGCCCGGCGTCGTCCGCTCGGCGCGCTGATCGGCGGCCGTCCCGGCAGGCTTCGGGCGTGCACGCGGCAGGTAGATCGTCACGCGCGTACCTTTGCCCACCTCGCTCGCGACCATGACGGTGCCGCCCGACTGATGTGCGAACCCGTGCACCTGTGAGAGGCCGAGCCCGGTCCCCTTGTCGGTCCCTTTCGTGGTGAAGAACGGATCGAACACGCGCGCAAGAATGTCTTCGGGAATGCCGCCGCCCGTGTCCGCGACCGTGAGCGCGACGAATTCGCCCTCGATCCCGCCTGGGAGCTCGCCGGCGCCGACCTGGACGTTCTCGGCGGCGAGCGTGATGACGCCGCCTTGCGGCATCGCATCGCGCGAATTGAGCACGAGGTTGACGAGGGCGAGCTCGAGCTCGCTCGAATCGACTTCGACGGGCCACACATTCGGGGCGATGCTGGTCACCAGCCTTGCTGATCCGCCGATGGAAGATCCCAAGGTACGGATGGTCTCGGCGGCCTCCTGCAGGTTGATCACCACCGGGTTGAGGCTCTGACGCCGCGAGAAGGTGAGCAGCTGTCGCGTCAGCGCCTCGCCGCGCTGCGCCGCGAGCTCGATGGCCTCCGCGGAGCGCAGCGCCTTGGCGTCTCCCGCAACGATCTTCTTGATCGTTCGAATGTGGCCGCTCACCACCATCAGCAGGTTGTTGAAATCGTGCGCGACGCCGCCGGTCAGCTGGCCGAGCGCATCCATCTTCTGCGACTGGGCGAGCTGCGCCTGCGTGTGCTGCAGCTTCAACTGCGCCTCGCGGCGCTCGGTGACATCGCGCGTGACCTTCGCGAAGCCGACCAGTTCGCCGCGCTCGTCGCGGATCGCGTCGATGACGGCGTTGGCCCAGAACAGGGTGCCGTCCTTGCGCACCCGCCATCCTTCCGTCTCGAAGCGGCCTTGCTCCGCGGCGATTCGAAGGGATCGCGCCGGCGCGCCCGCCGAGCGATCGATGTCGGTGAAGAATTTGGCGAAGTGCTGGCCGATGATCTCGTCGGCCGTATACCCCTTGATGCGTTGCGCGCCTGCGTTCCAATTGGTGACGATGCCGTTGGGATCCAGCATGTAGATCGCATAGTCGATGACGCTGCTCACCAGCAGGCGGAACTGACGCTCGCTCTCGCGCAGAGCCTCCTGCGCCTGGCGCCGCTCGGTGATGTCGCGGGTGATCTTGGCGAAGCCCAACAGCTCGCCCGTTTCGCTGCGGATCACGTCGATCACGGTGGCGGCCCAGAAGCGGCTTCCATCCTTGCGCACCCGCCAGCCTTCGGTTTCGTGGCGGCCTTCGCGCGTTGCGATGTCGAGCGCGCGTGCCGGCATTCCGGCCGCCCGATCCTCCTTCGTATAGAAGCGGCTGAAATGCTGGCCGACGATCTCGTCGGCCGTGTAGCCCTTGATGCGTTGCGCGCCCGGGTTCCAGTTGATCACGATGCCGCCGGGATCCAGCATGTAGATGGCATAGTCGAGGACGCCTTCCACGAGCAGCCGAAACTGGCGCTCGCTCTCATATAAGGCGCGCTGCGCCGCGCGGCGTTCGGTGATGTCGCGGGTGATCTCGGCAAAGCCGATGGACCTGCCGGAAGAATCGGCCAGTGCCTGAACGACGGTCACCGCCCAGAATTTGCTGCCGTCCTTGCGGGCGCGCCACCCTTCGTGCTCGCAGGTTCCCTTGGATCTCGCTTGTGCGAGAATGCGCGCGGGCAGGCCGTCGGCCCGCTCTTGTCCCTCGAAAAACCCCGAGAAGTGCTCGCCGATGGCTTCTTCGGCGGCGTAACCGGTCGTGCGTTGTGCGCCCGCGTTCCAGCTGGTGACGAACCCGTCGGCGTCCAGCATGTAGATCGCGTAGTCGATCATCCGCTCGACGAGGAGCTGGAAGCGCTCGTCGCTCAGCGTCCTGGCGGGGTCGGGCGTCGTCGGCGGCATGGCGTCCCCGAAAGGGTTGCAGGGATGTCAAAGCAGTTAGGCTAGCGCGTCTGCCTGTCGGGCCGTAAGATGCGGCGACAGAAGGCCATGGACCTCCGGCATGCTAGGCCCGTGGCGACGGTGTTTCAATCGCGTGGGTGGGACATGCGAGCAAATCTGAAGATGGGCGGCGCCGCCATGGGTGGTGCAGTGCTTTACCGGTTTTCCTCCGGCGGCGAACCGGAGAATGGCGACCGCAAGGGCCCGTCCGACGATCGGCTGCGCGCCGATCGCGACGATCTGCCCTACAAGGTCGAGCTGTGGGATGAGGGGAAGGCCGGGGTCGAGCAGGTGCTGGCGGTCACTGCGAACGGAAGCATCGGGTATGCGGCGTATTACGCGGCAACGCGCGAGTTTCCCGACCGCTACGTGACGCTGCGTCACAAGAACAGCATCGTCTCGCGGTGGAACGGGCCCGGCCATTAGCGCATGTCCCGGCGAAGTGGACACCGGTTCGCCGAAAAGGACATGCGCCAATGAATGAATCTAGAGCGTGTCCCGATTCCGCAGGGAACGGGACACGCTCTAGGACCACGGCCGTCCGTCAAGAGCGGCCGCCAGGTGGGAGCAACGGATGGCTCGCCACGATGAAGACGACGCCAAGGTGCTGCAGCTCGGCAGACCGGCTGCGCAGACCGAGAAGCTTCCCTACCGCGTCGAGCTTTGGACGGCCGCGAATGTCGAGACGTTGGAGCGGGTGCTGGCTCGGGCAGTCAACGCCCTGTTGGCGCGCGCCATTTTCAACGCGGCACGCACCGAGTACCCCGATCGCCGCATCACCCTGCGCCGGGGTTCGCGGATGATCGCGGATACGCACGGCGACTGACGGGTCGCGGGATGACGCCGGCATTGCGCCGGCGGCGTCTGACTGTCCGCTACCTGACGTAATTCGCCTGTACTTTGAGTTTCCCACTCCACAGCGTCCTGGCAAAGCGCCGCCTTCCGGCGCAGACTTGGGCTGGGATGCGACCTGGGGGGTAGCGCGTTGTCATGTCGATCACGCCGTTCCTGAAGAACCAGGCCTTCGCGCCCGAGGTCACCAGGGCCATGGGGATCGCCTTCGAGAAGGCGTGCGCGCGCCTGCGGCTCGCGCAGAACGACGCCGCGACCGAGGCGGTCGCCAAGAAGATCATCGCGCTCGCGCAGCAGGGCGAGCGCAACGCCGACGTGCTGTGCGAGCGGACGCTGAAGGAATTGGAATCGCGCGGCTGAGTGTCTTGCGGCCCTTATGCCTTCGCGTCGGCGGCGCGCAGCAGATCCCGCAGATCGAGCCGCTGGGTCACCATGGCGAGGTCGCCGTTCGGGGTGCGCGGCCATTGCTCCTTGGGCCGGTCCCAATAGAGCTCGAGGCCATTGTCATCCGGGTCGCGCAGATAGAGCGCCTCGCTCACGCCATGATCGCTCGCGCCCTCGAGCGGGATATTCGCCTCCATCAGCCGGCGCAGCGCATCCGCGAGCGCAGCGCGCGTCGGATAGAGGATCGCGACATGATAGAGGCCGGTGGTCCCCGGCGGCGGGGGCGAGCCGCCCTGACTTTCCCAGGTATTGAGCCCGATGTGGTGGTGATAGCCGCCCGCCGAGATGAACGCCGCGCCGGGGCGGCGCTGGGTGAGCTCGAAGCCGAGCACGCCGCAGTAGAAGCGCAGCGCGCGCTCCAGATCGGCGACCTTGAGATGGACGTGGCCGATGCGCGTCCCGGGATCGATCGGGTGCGGCGTCAGCGCGGTGCGGCGGTCTTCCGTCTTGAGGTCGGTCAGCATGGGAGCCTCTCTCGCGTTGCCCCGTAATATGGGCATCGACGGTATGCTGCGCAAATGCGGGATCGGGGCGGCTTGACTCAAGGCTTCCTTCCCCCGACAAACCGCGCCGGACAAGGGGCTTATCGCATGGCCGACGCCGATCTTGCCAAGACCATCGACGACGCTTTCGAGAAACGCAACGACGTCGGCCCGGCGACCAAGGGGCCGGTGCGCGAGGCGGTCGAGGCCGCGCTCGACCTGCTCGATCGCGGCGAGGCGCGCGTCGCCGAGAAGCAGCCGGACAATTCGTGGCGCGTCAACCAGTGGCTCAAGAAGGCGGTGCTGCTCTCGTTCCGCCTCAACGACATGGCGGTGATTCCCGGCGGTCCCGGCAAGGCGGCGTGGTGGGACAAGGTGCCGTCGAAATTCGACGGCTGGGGCGAGAACCGCTTCCGTGCGGCGGGCTTTCGCGCCGTGCCGGGCTGCGTGGTGCGCCGCTCCGCCTATATCGCGCCCAACGTCGTGCTGATGCCGTCCTTCGTCAATCTCGGCGCCTACGTCGATTCAGGCACCATGGTCGACACCTGGGCGACCGTCGGCTCCTGCGCGCAGATCGGCAAGAACTGCCACATCTCCGGCGGTGCCGGAATCGGCGGCGTGCTCGAGCCGCTGCAGGCCGGCCCGGTCATCGTCGAGGACAACTGCTTCGTCGGCGCGCGCTCGGAGGTCGCGGAGGGCGTGATCGTGCGCACCGGCTCGGTGCTCTCCATGGGCGTCTTCATCGGCGCCTCGACCAAGATCGTCGACCGCGAAAGCGGCAAGGTCTTTCAAGGCGAGGTGCCGGCCTATTCGGTGGTGGTGCCGGGCACGATTCCCGGCAAGCCGATGAAGGATGGCTTGCCCGGCCCCGGTCTCTACTGCGCCGTCATCGTCAAGCGCGTCGACGAGAAGACGCGCGCCAAGACCAGCATCAACGAGCTGTTGCGGGATTGAACAAGCGCCGATACCGCCTCATAATCTAGACGCAATTTGCAAGCGGGGCCGAATCATGGCGGACGAGCTTCCTGTCGGTATGCGGCACACCATTCAGCAACAGGGTGGGCTGTCGAATGACACGCGCGCGCTGATGTTGTTCGAAGCCAACAAGAAGACGGCTGTGGTCGCCTATCTGCTGTGGTTCTTCTTGGGTCTGTTCGGCGCCCACAATTTCTATCTCAAGCGCACGGGCGTCGCGGTCGCTCAGCTCATTCTGTCGCTCACGCTGGTCGGCATGATCGTTACGCTCGTTTGGGTTATCGTCGATGCGTTCTTGATCCCCGGATGGGTGCGCAATCAGAACAATCTGCTCGCAACCCAACTCGGCGCGTGATTTCGCGTTGGCCGACCCCGTCGCCATTGCCCGCGACCTCATCCGCTGCCCCTCGGTCACGCCGGCCGAAGGCGGCGCGCTCGGCTATATCGAAGGCGTCCTCAAAAGTGCCGGCTTCACGGTGCACCGCACGACGTTCAGCGAGCCCGGCACCGCGGACGTCGAGAATCTCTACGCCCGCATCGGCACAGCGGCGCCGCATCTCGTGCTCGCCGGGCACACCGACGTGGTGCCGCCGGGCGACGAGAGCGCGTGGACGCATCCGCCCTTCGCGGCCGACCTGGCGGATGGCGTGATCTACGGCCGCGGCGCCGTCGACATGAAAGGCGCCATCGCGTGCAAGCTCGCGGCGGTGCTCGATCATCTGGCGGCGAGCGGCAAGCCGAAAGGCTCGATCTCGTTCCTGATCACGGGCGATGAGGAGGACGTCGCGGTCAACGGCACCGTCAAGCTGCTCAAATGGGCGGCCGCGCGCGGAGAAAAGTTCGATCACTGCATCCTGGGAGAGCCGACCAACCCGGACGCGCTCGGCGACATGATCAAGATCGGCCGGCGCGGCTCGCTCAACGGCACGCTCACCGTCGAGGGCACGCAAGGGCACGTCGCCTATCCGGCGCTCGCCGACAATCCGGTGCGCGGCATCGTCGCGCTGATGAGCGCGCTCATCGCCGAGCCGCTCGACCGCGGCAGCGCCCATTTCGATCCGTCCAATCTCGAATTCACCTCGGTCGACGTCGGCAACAAGACCGTCAATATCATCCCGCGCGAAGCGCGCGCGCGCTTCAACATCCGCTACAACGACCGGCACGCCCGCGACGGCGTCAAGGCGCTGATGCAGGCGCGTGCCGCAACCGCGGCCGGCGGCCGCATTCGCTGGAGCATCGCCTGGGACCCCTCCAACGCCGATGTCTTTCTCACCCAGCCGGGACCGTTCGTCGATCTCGTCGCCGGCGCGGTCGCGGAGGTCACCGGCCGCAAGCCGCAGCTGTC
>WNFA01002009.1_pt1 | contig 19993 bp, 9 predicted proteins | sample 5400481 | NCBI WGS metagenome assembly WNFA01 (sample SAMN13153340, study PRJNA577476) | soil metagenome | isolation source: 120 cm saprolite under Douglas fir tree site 2 hole 1 replicate 2 | place: USA:California | collected 2015-04-18
TTCGACTGGGGCGCGCCTGGCCAGTCCACTTTGAAGAGCGGGCTGGCGATATCTGTCACTCGCAATTGGTATTTTTCCAGGATGCGGCGCGCTTCTTCAATCTCCTTTGCATCCAGTTTCAGCAAATTCTTCTTCCACATCCCTCGCAGCTCGATCCATTCCATTCCGAATTCTCTCGAAGCTACTTCGCACGCGCGGCCGAAGTCCTGGGTAATCTCGTCGTTGATGACTGCGACCCGGAATGGCGATTTCATAGGAGGCGATGCCGCCCGTAGTGCCTCGGCCGGAAAAGACGAGGCCGCCGTTGTAACCGCCGCTGCCCCTATCCCTGCTAAGAATTCACGACGCGGCACTCGGGTTTGCATACTGGCTATTCCTTGTCCATTTTGTGATTTTCACAGGTCAGTCCGCGCGCCCGGTGGTTGCTTGCATCTATCCTTTGCGCCGAACACTTCGAATTGGTTTTGAAATGCAGAGCTCAGGTCTTCTGCCGCACGCTCAACTAAAAGGTCAGCTTGGCCCCGAGCTGCACGGAGCGGTTGCCTCCAATCGTGTTGGTCACGTAGCCGAAATTGTTTGCTGTACTTGTGCTAAAGCCCTGATTCGGCTTATCGAACTGGGGAGTGTTCGTCACGCTGAAGGCTTCAGCGCGAAGCTCCATGCTCATGCGTTCTCTAATCGGGAAGCGGCGGAATACTGAGGCGTCCAGGTTGAAGAAGCCCGGTCCGCTGAAGACTCGGCGAGCGACATTACCGAGAACCCCTTGTCCTTGTGTTTGACAGAAGGCCCCCCTGCACTGTGGTACCGGTTGACCGTTTACGGTAATGAAATTACTGGGCGTCACATCGAACCACGGCGTGCCATTAGGGCCAGGCGAACCAACGCCGTGCAGGATCTTGAAGGAGCCTACCAAGTCCGGCACCTGCGTGTCCCCCGGTGCGTTCAAAGGTGACCCGCCAGTAATGTTCAAGGGCAGCCCCGTCATCACCGTAAGGACCGTGCTGACCTCCCATCCGCCGAGAAGCTTGCTACCTACGCCGGAAGTCAAAAGGGACTTTCCCTTTCCGAAAGGAAGCTCGTAGATCAAACTCTGGACAATCGTATGGCGCCGGTCAAAGGACAGCGGAGCGTAGTTGCTGCGAATGCTGCCAATGTAATTTTGGAGCCCGCCGACGGTGCTATTGATGGTGTTGGATCCCTCATTTACATAACCGAGGGCTTTGCTGTAAGTATAGGCAGTGGTCATGAGGAAGCCGTTGGAGAACTTGCGGTCCAGCTTGGCCTGCAGGGCGTTGTAGTTCGAGCTGGTCCCCAAGAACTTGAGAGCGACGTTCCCAGTGAGCCCGTAGAGTGCGAAGAGAGGCCGGTTCTTGTTCGTTGCAGTGGCGTTCGGAAGGGTGGCGGCGTTTAGATTATAGACGGTCGGCAAGTCTACGCCGTGATTGCCCACGTACGCCACTTCCGCGACGAACTTCCCCGGCAGGGCACGTTGCACGGCGAGATTCCAGGATTCCGTGTACGGTTCCCGGAACTTCAGATTTACCACAGTATAGTTTTGAGTGAGCAGACTGGTGGTTCCGACTTTACCGACCACAGGAATAAGGCCGTTTGCGGGAATGTTCGCGACCAGCGGCGCAGGGAATCCGCTCGCCATAGAGATGGGATTGTTAGCCGCGTCCGCTGACTGTGTGAAACTGGAACCATTCAGCGAAGGAAACGCGTTGTTTTGGAGCACTGGGAAGTCAAATGCGTAATCGTTGTCCGGGTACGGGAAGTAACTTAGCGCGAACCCTCCGCGCACCACTGTTTGTTCAGTCAGGCGGTAGGCAATACCAAATCTAGGCGCAAAGTCTTTGTAGTGCGTTTGCCTTCCCAGATCTTGTGGGTTACCGCCGATTCCCGCGACCACAAGGTTGTTCGTAGTTGGATCATAGTTCGAGAAGCGCCCTGGCTTCCGCGGAGTGAAGGGGGGATAGAACTCCCAGCGCAGACCCAGGTTCAGAGTCAACTTCCGCGAGACTTGCCATCTATCCTCCGCATAGGTAAAGAACTCGTTCCCGCGAAAGGCCTTGGCATTTATGGGCACGTCGCGGCCCACGGAATTGGGCATGTCCAGCAAAAAGCTTGCTACCGCATTCACTTGAGAACTAGTTACCGGCTGAGAGCTCGTATTCAAGCTCGTCACATTATTGGTGAAGCGTAGAATTCCGCGAGGGTTCTGGTCCTGCCATTGGGCAAGGTCATCGCGGAGGCGATGAATGTCGACTCCCCACTTGAAGGTGTGATTTCCCAGGATCTTGGTCCAGTTGTTGGCGATGTTCAAATTGGTCTCTCCACGGATCCAGGGCAAGCTCGCTGAGTATCCGGCCAAACAGTCGGAAGCCGAGTTAGGAATGATATTGGGAAGGTTAATGCAGGGCATGCCGCTGGTATTGGAGTCGCCAAGGTTTGCACCGGGGATGTCAACGCCGATTTCGCTCTTAACCGTCTGACCACGGTCGGTGTTGTTCGCCACATTCCGATAGTGGTCAACGCCGGCGCGGATCTCCGTGATCAAGGTCGGTGAAAAGACATGGTAATAGTTGACCGCCACGTCCCAGTAACGCTGCCTGCCCGCCCCTGAAAAAGCGCCATTGGAAGGTCCGCCCACCACACCAAAGATGGGCGCCTGGCTGAGGCTCTGGTTCGAAAAGCTGAAACGTCCGGAGAGGCGGTTGTACACGCTTATGTTGTGATCGATCTTCACGTCAAAGGAGGTCGTATCCTTGATGAATTTCGTGGTCCCCTGAAAGTTGTTCGTGGCAACGAGACAGCCGGGAGCAGTGGAATTGAGAGGACAGGTCGCGGTGACCACATTGGGGCGCGGAATTTTTCCGAGGATGGCTTTGGCGATGGGACTGATCCTTGTTGGATCGATGACGTTCGGCGTGCCATTGAAGGCGAACTGAGTTCGACCGGTCCCATCGGGATTGCCAGTCGCTGGATCATAAATAGGAATCAACTGGCCACTCGCACTTGTCGCTTGACTGAAATCCCCGTTGCGAAAAGGCAAAGGAGGCACGGTGCCGTTAAAGAACTGGCCCTGGTGGTCGTTGATACGCAGGAAATCACCGAAGAAGAAGGTCTTGTTCTTGACGATGGGACCGCCGATGTTGGCGCCATAATAGTTGTAAACGCTGTTGGCCTTCGGTGTTACCGCCGTGTTTTGAAAGAAGGGCACCGCAGCCAAGGCGCTAATCCGGTTGATCTCGTACGCGGCACCATGAAAGTCATTTGTGCCCGACTTGAGAATGACGTTTGTGACAGCGCCGTTCGCCCGTCCCAATTCAGCATCGTAGTTGCTGGTGGTAACGTCCACCGTCTGAATAGCTTCAATCGGCGGAATGTAGATTGACAAAAGGCCGGTCCGCTCATTGTCGTTCAAACCCTCGAACTCCAAGTTGTTGGCGAGACCCGGGTACCAGGTTGAGCAAGCTTTGGAAGTTGCGGTTGAAGGTCAGCGGCAGGTCTTCCACCTGTCTTTCTTCTATTTTCCGGCCGGTATCCGCGCGATCGGTCTCCAATATTGGTGTCTCCGAACTCACGACCACGGTTTCTTGGTTCGTGCCAATGTCGATCGTGACGTTCACCCGAATGTCGCTGTTCACCAAGACATCGACTCCCGTTCGCACCGCTTTTTTGAAGCCGTCCCGCTCCACCGTAACTTCATATTGCCCCGGAGCAATATCTGAAAATTGATAGTTTCCGCTCTCGTTGGTCGTTGCCATACGGCTGACCCCGGTCCGCATCTCTTTGATCGTAACCTTTGCGCCTGCTACAACGGCGCCGCTGGAATCCGCAACCGTTCCGAGCAGGGTCGCGTTCACTGCCTGCCCGACGACCCGTGCAGAAAACACCAGGAGTATTGTCCCGAGCAGTACGGCCATGCTCAGCCGCAACAGTTTGACCAGACCAGCGGTGGCAGGAACTGCAAATTCTTCGCTATTCATTGCATGAGAATTATTCATGCTGCGCATCCATGGGAAAGACGAAGCGAACAGTTTTTTCATGACATCACCCCACTCGATTTCGAAGAAACCCCGGACAAATACAAGAAAGCCATCAAAGGCTTGGAACTGGTTCCATACCCTAACTGAGCGAAAACCCCCTGTCAAGTCAGATTCTTCATGAAACAAATATCTTGCATCGGATTTCCAACTTCTTGCTGCCGGCGGGATCCGTCAGCCTGCTGACTGTTGACGATACTATCGTCGTTTTGGTGTGCTAGACTTGCTCGGGGAAGAGGGGTTTGACGATTCCTCAGCGAACCCAGCCAGAAGCCAAAGCCACAAAAGGCCGTGTTGCTATGGAAGCAGTTCCAAGGAAAACGACAATTCGCGAAGTTGCCCAAGCTGCTTCCGTTGGCATTGGAACGATTTCGCGCGTGCTAAATTCCAGCTCTCAAGTGAGCCGAGAAACGCGTGCGCGAGTACTTGAGGCCATCCGGCGTCTGGGATTTCGCCCCAATGCGCAGGCCCGCCGGATACTCAAGCGACGCGCGGAAATGGTCTGCTTTCTCTTGAGCAACCGCGATTTTCTCCATCCCTTTCATGCTCGCATCCTGCAAGGCGTCGAATCTTATGCGACCGGCCTGAAACAGCACGTTCTGTTTGCCGCGCTGCATTACTCCCCAAGAACGCCTCCCGATAGGATCGACCTGCCTCCCGTTCTTCAGGAACACGGTTTGATTGATGGACTTATTCTGGCGGGGACGATTTATCCGAACCTGCTCCGCAGGATCGAATCCATCCACATGCCCTTCGTGGCCTTCAGTAACAATGTGGTTGGAATGGGCGAAGAGCAGCAATTCGACCAAGTAGGCTTCGATGACTTCAATGGGACGCTCCATGCCACGCGTTACCTGATCGACAAGGGGCACCGCCAGATTGTTTTCGCCGGAGACATCTCCTACCCGTGGCTTCATCACCGATTCGAAGGCTACCGGCAAGGAATGCGCGAAAAGAAATTAAAATCCGTCTTAATCATGGCTCGGAATGCTCAGAGTTTCGTCGATTTCGGTCAAAAGAGCGTAGGGCGAATCCTGTCCCGGCAGCCGCGACCCACTGCTGTAGTGGCTGGCAATGACGAAATCGCCTACGGGCTTTGGCGATCGCTGCAGCGGCACGCAATGAAAGTTCCCGACGATATCAGCCTGGTAGGTTTCGACGACCGTGAAGAGGCCGTTCTGATGGACCCTCAGCTTTCGACCGTCCGCGTCCACAAAGAAGAGATCGGCGAAACCTGCATGAAAATGCTTCTCGAGCGGCTACATCATCCGCGAATGACCTTCAGCCAGCGCATCCTGCCCACGGAATTCGTGATCCGAGGGACCGTCCGCCAGTTGTGAGAAGTTCGGTCTGGCTGGTTTGCAAGCGCAGGTGAAGTCCGCTCGCCTCTTGGCTTCGGGCGAAAAAGTAAACTTCCAGCAGGACAAGTACCGCGTGCGCCTTACTGGCCTGCCGGCAGGGGCACCGGACCATCCGGTTACGACCATTGCCCTTGAGTGCGACGCCGAACCCGCCCAGGACAATATTTTTGTCCGCAAGGAAAAGCCACGCGAGGGAGTCTGAAGCGGCGCCGCAACGGGAATCATGTCCAGGAGAGCTAAAACCATGCAGAAAAAAGTCCGCGTGAGGGCACGGAGTTGTGCTGCTCCTTTCATAGCTTCAATGACTTATAATTTTTACCGGTGATCTCCGATGACTCTCCGACCAACACTTGCGCCGACGAAACCCGTCGCGTTGTTCGCGCGCATCCTCGCGACGGCGATACTTTCGATCACCCTTGCCAGCGCTCAAGAGCGATCGCCTGAACAACTATATAAGGATGCCCTCGCGGCTGATGATCGGGGCGACGTCTCTCAAGCAATTTCGTTATACGAGCAACTGGTTAAACTGCAGCCTGATTTGGTTTCGGTCCGAACCAACCTTGGTGTGGCGCTGGCCCGCATGGGTCGCTATGGAGAGGCGGTCGTTCAATATGAAGAAGCATTGAAACGCGATCCGAAGAATTCTGTCGTTCATCTCAATCTAGCGTTGGCCTGGTACAAGCAAGCCCAGATCGAGAAGGCGGCCGCCGAACTCGAAAACTTGCGGAAGGAGCATCCCGAAAATCAGCAATCACTTTTTCTGCTGGCAGATTGCTATCTGCGGCTGGGAAGAAACGCAGACGTTGTGGCTCTCCTGGAACCAGCTTACCAAGTTGCGCCTGACAACCGTGCAGTGGACTATGCCCTTGGCACTGCGCTAATTCGAGAAGGGAAGATTCAACGGGGTGAGGCGATCATCGACCGCATTTTGAAAGACGGCGACACCGCAGAGGCAAATCTACTGATGGGTGAAGCCCAGTTCGCCGCAGGTGATTACAAAACGGCGGTTGTCACTCTTCGGAAGGCGCTCGGCCTGAACCCCAACTTACCTGAGAGTTGGTCTCTCTGTGGACGGGCACTCTTAAACAGCGAGGATGTGGAAGCGGCGAAGAAAGCGTTTCAGCGCGCACTCGAAATTGACCCAAATGATTTTTCGGCGAATCTTTATCTCGGTGCAGTGTTCCGCCGTGAGGGCAACAACGTGGAGGCCGCTCCATATTTGGAATATGCTTTGCGGCTGCGTCCTGGATCTCCGGAAGCACAGTTTCAAGTGGGTGCATGGAATGCGGCCGGCGGCAATCTCGAAGAAGCGCGCAAGGAATTTGAGGACCTTGAGCGCCGTTGGCCCGATTTTATGGAAGTGCATGTACACCTTGCGGCTCTCTATTCGCGGATGAGTCTCAAAGAGGAGAGCGAGCGCGAGCGCGAGATTGTGCTCCAGCTCAACGCCAAAGAGCGGGAGAAAAAACCTCAACCCCAGCCGTGAACTTACTTGGGCTCCTTGATTCGCAGGATTCTGTCCGCCTCTACGCGCTTGAGTACTTGCGTTGTGCCGGATGGCCAGCGGATCTCGATTTCGTCCACAACCTTCGCGGCGCCCAAACCAAAATGAACCGGGCCAGCGCTGGAGGACGCGTAGCCGGAGGCGGTCGTTACGTAGTTGAACTGCGTCTGTCCTCCGGCGACGATTCGGATTTTCGTCCCAATGGCGTCACGATTACTTTTCGTACCCTGCAGCGCAAGCTCAAGCCAGTGGTTGGTGTTTGGGCTGTCATTCATCCAAATCTCTGCCGGAGCGCTGAGCGCCGTGACCACCAAATCGAGTTTACCGTCGCGATTGAAATCCCCGTAGGCAGAGCCGCGATGGCGCCGGGGCGGCTGGGCGCTGAAACCAGCTTCGTCCGTCAATGCCACCCACTTGCCGCCGGGAATGTTCCGAAAAACAGTATTGGGCTGATCGATTCTCCGCCGCGCTGCCATGGCCGGTGATTGCACGTCCCCTCGGCTCACGAAAATATCTTTCCAGCCGTCGTTATCAAAGTCTGCGATATTCGGACTATAGCCGGACATCGGATTGCTGAGCAGAGCCATCCCGCCCTTTGCGGTGATTTCGGTGAACGCACCTTTGCCGTCGTTCTGGTACAGGGGAAAGGTCTCAGTATTGAGAGCGACGAACGCAATATCGGGGTAACCATCATTGTTCAAGTCTCGAAAGTCCGCACCCATGCCCGAGATTAAATTACCGTGCTCGGGGAGAGCGACACCCTTTTCAAAAGCTACTTCTTCGAATTGTGCGTTGCCCTTGTTGTGAAACAGCGAATTGAACAGTTTGTCGTTCGGAACAAATATATCGGGCAAGCCATCCCCATCGTAGTCGGCGACGGCCGCGCTCATTCCTTTTCCCAAGTGCGAACGGATTCCCGACTTGGCGGAAATGTCTGTGAACGTGCCGTCGCCATTGTTCAAGAACAATTGATTGGGCAATTCTTTATAGAGTTTTGGATGGCAGTATTCCGGTTTGCCTTCGAATTTGCAGTCTGGCTCCTTGTTCACATCCCAGCTCATGTAGTTGACGACGAAGAGATCCAGGAACCCGTCATTATTTATATCCAGCCACGCGGCGCCAACCGACCATAGCGGGCCGTAGCTCTTGTCGGGCTGGGCTAGCCCGGCTTGCGCGGTGACATCTGTGAATGTCCCATCCCCGTTGTTGTGGTAGAGGGTGTTCCGATGAACGCCGGCGACAAAAATGTCTTTGTAGCCGTCATTGTCGTAGTCGCCGATGGCAACCCCGACGTCGTAGCCGGTTCCAACGAGCCCGGCTTTCTCCGTGACGTCGGAGAATGTGCCGTCACCGTTGTTACGGAATAGACGGTTCCAGTATTTGGGTGAAGACTTTTTCAGAGTGGCGATGTCCGCGCCGTTGGTAAAGAAGATGTCCAGGTTGCCGTCGTTATCGTAGTCAAAAACAGCGACGCCTCCAGCCATCGTTTCGGGCGCATGCTTTTGCAGAGTCTCGCAACTGTCGAGCAAAAAGGGGATGGACTGAAAGGAAAAGTGAATCGAAGACTTGCTCGCTTGCGCCAAGGCAACGGACTTCCAAAGCAGTCCAGCCAAGGCCAACACTAAGAGTAAAGCGCACTTCATGTGCGCGTGGAATTGCCGATTCTGCGGAAAATGCTCTGCCGCGGCGTCACAAACTCGCGCCTGGACGGTTGAGCTTTTCAATCTCTTCCTTTTCGTGTTTGGCATCGTCGCTTCGGCCGGCCGCAGTGTAGGCTCGCAACAAATCCCAACGAATTCGCACCAATTGGGGCGCCGCTTTCTCTGCGCTTTCCAATTCGTGGATTCCACCGGCAAGGTCTCCTTTGGCCACCAAGACCTCACCCAGCATCATGTGGGCTCGCGGCTCTTTTGGTTCAAGTTTGACGGCCTCCTCCGCCAAGGGAAGGGCTTGTTCAAAATGCTCTTCCTTCGCATATTCTTCGGCAAGCCGGAGTCTAGCAGGTACATGAGAGAGGGAGATCTCAAGCTCTCGCTTCATCTCTCGGATCCCGTCCTCAGGGCGCACGTCCAGGAGATACGCTCCATAGAGAAAGTGCACGCCGGGCTCGTTCCCATAGGCGGCGATCATTCCGCTGAAGAGCTTGTCGGCCTCATCCTGATGTTGGGCCTCGATGGCCAGGGCGCCTTGCCCTGCCATTCGAATCAGGTCGCGGCGATCAGGCGGGATCTCCGATGGAAGAAAAGGTGTGCGCAGTGCCGCCAGTCCGAATGGCTCAACGAGCGATTCGAGCTGCTGGCCTGACTTTACCATCGCAAGCAGCATATTCATGCTGTCGTTGTACTGCTCGAAGCGTGTGAGGAGGACCGCCACAAAGTAAAACACCGACTGAGCCATTTCTTTACGGCCGCCCAAGCCGAGAGACATGGCACGTTGAAGGTGGTCCAACGCACGAGAGTATTCACGCGTTTGGAACTCGCTCAATCCCAGCATCGCCCAGCCGGGGCCAGCCTCTGCGTCGATGGCAACAAATTGGCGGAGAAGGTCGCGAGCTTCCAGATAGCGCTCTTTCTCGTATAGCAGTGTGCTCAAGTACCAGAGTCCTTCAGGCCAAGCGGGGCGCAAGACCAGTGCCCGCTGATATAAATGGATGGCGTCGTCGCTGCGATTCTCCTCTCGCGCGCGATCCGCATCCTTTGACAATTGCTCGAAGTTCGAAGCAGCAGGTACTGCCGTTCCTGTTTTAGCTGTCGATGCAGTTTTGTGCGCTGAAGATGGCGTCTGCGCCGACCCAGCCACCGCTACAACGGAGAGGACGATACCTGCAATCATTGTTGTTTGGGTGGACCCGATTGCTTGGGCATTCTGGTTTTCTCTTGTGAATATGCCAGGACTTCCTGCTTGTCTTTGAGCGCGAGAAACGCGGCGGATTCCCGCTTCGCCTGCTCTTTTTGTCCCAGCGTCCTATAAGCCTTCGCAAGGATAAAGCGGATAGCTGCACTGTCTGGCGCAAGCTGTTTAGCCCTTTCCAGTTCGCGAGCTCCCTCTTGTGGACGGCCTGTGTCTACCAGCCCCCAGCCTAAAGCGTAATGAGCTCGCGAGTTCTTTGGCTCCAGAGCAGCGGCGCGTTCTGCCAAAGGAACAGCTTCGGCGGAGCGCTCCTGGTAAACACGAACGAGAGCCAATTCGACCATTGCGGGAACATGCTGTGGTGATATTTTAAGCTCCTGCTCATATTCCTCTGCTTCGGCGGAACGGTCTTTTTCAAAGGCAAACAGTGTGCCTCGAAAATAGTGCACGTTCGGTTGGCCGCCGTATCGGGTCAACAACCGGTTCGCGTACTCCTGGGTGCGGTAGGGTTCATGCGCGGATGCGTAATACGCGGCCTTACCAGCGAGCCAAACGAGTTCGCGTTGCTGCGCCGGGTAGTCCTCGGGGAGACTTGGCATCCGCAGGGACGCCAGCCCCATAGCTTCGATCAACGCTGGGGTGCCCCCGAGCTTCTGGGCCTTTGCATCAAGCAGGTAAAGCGCTTGAGGGAAGCGCCCTCCTCGTGTCAGCAGGAGTGCCCAATGGAACCCCGCCACATCAATGAGCTCATCCGTGCCGGGTGAACCTTCTCGGGCCCATGCCTGAAAGTGCTGCAGCGCATGGTCGTATTCGTGCGTCTCGTATTCGCAGAGTGCCAGAAAAGCGTAGGCAGGAGCCGGCTTGGGCGCAATCGCGATAAAGCGCTTCAGCGAGGATTCGGCCTCAGAAAAGCGATCCTGATCGTAGAGCAGGCTCCCCAACGACCACCAGCCTTCGCTCCACGATGGACGGAGGCGCACGCCTTCCGAATAGAGAGCAATCGCGTCGTTCGTCCGGTCCGCAACACGTGCCGCGTCCGCCTGTTGCACAATTTGCCCGAAGCTCTTCTGTGGGAGGCCTTGAACAGGTGGGGTTGCAATGAAGAGGAATACCAGGAGGGAAATTTCCACGACCATAGAAGAAATATACACTGGGTGGCCCGTAACGGACCACCCAGTGTTGAAGGCAAAATTTAGAAGGAGTATTTTATGCCCATCTCCAGTGTTCTGTGCCCAAAGTGGTGATCGGCATAACCAAATATGGAGCATTTTGGTCCGGGACAGGGATTCGTAGACGTCAAGTTCGACAGCTGACTGCTGGAATTGAAGATGGCTTTGAGGTTGTTGTCGCCGTTGCTAAACGACAGCAACGGGTGGTTTAGGGGGTTAAAGGCCGCGAATCGGAACTGCAAACCCTGCCGTTCCTTGATCTTGAAGTTCTTTAACAAGGAAAGATCTGTGTTCCAGAACATGGGACCCGGCATGTAAGGCATACCGGCAGTGCCCAAGCTGCCGCTAGGTGCAGCCGCAAAGCAATTCGGGTTGAGGTATTGGCCGGGCTTCAGCCCTGATCTTGGGTTGCAGGTGATCAGCGGATACAAAGTGATGTCAGGCGTCCCGACCGCCTGGATTGCGCCCAAAGGACCGCTGTAATTGAAGTTCAAGCCGCCACTACCGGACTGGTTTGTCAGTTGAGCGCCGCTCTCGATCTGCGTGATGCCCGAGATCTCCCAGCCATTCGCAGCCCCCCTAAGGAAAGAATTCCCTCCCCTCAAGTTTGGCAGGTCGAACACATATGCCGCACTGAATGCATGTGCACGATCAATGGGAAGAACACCCCACAGCCACTTTACGCCGTAGTCGGGAAGGGCACCGGTGAGCGTTCCATTATTGAGATTCCACCCGGTACCGACTGCCTTCGAGAAGGTGTAGTTGGTTTGCAGTGTGAGGAAACCCACGTTGCGTCGCAAACTTGCCTGAAAGGAGTCAAACTGTGCACCACCCGCAGTCACGCTATCGGTGATCGTCCCATATTTATTAAATGGTCGGAATGAATTCTCGCAGGCCGTGGAGGTGCAAGTGGGAGCCAGCGTACCGAGCGGTACGGCGTTAAGATTGACAGTTCCCTGCAGGTATTGGGTATAGTTACCGACGTAGGAGACCTCAAGTCTAAGCTTTGCCGGCAGTTGCTGGTCAATGCTAAGGCTGTAGCTGGTTGTCAAAGGTTGCTCGTCGTTCTTCGGATTCATCACGTTGATATTGCTGCCCAACAATTGCGGGTTGCCAAAGGACGGCGTAAAGGCATGGCTGTCGATGGCCTCCCAGGTCGGGCAAAGCGGATCCTTCGAGCCGCAACTCCAACCGACCGAACCCAAGGCCGTCTGCGCAGGACCCGTATAGCTATTGCTTTGAACCGAGTCATAGGCCCGGTACCTGCCCCAGCCGCCTCGAACCACGGTCTTGCCATTGCCAAATATGTCGAACGCGGCGCCGAAGCGTGGAGAGAAGAAAAGCGGCCTGCTATTGGCACCCGAGAGAGGGATGCTGGAGTTTGACGCATGCCACGATACGCCCGGGTTATTGCCGGTTGAAGCCGCCGCGTACGCCGCGGGGTCGAAGATCGCCAAACCCAGGCCCGGTGCATACGGCTTGGCATAGTGCTCGAACCGCATGCCGTATTGGACGGTGATCCGCCGGGTCAGCTTCCAATCATCCTGCGCATAGAAAGCGGCGATGTTCTGTGCGATCTGCGAGGGAGGTGGCAGTGCCTGTTCGAAATACCCAGCCTGTCCAATGCCCATAAGGATGTCGGCGTACTCGTTGCCCGTCGCAGACCCTGCCCAAGAGGCGTACTGAAGAACGCCCATGAACTGGCCCCAATTGTCTTGCTTGTTGTACACATGCTCGTAGTAGAAGCCGTACTTCGTGCTATGTGTCTTGATCACCTTCGTCAGGTTTGCGGCAGCGCTGGGGATTCCCTTGTACGCTATCATCGTCGGATGGTAGTCGTGGCCCACATCTCCGAAATTCGGAATACTGTCTCCCCAGCTAAGAACTGCTGGCAAGTCGGGGTTGCCGAAGATGCCTTTTAGAGGGAAGCCGGCTTCGGAGCGCAACACTTTCTTAGGGTCGACCGGAGAGCTGGGGAAATTAATGTACGTGTAGCCGAAATGGCCCTCTAGGGTCATCGTTGGAGAAAAGACGTGCAGAAGCGTTGTGGTAAGTGAATCCGAGCCATTCAACCCGACTGTGGGGGTCTGCGGAGGAACGGACCAGTCTCCCGCCCCCACCCATAATCCCGTCGGCATATTCGCGGTCTCCCGCTGCCTGCTCCAGGTGACGTAAGCCTTGGTATTGTCGCTGATGTCATAGTCGCCGCGAACCACGTTTTGGTAAGAAGTTTGCGGCGCTGCGAATTGTTGGATGTAGTTGTAGCCTCCGTGGGTCGTGGGGTCCACATAGTGTCCAGCAGGGGTTTCCGCAATCATGAGCGCCTGCGCCGCCGGAGAGATACATTGCGATGACAGAATTCCACCAGTAATGGTGCAGCCCGCGTTTGCCCTCGTATCAAATCCCGCCCAGCTACCCGAAGCGGGTGCCTGCGGAACAACGCCCATCCCCGGACGCGTCACGCCATAGGTAGCGACTTGGCTAAAATCGCCTTTCAACATCGCAGCGGTTGGAATGAAGGCGCGGTCTACGCCGCCATCCAAATGTTGATCGTAGTATTCGAAACCCTCGAAGAAAAAGAATTTCCGCCGACTTCTGTTGAAACCAGTGCCTGGAATAAGTATCGGGCCTCCGACATTGAAGCCCGGGTAATAGTAGGAATCATTCGGCCTGGGCTGATTGACTGTCGACTCCTTGTTGAAAGCGTCATTTGAGTTGAGCACATGATTGCGTGCATACAAGTAGCCCGCGCCATGGAACTGGCTGCCACCGCCCTTGGTGTTGGTATTCACCACCACTGGTCCCTTGGCATTCTCGGCTGTGAAGTTGGAAGTCAGCACCTTAACTTCTGAAATCATCTCCGGGTTCGGGTTTACGGGAGTCGCGGCACCGGAGGCGCCGGGGTCAAAAGTGTTCTGTCCGTCTTGGGTAATACCCACCTGTTGCCCATTGATGTTTACGGAACTGAGCCCGCCCGCGTTACAGCCGTTGCCGGCACAGAAACCGTTGATGCCTACCACTTCACCGCTGTAGGCAGCTTTGTTTATGGCTCCGTTCGCCGAGAGTGTGGCACCCGGCAAAATCTTGATGAACTCGCTCGCGTTGCGACCGACCAAAGAAAGCTTTTGCAACTCTTCCGAAGAAATCAGAGCCGATTTCTCGCCGGAATCCACCGTCGCCAAATCTGTGACCGCGCTCGTTACCGTAACCGTTTCAGTTGTTACACCGACCTTCAGCTCGATGTTCATCGTCCTTGTATCGGCACCATTCAGAACGATGCCGGTCCCATGCCACTTCTGAAAGCCCTTCATTTCCACCGTGACTTCATACTTGGAGGCAGGCAACGTCGGTACCGAGAAGAACCCTTCCTGGTTGGTCACCGTCTTTCGCGTTTCTCCAGAAGAAGTGTCTTTAACAGTGACGCTGGCTCCGACCACCACGGCGCCACTGCCATCTCCAACAGTGCCGCTGAGAGTGGCGAATTGGGATTGCGCGAAGGCGATTGGCTGTATCAAAAGAAGTGCTGCGAGAACAACACTTGCAGCTACGAGTAGCCAGCTCATTTCACGGTCCCTCTTCCCAAGTGAAAGCTGCTTTGCAGGGAACCCTACGATCGGGAACCACACGAGACTCTTCAACACGCTAGCACCCCCAAATTAACTCAAATTTAAATGAAGCACCCCGGAAAACGATTGGTCCCTACTTCGGAGGCCAAATCGTCACCGTAAGCGTTTACGGTCACAAGTAAACGCTTACGCTTGATGTGCCGTTTTTACTCCTGCGGTGAGGTCGTGTCAAGCGCTCTTTTTAGAAATCTGATGACCAATATCGTTTTTTTAGTGAAATAACGTGGGTTCTCCGCTGGGAAGCGGGGACGATACCCGACTCAGGGGATCTTGAATTGGGAGGATGGTCAATTCAGCGCCAACCACAAGCCTCCTGGATGGCTCCTAAAGAACAAATTGTCTGTCTTGGATTAACATTCTGGGTTTCTCCATGAAACACCACCGTTCCAGGCACTTCCCAGGATGCGCCGTCTAGGGCTCAAAGCTCCCAATGTAGGCGCCGAAAAGACGGTTCTGCCAAAGGGCAATGAGAGAATTGACGGCTGTTTGAGCCAATGACGCTGATTTGGAGCAGAGGATTTGCTAGAATCCTCCTGGGCGCATGCGCAGATTTCTCTTTGTCCTTCTGGGCATTCTGGCGGGTTGTTCCTGCCTCGTTCCTAAATTACTCCTGCTTCCGCGTGTCTCTGCATCTGTCCGTCTAAATAGGCAAGGAGCGAACTATCCGCTTGTCGGATTTCCACGGGGAAATGCGAATACAGACAGTTCTGTTTCAGCCAAAGAGCCCGGCATGCATTTCCGTGACATAGCTGAACTGGCCGACCTTACGACTATCCCGCATTCGCGTTTCGACCGGCGCTATGTTCTCGATACCATGGCGGGCGGTGGTATTGCACTGCTCGACTGCGATAACGATGGCAAGCTCGACATCGCTGTCGTTAATGACTCGACAATCGAAAGGTATCTAGCCGGTGGCGACTTGACGGTCACTCTCTACCGCCAAGACGGGAACTCCCCCTCGCCGCATTTCACGGACATCACCAAGTCAGCCGGCTTGACGACGAAAGGCTGGGGAATGGGCATTGCCGTCGGCGACTATGACAACGACGGATTGCCGGATCTTTACGTGACCGGTTACGGACACAATGTGCTGTATCACAATCTCGGAGGCTGCAAGTTCGAGGACGTCACCAAAAAGGCCGGCCTTGAAGTCGGCGGCTTCAGTACCGGTGCAGCTTGGGCCGATTATGATCGAGACGGGCACATCGATCTATTTGTTGCGCGTTATGTTCACACCGATGCTCGTCACTTACCCGACCCCGTACACTCCTTAGGCTACAAGGGAGTCCTTGTCGAGTTACCAGACACCATGGAAGGAGAAACCGACTTTCTTTTTCGAAATCGCGGAGATGGCACCTTTGAGGATGTCTCCGAAAAGGCAGGTGTGAATGACCCCCACAAGCTTCACGGCATGGGGATTGTATGGGGTGACTACGACAACGACGGATGGCCCGATCTTTTCGTAACGAATGACTCGGGTTGGAACTTCCTTTACCACAACAAGCATGACGGCAGCTTTGAGGAAATTGGGATTCCCTCGGGCACAGGGCTTGGTCCATTTGGTCAGAACTTCGGAAACATGGCAGCGGATTTTGCGGATTTCGATCGCGATGGGATGCTCGACCTCTTCGTCGCACGCTTCGGCAATCAACCCGCAAGCTTGTACAGGAACGGCGGCGACCAATTCATCGATATCGCTGGCAAAGCTAAGATTGCTGGTCCTACCTTTGCTCCCGTGAAATGGGGAACAGGGTTCGGTGATTTTGATAACGACGGGTGGCCAGACATCCTCATCGCCAACGGCAATTTCTCTTCTTTGATGGACAAGCTGCCCAACGAAGTCCGTTTCGCTGAACCACTCCAGCTGTTTCGCAATCTTGGCAATCGAGCCTTTGAAGAGATCGCCGACCGGGCTGGCCTCAACGTGCCTCCGCTACGATCCCGCAGGGGTACGGCTTTCGGAGACATCAATAATGACGGCAATCTAGACGCTGTCGTCTTCAACGTTAATGGGCCACCTTCCTTGTTCATTAACGAGACTTCTAATTCGAATCACCGCGTGCTCTTTTGCTTGATCGGCGCCAAGAGTAATCGCGCTGCAATTGGAGCCCGGGTTGCCGTAACGACTTCGACCATGACCCAGATTGATGAAGTGCGGGCAGGCGGCAGTTACAACTCCACGAACGACGTGCGCCTGCATTTTGGACTTGGGACGGACCCCATCATGAGCAAAGTTCAAGTCCAATGGCCCAGTGGACTCAAGCAGGAATTCGTTGGGGTGCCGGGGGACGCCATCTACGAGATCACAGAGGGGCAAGCGATCAAGAAAAGGGCTGCGCTCCCCGCTCCCTGAGTTTCATTCCTCTCTGTATGGAATTCGAGCATCCCCATCCCGGCACCCAAGTTGCCTACAGACACCTAGCTGGACTATGTGGGCCCTCGCAATATTGCAAAATTCCCGAACAGCCGGCCTTCGTTGACAAACCATCAAGGATGAAGTTAACTCGTTTCTTTAATCGATCAAATAGTGCGGAACTTCAGGGTGGAGATGGAGTTACCGGCAACTTGTGCCTAGTCGCGTTACTTAGAGCGTCTGGCTTGGCCAAGGTTTTTCTCTGACGGCGCACAGGTATTTGAGTTTCCGGAGTTCTTCGGAGTATGGGGAGAAAAGTCACACTCTTTGACCTCGCCGATGCTCTTGGCGTTTCAACGGGCACGGTTCACCGCGCGCTGCATGGCCACCGAGATGTGAACCTGCAGACCAAGACGCGGGTCTTGCGCCTTGCCAAATCTATGGGCTATCGGCCCAATCTGGCCGCGCGGTATTTATCTCTCAAGCGGAACTACAGAATTTCTGTCAACACTCTCAAAGGCACAACTTCGTTTTGGGACGAGGTGCGCTCTGGCATCGAGAAGGAAGCCAACCTGATTGGTCTCGACAATGTGGAACTCGAATTTCGAACCTATCCCCGGCTTGGAGAAGGTGAACCCGAAGCCTTCGAAGAAGCCCTTCGGGCAAAGGTCGACGGCATCATATCGTTCCCGAGCCATCCGAAAAGTTTTCGCGCGTGCATGCGTCGAGCGTCCCGTGCTCGGATCCCGGTGGTCTGCGTCGCCACGGACGCACCCGATACCGACCGTCTGGGGGTGGTTTCGATTGACACCATGGCCAGCGGTGGTCTGGCAGCGGACCTGATTGGACAGGTGATTGACGGCAAGGGCAAAGTCGCTACAACTCTTAGCGATCTGCAGATTACGGAGCACGCGGAAAAATGTCACGCTTTTGAAAGCACGCTGCGCTCCTTTTATCCGGCGATGCAACTTGTCGCCAAGATCGAGGATCATGATATCGAGACGGAAGCTTACGACAAGTGCCGCGAGCTCTTCAGGGCACATTCAGACCTGGCTGGCATTTACATCACAACGGAGGCTTCTATTCCTGTTTTCGAAGCAGCCCGCGATGCCGGGATGCTCCAGCAACTCACCATCGTCACCACGGACATCTTTCCTTCCCTTGTCCAACAGATCCGCGCGGGTTCCGTGCTCGCAACAATCTATCAGCGCCCGCACACTCAGGGACGCATGGCATTCCGCGTTCTCCACGAATTTCTTGTTCACGGCTCTTGTCCGTCCCCGCAGGTCACCCTCGCTCCGCACGTGATCACGCGCGGAAGCCTCGATTTCTTTCTGCTCAGGAAAGCGATTGAATCGACCCCAGAAAAGGGAGCCCAAATACAGTTAGATTCTCACGAACTGGAAGGCTTTGCCATCGAGTAGGCGCCGTCAGGATTCGGTCAGCCTTACCAGAATCCTTCCTCTTTCTGGTTGCCGATGGATCCCTGTTTTTGACGGGATGAGCTAGTTTTCCGTCCAACGACTGCACGAGTGCGATCCTGCAATTTCAATGCGGTGTCGCCTGCGAATGCTCCGGCGGTTCAGCGGCCAGCGGCAGCGGAATTTCTAGAGAGCCGATGCGATTCCCAACGGCATCACGCACCGCCAATCTTAGCCACGCTGCCTGTGTGGGAATGTCAACCCACTGCCGCGCGCGATAGGCGCCGCTGCGGACCTGCTCGAAAAGCTTTGGCGGAAATGTTTCATCAACACTCGTACGCGTGCCTAGCAGCAGGTTGCCATCCGTATCATACGCGGCAAAGTGGAACTCCAGGTTGCCATGATGGGTGCCGTCGGCGGGAACGACAAAAGTGAGTTGTTTTCCAAGAACAGCATAGTCAATCGCGTAGCGCTGAATTTGCACTGCGTCCCATTTCTTTTGTGACGCAAAGGCTGGCAAGTGTGAGAGTTGATTGATCTGATCCGGAGTCACGAGCGCAGGCGCTCCCTCCGCCGCGACATGGGCCTCGACGATGAGTTCGCGTGCGAGAGGCGCTCCACGCTGTATTGTGGCGTCGACATAATCGAACGGCGCTTTGGCCGCTTTTCCCCTTAAAGCGCTTTCATCGTCCGCGAAATAGCTGTGCCGATAGGAGAGGTGATAGCCCTTTTGTGTAAGAATGACGCGGATTTTGAGAAGGCCGCCGTCAAATTTCATGTTCCGCGGAGAATAGCTCAGAGTGTAGTAGTTCGCACCTTCTTCCGTGGCAGTCGCGACCGCGCGTTCCAGGCCATTCGTATTGTAAAAAGCATGGCCACCGGAACCCTGCGCTATTTCGTCCATCGCGTCGTGCTCGGCAGCAAGTTCCTGCATGAACTTCGCGCTGGCACGAGCCATGGAACCCTGCGCCCGAAAGGTTCGAGAGTTTGCTGTCGCGTATATGGGATCGATGGTCAAGCCGCGGTTGTCCACGGGATACACGGCAACCTGGCTGAGCGTGAGGCGGTCGACGGCTTCACGCATTTCCGGGGTGTAGTTTGCAATGGCGACAAAGGGGTCAATGGCCGCGCCTCCCGGAAGAACGCCGGCAGGGAAAGATCCAGAAAGCCAGATAAGGTTTTTACGGCCTGGCAATCCGCTTAAAAATCGCGATATTTCAACAAACGCTCCGAGGGTTGTTTCCACGCGCCTCGCGAGAAAATACGTACTTGCCATCGATTCCAGATTTCCCAGCCGATCGATCATGGCCTGAGGTCCCGAGTAATTTGGTACGGCGCCGCTGTCAAATAGAAATTCTGAAGGCGTGGGCTCACTCGCCGGGGCCGGCGAGAGAGGCGTCGTATTCGGGTTGGTTTCCTTCCGGTTCATCGCAGAGATGAGCTGATTTTCATCGTCGGTGAATCCTTGAACCAAATGAACCTTGTTGCTAAGCACAAAGATGGCGAAGCGGCTTCCGGCCGGCTTGCTCTTGAGGAACTTGACAATCTCCTTGTGTGCGAAAGGCTGATCATCGATCGGAGTGTTAAGCACATCGTAGAGAAGTATGTTCAGGGGAAGATTGTCGTTCACCGGGGAAAGATTCAGAAACGTGTTCGGAGGAAG
>WNFA01002984.1_pt1 | contig 19983 bp, 19 predicted proteins | sample 5400481 | NCBI WGS metagenome assembly WNFA01 (sample SAMN13153340, study PRJNA577476) | soil metagenome | isolation source: 120 cm saprolite under Douglas fir tree site 2 hole 1 replicate 2 | place: USA:California | collected 2015-04-18
CTGCTGCGCGGCGGCGTAGTCGTCGGCGCCGAAGGCGGGCGCCATGTGCACGAGCCCAGTCCCCTCGTCGGCACTGACAAACGCGCCCGCCACGATGACCGCGCGCTGGCCTTCCTGGGGCAGCGGCACCATCTCGAGCGGGCGCACGTATTTCTGGCCGACGAGATCGCGGCCCGGATATCCGGCCACGCGCGGCGCCTGCGCCAGCGGTTTGCCGTGCACATGCACGTCACCGGCCCGCTGAGCCGCGGCGATGTAGCGGACGCCCTCGATCTCCCATTCGCCGTATTCGATGTCGGGATGCACTGCGACCGCGACGTTGGCGAGCAGGGTCCACGGCGTTGTGGTCCAGATGACGAGCTGGCGCGCGGTGTCACTCGCGAGCGGAAAGGTGACATAGACGGAATTCGTCTGTACCGTCTCATAGCCCTGCGCCACTTCGTGCGACGACAGCGCGGTGCCGCAACGCGGGCAATACGGCAGGACCTTGTGGCCGCGATAGAGGAGCGCCTTCTCGTGCAGGCGCTTGAGCAGCCACCACACGGTCTCGATGTACGGATTGCTGTACGTGATGTAGGGATGCTCGTAGTCGAGCCAGTACCCGATGCGGTCCGACAGCGATTCCCAGTCCGTCTTGTACTTGAAGACGCTTTCCTTGCACAGCTTGTTGAACCGCTCGACGCCGTACGCCTCGATCTCGCGTTTGCCGTTGATGTGGAGCGCCTTCTCGACTTCGATCTCGACCGGCAAGCCGTGCGTGTCCCACCCCGCGATGCGCGTCACGCCCTGCCCCAGCATCGTGTGGTAGCGACAGATCAGATCCTTCAGGGTTCGCGAGAACACGTGGTGGATCCCTGGCCGGCCGTTTGCCGTCGGTGGGCCTTCGAAGAAAATGAACGGCGGGCCGTAGCGCGTCGCCTCACTGACGCGCGTGAACAGCCGCTCGAGTTTCCACGTGGCGAGCAGCTGTTTTTCCAGCTCGTCGATCGTCTGCGTTGGATCGGACGGCGGATACGTCATTAATTCAGTCGCTCCAACACGCCGCGTACCACGGCCGCGAGTCGCGGCTCGGCGCCGCGCGCGACCGCGATGATCTGCTCGACGGACGTCGGCTCGAGCGCGTCGGGCAGGCAAGTATCGGTGATAATCGAGAGGCCGAGCACGCGCATCCCCTGGTGCACCGCGGTGATCACCTCGGGCACCGTGCTCATGCCGACGAGGTCGGCTCCCATCGCGCGCAGCATGCGGTATTCGGCGCGCGTTTCGAGATTCGGACCGGGCACCGCGACGTAGACGCCTTCGCGCAACACGATCTTGTTGTCGAGCGCGACGGCGCGAGCGAGGCGGCGCAATTCCGGATCGTACGCCACCGACATGTCGGGGAAGCGCGGCCCTTCCGCGTCGACGTTCGGCCCGACCAGCGGATTGTCCCCGAGCAGGTTGATGTGGTCGGAGATCAGGACGAGGTCACCGGTGGCCCACAGGGGATGCATGCCGCCCGAGACGTTCGAGACGATCAGTGTCTTGGCGCCGAGCGCCTTGAGGACGCGCACCGGAAACGCAACCTGCTGCAGCGTGTAGCCCTCGTAGCGATGGAAGCGTCCCTGCATCATCGCGACGCGCCGGCCGCCGAGCGTGCCCAGCAGCAAGCGGCCCGCATGCGTCTCGACGGTGGAGGTCGCAAAGCCCGGCACGTCGGGATAGGGAATCGACGCGTCGGCGCGCAGCTCGTTGGCGAGTGCGCCGAGACCGGTACCGAGGATGACGGCGACGTCCGGAACGATTGCGGTCCGCGTCTTGACGGCGCGGACCGCGTCTGCCACGGAGACTGCGTTCAAGCTTTCTGGCTCCCTCCATCCAGCGCGCGCAGCTCGGCGAGCTGTCGCTCCAACAGCGCCCGGAAACCGCCCATATACTGCTGAAACTGCCGCTCCGTCTCCGCCATCTTCGCCTGCACGACGTTCTCGGCGCTGCGCGCTTCGTCGAGCAGACGCTTGGCTTCCGCCTCCGCCTCGCGCACGATCACCTGTCCTTCACGCTCCGCGGCCGCCCGCGTATCCTGGCGCAGCTGCTGCGCGGCGACCAGCGCCTCGTTCATCGCCTTCTCACGCTCGCGAAACACGCGCAGCTGCTCGGTGAGCGCGGAGAGGCGCTCTTCGAGCACCTGGCGCTCCCGGATCGCGCGCTCCAGCGCATCGGCGACCCGCATCCGGAAGTCTTCGACACCCAGCGTGTCGTAGCCGCGGAGGGTCTTCCGGAATTCCTGCTTGCGGATGTCGAGCGGCGTCAGGGTAAACGCTTCGTCGTTCATCTCGGACCGAACAGCGCTGTACCCAACCGGATCACCGTTGCTCCCTCCGCGACTGCCGTAGCGTAGTCGCCGGACATCCCCATCGAGAGGGTCCCCAGCCATAGTCCTTCCTCCTCCTTGATTCTATCACGCAGGACGCGCAGTCCACGGAACGCCTGTCGCTGCACATCCACGTCGTCGGTAAACGGCGCCAGCGTCATCAGTCCCTCGAGGCGAAGATTGCCCAGCGCGGCGATGTCCCGCGCCAGCACCGGCGCCTCCTCCGGCGCGCACCCGCTTTTTTGCGGCTCCCGCGCCACGTTCACCTGCAACAACACCCGCTGGGGGGGGGGCGTCGATGATCTGCGATGCAATTCCGTCGCCAGCTCCAGCGAGTCGAGCGAATGCACCACCTCGAACCGTCCCACGGCCGCGCGCGCCTTGTTGCGCTGCAAGTGTCCGATCAGATGCCAGCGCGCCCCGGTGAGATCGCGCAGCTCATCCTGCTTCTGCAGCGCTTCCTGCACGCGGTTCTCGCCGATGTCCGGAAGTCCCGCGTCCAGCGCCGCGCGAACGGCGTCCGTGCCGAACCCCTTCGTCACCGCCACAATCGTCACGGCGTGCGGCGTCAGCTTTGCAATCGTGACCCTCACCTGATCCAGGCGCTCGGCGAGGGCCTCGAAACCCATAGCCGATCAATCTAACGCCTAAAGAGGGTCCGTATGATCTCGGCCAGTTGTGGGCTCGGATTGAGGTGGTAACCCCGTCGCAGATAGGCCAATGCGGTGGCTGAATCACCGCGGATTGCCGCCGCGTTGCCCAGCTCCAGGAAGGGCACCGAAAACGACGTCGCGACCTGTTGGGATGCAGGATCGAGCTCGAGCGTGTCGACGGAGAACAACTTCCCGAATTGGAAAACGGAGTCCGCCAGGTACCGCGTGCGAGCGGTATCCACCATCGTTCCCTGGATGCCGCGGATCCACTGGCGCACGGTGTCGGCGCGTGGCGAAACCTTGAAAACCAATCCTTGAAAGACGATGTGCGGGTCGAGGCCCAGCCAGGAACCGCGGCCCGACGACACGCCGAACGTCACCGCCCGCTTCCCCAAATTGGCCGCGATCGCGTAAAGGATGACTTGGTCGGACGTCCGCAGGACCTGTCCCTTCTTGATCGGCAGGGCGAATGGGCCCGACTGGAAAACCTGGTCCTCCGCGGGACGAAACGGCTGCAACGTCGCGATATCGGCGAGCGTCAAGGGCAGCGCTGGACGGGAGGGCGGCACAGGCGGCGCGAGACTCCGATAGATCGCCGGCGCGTGGGCCGGATCGAAGGGACGGAGCGGGAGCGATGCGAGCTGCCTCAAGTACCACTCGAGATTCGCGAGCGAGAGATTGATGAGCGTGACGTCCTGGCGCACGCCTTCGACTTCCTGCAGGTACCAGACGGGGAAGGTATCGTTGTCGCCGTAGCTGAAGAGCACGCCGTACGGCTCGACCGCTTGCAGCAAGTTGTACGCGACGTCGCGGGCCACGGTCGCATCGGGACCGTGACGACGGGAGGCCGCCCGGAAATTGAAGACGAACGGCAGGAGCGCGATGACCGTCGCGAGTGCGACTGCGCCGCGGCGAGCGGCAACGGCGTACTGGCGCGACGCCCAGCGAATCAGTCGCACCAACCCGAACGCGGCGAACACGCCCCACACCTGAAAACTCACGACAAAGAAGTAGTCGCGTTCGCGCACCTCATGTTGGCCGATGGTCTGATACTGGTTCCAGAACAGCGAGAAGCCCGGCTTGAAGTTCATGTAGATGACGAGTCCGAATCCCGTCACCAGCCACACCGTGCCGAGGAGATAGGTGATGCCGGCATCGCTGCGGCGCGCGTACGTGACGCCGAAGAAGCCAAGCGTCGTGAACACCAACGCCACCGCCACCATGGCGACGAGCGGCAACGACCGCGCCCATTGCCACGAGCAGTACTGGAAGTAGTTGATGAATTGTTGAGTCAGAATCGTCGCGTTCCGTCCCGGATTCCCGGCGCCGGGAGAGTATAAGGGACTATCGAATATCCCCCGGCTGCCGAACTGCTCGCGCCGAATCACCGCGAGCAGATTGCCCCACGTCTCCGGATCCGCCTCGTTCAGGATGGGATGCAGACCGGACCGGATATAGAGGAAAGCGTAGATCGACACGCCGATGGCGGCGACGCCGAGCGCCACGAGCGGAAAGGCCCGCGATCCCACCATCCAGCATGCCACCGCCGCCCCGAGCACCAGCGCGCCACTCAAGATCAGCAGCATCGTGCTGCCGAGTCCTCCGGCGATCAGCGTCAACCAGAGCGCGGTCAGCGTCGCCCATTCGGCCCATTCGATGCGGCGCCGGGCCGGATCGAGCGCGGGCGTCATGCGCAACGTGTACGCCATGAACACCGATACGGCCGGTCCCACGAGCAGCGCGAGCAGGTGATTCCCGATCGATAGCGCCGCGATGTAGATGATCAGCAGCAGCATGTGAGTCGGCTTTTCGGTGCCGCGCAGATCGCGCCACCGCAGGCAGAGCCAGCAGATCGCGGCGATGCTGAACGTCGCCACGGTGTAGACCTCGGTCTCGTTGCTGTTCTGCCACTCGGTGAACGTGAATGCCGAGAGAATCGCCGCGGCCGCCGCTCCGCCGATGCGCAGCCACCGTTCTTCCCCGGCGAGCAACCGCTGCGCGACGAGGAAGAGGCACCCCGCGCCCGCCGCGGAAAAACAGGCGCTCATCAAATTGGTCCGCCACGCGTATTGGCCGAGCACGACGAACTGTGCCCACACGTGACCGAGCAGCACGAACAGCGGCGTCCCCGGCGGATGTGGAACGCCCAGGACTCTAGAAGCCGTAATGAATTCCCCCGCGTCCCACAGCGTGACGGTGGGCGCGAGCGTGATCACATAACCGATGAGGACCAGGAACGCGACTGCGGCCGCTTCCCGGTACGGAGGACGGGAAGGATCAGCTAACAGGCTGTGTCACGCGCTCGCCGCCCTCGAGATGAGAGACGGCACCGGAGAGCAGATCGCGAACCTGCGGCGGTGTGAGGTGGCGATACAGGAGCCCGTGACTCGCGACGGAGATCGTCGACGTCTCCTCCGAGACGACGAGCACTGTGGCGTCGGTTTCCTCCGACAACCCCAGCGCGGCCCGGTGCCGCGTGCCGAGGGACTTGTCGGCGACCTTGAACTGTGTGAGCGGCAGCACGCAGCCGGCGCCGATGATCTGGTCGCCGCGGATGAGGACGGCGCCGTCGTGCAGCGGCGAATACGGCGTGAAGATCGTGGTCAGCAGATCCGCCGAGACCTTCGCTTCCATGGGAACGCCGGTCGTGATGAACTCTTCGAGGCCGATGTCGCCTTCGACGGCGATGATCGCGCCGGTGCCGGCGCGCGACAGGCGATCGAGCGCCTCGGCGATCTCTTCCGCTACCGATTGGCGGTCGCCGCGCGAGAAGGCGCGCATAAACCGAGACTGGCCCAGTCGCGCGAGCGCGTTGCGCAGCTCCGGCTGGAAGACGACGACCGCCGCGAACGCGCCGTACGTGAACACGACGCCCAGCAAGGTGCTGATCATCGTGAACTTGAGGAACACGGCGACGAAGTAGGTCAGCGACAGGATGACGAGACCGATCACGATCTGCAGCGCCCGCGTGCCGACCAGGAACAGCAGGAACCGGTAAATCACGAACGTCACGATCAGGATCTCGAAGAGATCCGGCCAGAGCCGCGGCGACAGGAATTTGAAGGCGTCTACGTTCACGTTGAGCTGATCGTGGCGCTCGCCAGTGAGAGTGCTTCCCGTGTCAGGGCGACGTCGTGAACTCGGAATAGCCGCGCCCCCCGCTCCCAGGCGAGGGCACAGGCGACGGCCGTCGCGCGATCGCGATCTTCGACCGGCCGTCCCGTCGCCGCGCCTAAAAAGCGTTTGCGCGACAGGCCGACGGCTACAGGATAGCCCACGCCGACGATCGTTGCCAGTTCGTCGAGCAAGCGAAAGTTGTGCTCGGCGGTCTTGGCGAACCCAAAGCCGGGGTCGAGCACGATCCGCTCCCGCGCAATCCCGACGCTTTCCGCCCGTGTCGCGGTGACCGCGAGCTCCGCGGCGACCTCGGCGGCGACATCCTGGTACGTCGCCAGGCTGTCCATCGTCGCCGGCGTGCCGCGCATGTGCATCAGGATCACGCCCGCCTTCGTCTCAGCGGCGAGAGGCGCGAGACCGGGGTCGAAACTGAGCCCGGACACATCGTTGATGACGGCGGCACCAGCGTCGAGCGCCGCGCGCGCGACGGCAGCCTTCCGCGTATCGACCGAAACAGCGCCGATCCCGCGTTTCACGAGCTTCTCGATGACCGGAATGACGCGGGCGATTTCCTCAGCGGCGGGTACCGGCAGGGCGCCGGGACGGGTGGACTCGCCGCCGATATCAATCAGCCGACTGCCGTCAGCCATCAGCTTTTCGCCGAGGGCAAGTGCAGCGTCTACGGACTCAAGCCGGCCACCATCGGAGAACGAGTCCGGCGTGACATTGATGATGCCGATGATCACCGGCTTGTCGAGCGCGACTGCCCCGCCCCGAATCGCCCATGATCGCGGCGGCTCGGCCCGAGTCGCGAGAATTTGGCCGAGTGGCAGCGCGAGCCGCGCGAGCTCCGCGGGGGCGCGATCGTAGCGCGCGAGCGGGGCAAGCCGGCTCGCCGCCGCGGCGACGAGTGCCCATCCATCTCCGGTCAGCACATCGGCGCCGGACTTGGTCGCCCAGTGCACCAGCGCTTCGCGTTCTGTCTCGGTGATGGCTTCGATCAGCACGACGAGCGGCTCGATGCCCGTCGCGGCAAACCAAGCGGGCTGGGATTCCCAGCCGCGCGCCGCGAGCGCCGCGCGCACCGCCTCGGGCGTGTGCGCGGCGAGCGCGGTGACTTTCATGAGGAGATTATCGCAGCGCTTGCACGACGCGCAGCCGGGCCGCCCGCCACGCGGGGAAGAAGCCGCCGATCAGTCCCATCACGACCGCGAAGAGAAACCCGTTGAGCAGGAGTAACGGCGTCACCGCGGGCGGCGGGTCGTCGCGATTGATCCGGAGTTTTGAAAAGTCGGCCGCTGGCGGAGAAGCGGTCACGCCCCAGCTGGCTCAGGCGGCGGATTCCGCAACACGCCTCCTGCGGTGCGCGGCGCCTTCTCCCGCTCCGCGGGCTCAGTCTCGGCGCGCGGCGTGGGCGGCGTCGGCGGAGTGTAGGGCGGCAACGGCTGCCCGGCGACCACCATCTCGACCTGCTCGCGCTCCAACGTCTCCCGCTCGAGCAGCGCGGCGGCGAGTCGATCGAGCGCGGCGCGCCGCTCCGCGAGAATGCGGGTCGCGTCGCTGTAGGCGTGCGTAAGGATGCTTCTCACTTCCTCGTCGACGAGCTGTGCCGTGCGGTCCGAAATCTCCCGCCGCTGCACCACTTCGCGGCCCAGGAAGATCTCCTGCTCGCGGTCGCCCACGGCGATCGGACCGATGACCGCGCTCATGCCAAACTGGGTGACCATGCGGCGCGCGATATTAGTGGCCTGCTGGATGTCCTGCGCCGCGCCCGGCGTCACCTTCTCCGGCCCGAACACGAGCTCTTCGGCGACGCGGCCGCCGTACGCCATCGCCAGTCGCGATTCGATCGAGCGCTTCGTGTACTTGTGCAGCTCTTCCTCGGGCAAATAGGCCGTGAGACCGAGCGCCCGGCCGCGCGGAATGATCGTCACCTTGTGCAGCGGATCGGCGTCGGGCACGGTGAGCCCGACCAGCGCGTGCCCCGCCTCGTGATAGGCGACCAGGCGACGCTCCTCGTCGGAGAGCACGCGGCTCTTCCGCTCGAGGCCCAGCATCACTTTGTCCTTCGCGTCTTCGAAGTCCTGCATGTCGACCTGCGCCTTGTTGCGGCGCGCGGCCAGCAGCGCGGCTTCGTTGATGATGTTCGCGAGCTCGGCGCCGGCGAGACCCGGCGTGCCGCGCGCGATCCGCTCGAGGTTCACACCCGGCGCCATCGGGATCTTGCGCACGTGGACGCGGAGGATCTGCTCGCGACCCTTGAGGTCGGGCATGTCCACGACGATTTGCCGATCGAAGCGCCCGGGCCGCAGCAGCGCCGGATCGAGAATGTCGGGCCGGTTCGTCGCGGCGAGCAGGATCACGCCTTCGTTCGATTCGAAGCCGTCCATTTCCACGAGCAGCTGGTTCAGCGTCTGCTCGCGCTCGTCGTGACCGCCGCCCAGCCCGGCGCCGCGGTGGCGGCCGACGGCGTCGATCTCGTCGATGAAGACGATGCAGGGCGCGTGGGCCTTGCCCTGCTCGAAGAGGTCGCGCACGCGCGACGCGCCGACGCCGACGAACATCTCGACGAAGTCGGAGCCCGACATCGAGAAGAAGGGCCGGCCCGCCTCACCGGCGACCGCTTTGGCGAGCAGCGTCTTGCCGGTTCCCGGAGGCCCGACGAGCAGCGCGCCCTTCGGCAGCCGGCCGCCGAGGCGCTGGAATTTCTGCGGGTCCTTCAGGAAGTCGATGATCTCCTCGAGCTCCTGCTTCGCCTCATCGCAGCCGGCGACGTCGGCGAACGTGACTTTGGGCGTGTCGCCCGCAAGCAGCTTCGCCTTGGACTTTCCGAACGCAAAGGCGCGATTGCCGCCCTGCTGCATCTGCCGCAGCATGAAGATCACGAGGCCGAAGATCAGCAGGTACGGCAGGAACGTCAGCAGCACCACGCCGAACGACTGGCCCGCTTCGCGCGCGCGCACGTCGACGCCCTTGGTGCCGAGCGCTTCGACCCATTTGTTATCGGCTTCGAACGGCAGCAGCACGTTGAAGCGCTCGACCGTCTGGCGCTTCACGACGACGGGCCGCTGGAACGCGCCGCGCACCTTCTGCCGGTCGGCGATCTCCACGGAGGAGATGTTGCCGGCGTTCAGCTCTTCCATGAACTGGGAGTAGGTGATCTCGGCTTCCTCGCGGCGGCGGCTCGAGGCGAGCTGCACCAGCGCGATCGTCCCGACGATCAGGAGCGCCCAGAACGAGAGCGTCCGCAGCATCCGGGCCCAGTTGAATTCCCGCGGGGGCGGGGGCAAGCGATTGGCCATCTACGTCAGACTCGCGATATAAGGAAGGTGCCGGAAGTTTTCGGCGTGATCGAGGCCGTAGCCGACGAGAAACAGCGTCGGAGCATCGAATCCGATGAACTTCGCTTCCAGCTCCAGATGTTTAGCCACATGTTTGTGCAACAACGCGCAGATCTCCAGACTTTGCGGCCGGCGCTCACGCAACAGCCCGACCAGCTTGTTCAATGTCTTGCCCGTGTCGATGATATCCTCGACCAGCAAGATGTGCTTTCCTTCCAGCTCCGTCTCAGGGTCGTACACCAGTCGTACGTTCCCGCTCGACACCGTGCCCTCGCCGTAGCTCGATGCAACGAGGAAATCCACCTGCAACGGCCGCTCGATCCGTCGCACCAGATCGCTCAAGAAGATGAAGCTGCCCTTCAGGAGCCCGAGGACGAGCAGATCACCATCGGGATACGCATCGGTGATCTCACGGCCCAGCTCACGCACCCGCTCGCCGATCGTCTCCTCATCGAAGACGATGCGCTTGAGCTCACGCCCTCCGGTCTGCCTGAGCTGCGCCGTGCTCGGTAACATCCAACCTCACCGCTCGAGTTCCAGGCGCGGGTAAGCCGTCCGCACTGCGACAGATGCCCGGCACCCACAAAACCGTCTCACCCCGCGCCACTACCGGATAGTGGGCCCGCGCCGTGCGCGGTACGCGCGCTTCCATTAATAGGCGTCGCAGCGGCCGATGTCCGACGCCGCCCAGCGGAACCACCGAATCTCCGGGCGTGGGCGAACGCACTTCCCATCCGCTATCGTCCAGCCACGTCGTCCAGGTCGCGCGCTCGAATCGTTCCGGTGCCGGAGCCGGCGACCAGGCGATTTCATATTCCCAAAACAGCGCGCTGCCCCGTTCTCCTGCCGGCACGATTCGTTCGAGCGCGCAGCCGATTTCGCTGTCATTGCGGCTGACCCGCAGCCGGTCGAACGCGACTTCCGCCGACCAGCCCTCGCCGAGGGGAGCGCCGCGCCCTGACGGCCGTTGCGCCAACGCTAGGAGTCGCCGGGCTCGCGCGGGCCCCAGAACCAGCCCTGCCCGCCGGGCCGCCGCACGCAACAGCGCGACCGACAATTCGTTATCATAGCCGCACAGGACGGCGCGGGCAACGGCAAACGCTCCATCCCGCACCTCAAGCGCCAGCTCCGGCAGCAGATCCAACACTCGATCCCACGCCCGGCGGTCACTCGCAAAGTGACGGCCCATTGCCAGCAGGTCGGCGTTCAGTCTCGGCCCGAGACGCGCGTCGAGCAGCGGCAGTAACGTCGCTCGGACCCAGGAGCGGAGGTGCCGCGGATCCCGATTCGCCGGGTCATCGTGGATCGGCAGACCGCGCGCGGTTGCGTACTCGAGAAGCTCGCGTCGCGTGAACGGCAGCAACGGACGAACCAAACCACCGCGGCCGCGTTGCGCGACGCCGGCGAGTCCCGCCGGTCCGCTGCCGCGCAATGCGCGCAACACGATCGTCTCGATCTGATCGTCCTGGTGGTGCGCGGTCACGAGGTATGTCGCGCTGCGACGGCGCTGCACTTCGCGCAGCCAGGCGTACCGCGCGCGGCGCGCCTCGGTCTCTGAAGTGTCTGGTCCGAGCTTCAGCTCCGTGCATTCGAATGGCAGCCGGTATCCGTCAGCAAGCTGCTGTACCACCTTTCCAACTTTCCAACTTTCCAACGCAATCCCATGGTCCGCATGCGCAACCACGAGCGACAGTCCGATGGTCGGGGCTACGGCGGCGAGCAAATCGAGGAGCGCGACAGAATCGGCTCCGCCCGAAACCGCCACGATCGCGGTGCCGGGTTCGCGGAAGAGTCTGCCGCGCTGAATGTGCGCGCGCACGCGCTCCGGAAGCGAGGCAATAGCTGACATGTATCTTGAAGTATGCTCCAACCCGACCTCACCTACCAACTCCTCCGCAATCTCACATCTCCAGTGGTCGCCATCACCGCGGAGCGTCGCGGCAAGGAGAACGGCATGATCTCCGACGCCGCGGTGCGCGCCTCGATTGTACCATCGATCCCGCGGCTCTCGGTCTACATCCACAAGTTCAATTACAGCCATGACATGATATACGAGACCGGCCGCTTTGGGCTTCACCTGCTTCATACGCAGCAGTTCGACATCGTGCGTCGGCTGGGCTTCTTCAGCGGCCGCGATCTGGACAAGCTGGCCGGTATTCCGCACCACCGCGGCACGCTCGGCGTACCGGTCCTGGACGAGTGTTTCGCGCATTTCGAGTGCCGCGTGGTCAACGTGATGGACACGGGAAGCTCAACGCTTTTCCTCGGCGATGTCATGGCGGTGGGTTGTGGCAGCACAGCGAGTCTCGAGCCGCAGGGTGCGCTGTTGACGGCGGCGTATTTCCGGTCCAAGATGCCGACGGAATGGCGGCAGGAGTACGAGGCAAAGCTCAAGGAGGCACAGCAAATCGCTGCCGAGACGTCACGACACCTCAAGCCCGTCGTTTGGAAAGGAAAGTGACTATGCGCGTACTGAGCGGAGTTCTCATCAGCGGCGTCGTGCTCGCGTGCCAACCCCAGGCGGAGCCGTTGCTCGATACCGACAAGACCGCCATGCGCGCCGTGACGGACAGTTTCACCGCATATGTCGTAATGCATCGGGATTCCATGGCGGCCGCACAGTATGCCGAGACCGCTACCCTCATGCCGCCAAACCATGGCATGGTGCAGGGTCGCGCAGCGATCCGCGCGTTCATCGCGGCATTCCCGCCGCTCAGTCACTTCACGGCATCGCCGATCGAGATTGACGGCCGCGCCAATCTCGCGTATGTGCGTGGTACCTATCACATGACGTTTGCATCCCCTCCGGGACGGCCGGCCATCGAAGACCATGGGAAGTTCTTGGAGATTCGGCGGCGGCAGGACAATGGGAAGTGGTTGGTCGTAGCGGACATGTTTAATTCGGATCTGCCCGCGAAGCCGTAGGGGGAACGCGAACGCCCCGAGCAATCCTCGGGGCGTTCGCGCTGACAAGGTTTGCGGTTAGCGATTCAGTAACGCACTCACGCCGAGTCCGATTCCCCAGTTGCCATTGTAGCTGACCAGGTACGAGTGGTTGGCGGCGCTCGGCATGAAATCGGCATGCCCGTCGAGCCGCAGCGCGACCATGTTGCTGAAACGGTGCCGGATGCCGAACTCGCCGCCGACGCCACTGTCGTCCGCCTTGTAGCTGCCCGTGTACGAATTCCGCACATAGCCCACGCCGAAAAAGAGCTCCGCGCGACTCACGGGCGGAATGTCGTAGACGAGCCACACGTGAATGGGCTGGTACGTGGCGCCGCTCTTCGATGCGTGCGCGATGTCCGCCTCGAGCGCGAGATACGGCATCAGGTTCACGCCGGCGCGGGCACCGATGCCTACCGCGTTGCCGACGGGGAGAGAGTTGTCCGCATTGAGGTAGGCGGCGAAGGCGCCGATCTCAATGGAGCCGCGCTTCTGGGCCCGTGCGGGGAGAGAAGCGGTGAGCACTGCTCCGGCAGCGAGCACTAGGACGCGGAACGTCATGACGGCCCCCTTGTGGGTTGGATGACCAATAGCAGGGGCGGGACTCGAACCCGCGACCCCGGCATTATGAGTGCCGTGCTCTGACCAGCTGAGCTACCCTGCCAGGCTGCGGAGAAAAACCTAGCAAGGTCGCTAGTTAACGCCAACCCTCCCCTGCACCGACGCGAGCAGCTTGGCCGAGTCGTAGCCGACGCCGTCCTTGAAGACAATCGTTGCACCTCGAATGACCGACGGGTCTGCGGTCAGATCGCCATGGAGCACGACGAGGTCGGCCAGCTTGCCCGGCTCGACGGTCCCAAGCCGCTGTTGGACGCCCAAGATCCTGGCGCCGTTCAAAGTCATGATCTGGATCGCCTGGGCGGGCGTGAATCCCGCCTCGATGAGCAGCTCGTAGTTGCGCTGATCGCCGAACCCGGCCAGCGCGCCCCCGATCCCCGTCGGGTCGACCCCGGCGGCCAGCAATCCGCCGGCGTCGACGAAGGCACGCTCGAATGCCATCGCGTTCTTGAACGCCGGGAGCGACACCCAACCATTGCCGCTCGAGTCGATCTGCTGGCGCATCTTCATGTAGTTGTCGCGCACTTCCGGATCCATCGCCTGCAGTGTGCGCTCGTCTTTCGTGGGACGGCCTGCCACGAACGGCTCGTACACGGCGAGCGTCGACGTGATCGACACATGGTGCTGGACCAGCGAGCGAATAGTGGCCTGCCCGGCATCGCCCTTGGGATCCGAGGCGCTGATCTGCGTCATCAAGTTGACGGGGCACACGTCCGCCTGCTTGCCTGTCGTGAAATCGGACGCAGTGAGCATCCCGTGCTCGAGATTGTCGATGCCCAGCGCGACGGCTTCCTGGAAACTCACCGAGCAGAGATGCCCCGTGACTTTGATGCCGCGCTTGTGCGCTTCCTCAATGGCGGCGCCCAGCTCCGCGCGACGGATGTCGGTATACGCCTTGATCCACGTCGCGCCTTCCGACGCCCAATAGTCCACGAAGCGGCGCGCCGCCTCCGGCGAATTCAGAATCGCCATCGCCCCACCGCCCCGCTCGCCGGTGATGTATGGCGCGGTGAGATGGATGCGCGGTCCCGGCGCGCCGTCGTGCGAATCGTTGTGACACCCGAGCCAAGGTAGAGGTGCGATCCCGTGTAGCCCATCTGCACGGCCCGGCCGCCGGCCGCCGTATAGAACAAGTGATCGTGCATGCCGATGATGCCGGGGATGACGGTCGAACCAGTCATATCCATCACGCGCGCGCCGGCCGGGACCTGCACCGACGCGGTGGGACCCACCGCTGCGATTTTGCCGGCGCGAATCACCACCGTTTGATCGGTCTTCGGAGCTGCGCCCGTTCCATCGACGAGCAGCACGTGCGTCAACGCAACGAGCGAGGTATCGACCGCGATGTACTCACGCACGCTGGCCGCGAATGAATCGGGCCGCTGCGCAGTCAGAGCGAGCAGAAGTGTGAGCGCGTACATAAATGGTCCTCGCTAATCCACAGTGAAGTGCATCATCATTCCGGTTGACAGGTGCTCAGCAATGTGGCAGTGCAGCATCCAGTCGCCGGGATTCGTGGTATCGAGCAGAATATCCACCACCGAACCGGCGGGCACCAGCACGGTGTCTTTCCACGACAGATCTTCGTTCGGCACGCCATTGACCGCCAGGACGAGAAAACGCTGGCCGTGCACGTGGATCGGGTGCTGCATGCCGTGAAAGGCGCGACGCTCGTTGACCAGCCGGATCTTCACCGCCTGCCCGCGCCGAAAGCGCCACGCAATACCCATGTTCTCCTTGCCCGTGACAGGATCGCGCAGCACCCAGCGGACCTGCTTCCCGGTCGACGCCCAGTTCATCATCGGCATCGTGCCACCCCATTCGACCGGCGTGAAGTAGATCGAGTCAAGCTGCATCAACCGCTGCGTGACGAACGGGAGGTCGTGCGTTTCGAGCGTGAGCACCAGCGACTTGGTGGGCGGCCGGTCGACGAACTCGCGATACGGCTCGAGCTCGCGGGTGGTTGCCGGATCGCGGCGCAGCACGGCGAAGCGCACGCTGAAGTCCTTCGTGACGCGCTCGCCGCCGACGGTGATGAGGCCGAGCGTATCGACTTCCGGGAAAAAGCGGCCGAAGAGATGGTCGAGACCGCGAACTCGATTCAGGAGCGCGGCGCGGCCCGGTCGATCGAACTGCACGTCGACGACGTACCGCTCAGCCGGCGCAAGCATCACGCTCTGCACCGACGCTTCGCGCTCGAGCGGCCCACCGTCTGACGCAATCACCTTCATGCGCGCGCCCGCGAAGGACAGGTTCAATGTTCGCGTGTTCGACGCGTTGGTCAGATAGAAGCGCATCACCTCGCCGCGTTGCACGGACAATCGATAGCTCGGCTCGCCGTTCACGAGAAAGACGTTGCCGAACCGGCCCATGAGGGCGTGCGTCGGCGAGTCGCTGCCGAGTGGGAAGAGGCCGGACGGACCGACGAGCAGATCATCGAGGATCAGCGTCTCTTCACGGTTCACGGGACCGAAGCGGGTCGACTGGGGCAGGACCACGATGTTGCCGTAGAGACCCAGCTCCTGCTGGATGTCCTCGCGCACGTGCGGGTGGTACCAGTAGATGCCGGCGTCGGGAAAGCGCAGCTGATAGGTGAACGATGCTCCCGGCGCCACGGGCGCTTGCGTGTTGTCGGCGCCGTCGAACGCGTTATCCAACCGAATCCCGTGCCAATGAATCGTAGAAGGCTGCGGTAAATGATTACTGAACAGAACCGTGATCTCCGATCCGCGCATGACTTCGAGTAGCGGGCCCGGATACTGGCCGTTGTAGCCGTACATCGTGTACGTCCGGCCGTTCAGCGTGCGGCGCACGAGACCGGCCTCGAGCCGCAGCGTGTCGCCATTGGAGAGCCGCAGTCGCTCGCCCGCTCGGGCGGGAGGAGCCGCGCTGTCCTGAGGCGGGAGATACGGCGCAACCGCCGGTCGCAACGCCATCTCCGATGGCAGCATCGTGATCCCTGGTGGCGCCGGCACCATCGGCCACTCGGCACTGTCCATTTGCATGTGGTCCGCATGCTCCGCAGCCCGCTGACCGACAGCGCCGAGCGAGAACTCCATCAGATCCGGCGGGAAGAGCCGCGTACTCGGCGACTGCCCGCGCAACACGATTTTGCCGCGTGGCGCCCGCACACGTACCGTTCGCTCGGCCGTGATCAGAACGATGAATTTCTCCAGATCGATTGCGGGAAGTTGTTCGCGACCGTTGCGCACCTGACCAAGCTTGATGACGGTATCCATCTGCGGCGGTGTTGCCCAGGCGATGTAGGCGGGACCCGATGCAAGACCTGCGAGCCAGGCAATCGGGATGTAGCGGGTTCGGCCATCGGGAGTCACTCCGACGGCGAACGGACTCGACGGCAGCACCAGCTCGATTCGGCCCGAGACTCCGCTGATGCCCGGAGCCGCGATGAGCTCGATGCAATAGAGATCGTGACTGGGCCCAAGCGGGGCCGACGGATCGCAGGGACGGTCCTGGGCCGCGCACGGCGTCACGCCGATGATGAGCGCGAGCAGTGCGCGGCGCAGGGGAGGCTCTTGTGCTAGTTCCTGCGGGCCGCCGGCAGCGGCCAGTGACTGGGCATCGGTGGGAAGCGCAGCGGCTCGGGCCGCGCCTTCGAGCCGGCCGCCGTCGTGGTCGACGAAATGCTGAATGTGTAGGCGCCTATCTGCGTCGCACCCGACGACCCGATGAATATGACGAAGGTGTTGGATTTCGGGACCGTGTAACTAATGAATGCGTCGGTCGTGCCTGCTGCGCTGTCGTCGTTGATCGCGACCGGTGGTAGGATCCCGAGGCTATCGCCCCGATACAACTTCAACTGCGCGTTCAGTGCCGTCGAGTGCTCCGAGATCTTGACGACCGATCCGGTACGGAGAAAGATCCCCACGGCATCGCCGTATCCTGCGTTCCCCTGAAAATCCGTCGCGCAGTCGGTCGTGGTGACCGAATCGCTCACCGCGATCCCGCGCGTCACCCAGAGCACCTGACAGCCGGAAATCGTCTGCGGGCGAACCGCTGACGTCAGTGTGTACGACCCAGTGGCATCCGTCCGGTTGCTGTTCGCTGCGAGCTCATACGCACCCGGCGCCACGATTGCCTGCACCAACGAATTCGTATTTGTCCCTGAGATATCATTGTTGGCGGCGACGAGATCAAAATGGGCGGTGTCGGGACCTCCAAAGACCTCGAGATACGTATCGAAGGTCGTCGAGGTCATCGTAGCGGTCAGTCCCTGCTGACTGCCCACCGTGAAATCGTAGTAGTCATAGTAGAAGGAGCCGACACCGGTAATCGAGACGTGACAGTCGTTTGTCGTCAGCGCGCCGTTGACCGTCGAGCCGATGGTGTACGGCGCGGCGTAGCTGCATGGGTCGACCGCGGCGAGATTGAAGGTTACCGGCGCAACCGTTCCGACGGTCCCCCGGACAACCACCGGCCCGATGGTGTTGCCCAGCGTGACGGTGGTCTTCGCCGTGCCGTTGGAGTCGGTCTTGCTGGACAGTGCGCTGAGCGTTGCCGAGCCGGACACCACGTTCCAGTTGACGGTCGCACCGACGAGCGGTACGTCACCAGCGTCGAGCACCACGAAGCTGAGTGGAATCGGCAGAACCGTCCCCGTCGGCGCGGATTGCGAATCTCCCACGACTGCGGTCGTCCGTCTTGCCCGGACTTCGGGTCCAGTCGAATCACCGCCGCCGCAGGCAAGCGCGCCGCCCACGACCGTGGCGAGCGCCACCGGAACCCAACGAGACACGGTTTTCACGGCGGACCTCCTTGGCGCGGAACCACGCGATAGAGGACTTCCCCATCGCGGATCATGCCGAACTGTTCTCTTGCTACCCGTTCTTGCACGGACGGATTCGTCTCGAGGTCATGGGCGAGCTTGCCGAGCGAGTCGAGCTCGACGCGCAGCGCGGCCACCCGCGCGCGCTCATCCGCGAGCTGCCGGCGGATCGTGATCCAGTCCGCAGTACTGTATTCCCCGCCCCACAGCGCCAGCGCGACGAGGCCGATGCCTCCGCTGATGCCGGCAACTCGGGTGCGGGTCACAATCCGTACAGATGGCGGCCGGGATAATGAGCCACGTCGCCGAGCTCCTCGGCGATGCGCAGCAGTTGATTGTATTTCGCGATCCGTTCGCTGCGAGAGGCGCTGCCGGTCTTGATCTGCCCGACGCCACTCGCCACAGCAAGGTCGGCGATGAAGGTGTCCTCGGTTTCGCCGGAGCGGTGCGAGATGACGGCGCCGTAGCCGTTGCCGCGCGCCAGCTCGATGCACTGCAGCGTCTCCGTCAGCGTGCCGATCTGATTGACCTTGATCAGGATCGCGTTCGCCACGCCTTCCTCGATCCCCCGGGCCAGGCGTTCGACGTTGGTGCAGAAGAGGTCATCGCCGACCAGCTGCACGCGGTCCTGCAAGGCTTCGGTGAGCTTGGCCCATCCCGACCAGTCGTCCTCCGCCAGGCCGTCTTCGATGGACACGATGGGGTAGCGATCGATCCAGCTCTTATATAGCGCAATCATCTCTTCGGCGCTTTTCTGGCCGCCTTTGCTCTTCTTGAAAACGTAGGAGCCGTCCTGATAGAGCTCCGACGCCGCCACGTCGAGCGCGATGGCGACGTCTTTCCCCGCCTCGAAGCCGGCCGCGTCGATCGCCGCCATGATCACCTCGAGCGCCGCCTCATCGTTGGGGAGATCGGGAGCAAAGCCGCCCTCGTCACCGACCGCCGTCGAGAGACCGCGCTTGCCCAGAACCTTCTTCAACGCGTGAAACACCTCCACGCCGACGCGCAGTCCTTCGCCGAACGTGTCGGGACCGATGGGCACCACCATGAACTCCTGCGAGTCCACGGTGTTGGCCGCATGAGCGCCGCCGTTCAGGATGTTCATCATCGGCACGGGCAGGACGTGCGCCACGGGCCCGCCGAGATAGCGATACAACGGCAGGCCGGCATCCTGCGCGGCGGCGCGGGCGATTGCGAGCGAGACCGAGAGAATCGCGTTCGCGCCCAAGTGACCCTTGTTGGGTGTGCCGTCCAGATCGAGCATCGCGTAGTCGATCGCGATTTGATCTTCGGCCGAGAGGCCCTCGAGCCGCGGGCCGATCACCTCGTTCACGTTCTTGACCGCCTCGAGCACGCCTTTGCCGCCGAAGCGCTTGGGATCGCCGTCGCGCAGCTCGACGGCTTCGTGCTCGCCGGTGGACGCGCCACTGGGCACAGCGGCCGTGCCGACGGCGCCACTCGCGAGAGTGACGTCCGTTTCAACCGTGGGGTTGCCGCGACTATCGAGGATTTCGCGCGCGTGGACTGAGATGACCGTACTCATTGTGGCCCGAACCCTACCGCGCCCTGGCCTGGAGAGCAACCATCGCCGCGCGCACCGCGTCGCGCAGCCGCTCGCGGTCTTCGGGACGAAGACCCGTGGTGGGAATCGGCGGGCCGACGACAAGACGAATCGGCCGCGGCCGCAGACGCCACGCGCCTTTCGGAAGAATTTCGAATGTGTGATGCACGTACACCGGGACGATCGGCACCTGCGCCGCGATGGCGAGGCCGAACGGCGCGTTCTTGAAGGGCAGCAACTCGCCGGTTCGGCTGCGCGTGCTCTCGGGAAACACGACGACGGATGTGCCCGCGCGGATCATGCGCGCCGCCTCATCATAGGCTTCGAAGGCGCGTTTGCGTGCCGTTCGATCGATCGGGACGTGCCCTACCGCCAGCATCGCGCGCCCCAGGACCGGGATGCGAAATAGCTCTCGCTTTGCCACGAAGCGCACGGAGCCTGGCAGCGTGGCGAAGAGAGCCCAGATGTCGAACATCGAGGAATGATTCGAGGCGTAGATGACGGGCTGCTCGCGAGGAATGTGCTCGAGGCCCGACGCGACAACCGGCGTGCCGGCGGCGCTGAGAATGTCGCGCGCCCAATCCGTGCCGCTCCAGTCGTACACGCCGCCGGGC
>WNFA01020244.1_pt1 | contig 19979 bp, 25 predicted proteins | sample 5400481 | NCBI WGS metagenome assembly WNFA01 (sample SAMN13153340, study PRJNA577476) | soil metagenome | isolation source: 120 cm saprolite under Douglas fir tree site 2 hole 1 replicate 2 | place: USA:California | collected 2015-04-18
GTATTCTAGGGAAGTAATCCCACTCTTTAAGCTGGTTCACTTGAGCCACGAAGGTGACCTCCTGTTATTCAGGGAACCTTTTAGTTCTTGTGGGCTATACTGCTATTCCGACTTTCTGTTCCAACCATGAGCAAACCCCGAGCATTCCCGGCGTCAAGCTGTCATCACGCCATGCAGCGCTGAGCCGGTTTTCCATCTCTCTGGTCCAACCGTCAAATGCCTGACCAGCTCGCTGCGGCGGTAACCCCCAAACAGCACACAGCACGCTAGGAATTCCCTCGACGATTGCCCGACAGTTCACTAACGCGTGCTCGTATTCGCCACTCCGGTGGAGCTGGGTTGCTCCATCGAGCAGGCGTATACATTCGGCCCACTGTTGTACCTCTCGCGGTAAGCGCGGTTCAGGCAGTTCTACCAACCGCCGTGCGCCAGCGCCCAGTTGTTGGAAGATGGTCAACCAGTCCTCGCGCTTGATGCCGAGGGAACCCGAAGAGGCGCTGTGTACAGGCACCAAGGCCTGGCCCGCAAAAGCCAGCCCCCCAAGCCAAACCGTCAGGTTCACCTGGCCCCCCTTACGAGCTTCCTCAATGGCCTCGATCTGCACATCGGTAACAGGCACCTGGAGCCTATATTGGGGACTAGGCCAAATGACCTGAGAGGGAATAAGCAGCCTGGCATGATACTCGGATTCGTTACCACAGCCAATCCAGCCCTCAAGCGAGAGCAGTTGCAGCGCTGTTGAAGCGTCTTCCGGCTTAGGAAGCGTGTAGGGCAAGAATAGCACCGGGCCAAAGGTATCTCGACCTCCAGCAATCAGCGCCGGATCGATCTGGACCTTGACAAAGTTCGGGTCATTCCCTGCCGGCGTCCACTTTTTAAGCCACCACTCGGTCATCGGCATACGTACTTCACTCCTTATCCAAGTCGGCAGCCGCGCGGCTACCAATACAAAAGCCAAAGAAAATACTCATCCTCTATCAAGGGAAACGCAACACGACGATCCCGGCAATGACCATCAGCACATAAGCCGCTGCCGTAATGTCATAGATCGTTTTGATAACTGGTGTTATCGGCTACAGACAGTTGGCAAGAAAGATGCTCCCCTCATCACTACTTCCCAGAGGATTCGGCCTCGAGAGGGAGTTGGAGTTGAGAGTACCCAGAAAAGTTCTTGGCAAAGAGCCGTTCAAATTCCTCTCGCGTATCCGAGACACGCAGCAGTGTAGTAACGGCCGCAATCTGTTTTTCCAAATGCCGAATGCCTTCCTCTTGGGTCAGGAACTGGTGATGCTTATGCCTGCGGCGTCCCTCTTTGACAATAGGATTCCTTTCTCGCAGAACCTCAAGGACTCCATCAGGCAGATATTCATAAATCCACTTGTTGATCATATTGCCAATGACCTGGGGTCGACTAAGGCTGCCGGGCACATAGTACCACCCATTTAGCCGGTAGATCTGTACAAAGAACTCTTCTGGGAAGACACGCTTGATCCAGGGGCGCAGTTCTTCATTAATATAGGCAGCAAGTATTCGGTTCAGTTCGTCCCGTTCTCGCACCTTCTGATAGCCGGTCGCCTCATCGACAAGTGCGATGATGCCAACTTGCGCAAATCCACGAATAAGTAAGTCACAGACAGCCGCGATGCGTTTCTGTGGTTCAGTAAGCACGCCTGCATCCCGTGCTCTGAGGTAGATCTCGCAGACCTTTGGGAGTAGTGTAGCCTCATAGCCGTAAGCTTTGTTTCCGCGTGTGTTTCTAAAGGGAACAGGAGTGGCAATCGCACGTAGCTCGTTGGAGATGAACGGCTGTAGGTTCTCGGCCACCAGGAAGGGTGGAAGACCCGGTTGCGTAAGAGAGATTCGAGCGCTTCCAGTGCCTGCCTTCGCCTTTTTAGCTCGCCCGATAGCTATAAGGAAGGTCTGCTGTGTGAGCAGACGGGTACCATCCTCTAGAACAGCACAGTCGATGGTCCGATCAGCAATATTGAGTCGTCCCTGGTAAGGAGCACGTGGGATTGTTGCCCCCCATCTTGCCTCTGCCGCTTGTCTGGCAATCTCTCGCCGTTCCTCCTCAGTCAAGCGCTCTGCTCGTGCTTTTCCACCTTTTGAGGCTCCCACTTGAGAAAGCGCCTTCGCATGATCGCTAAGTTTCTGCACGTTCCGTTCCTCGCTTTCATTCAGATGTTCCAAAAGCATAGCAAAAAGCTAGAATATTGTCAATGCTATGTCGAGTAAGCATATACAAATTACCTACCATGGTCGAGCAAGCATATAAAGGAATAACCTCACTGAATCACGAGAGTGACACCAGGAGGCGATTCTGAACGGTTTTTTGGTAGGAATGGTATCACACATGCAAGGAAAATAGAACCAGGTAGCCGCCAATTTCATCCTGGCGATATTCCGAACCATCATCCACCAGGCGCGTTACATATGCTGGATTGCTCTTTCTGTCGGCGACGCATACTCCCGCTCGTACACCGCCATTTCGCGCACGCGCTCCAGCGCGGCCTGGGCATCACCTATTGCGCGGTGGATGCCCGCCAGAGGGATCCAGGCGTAGTCGCCATGGTAGTCTGACAAGTTCCCACAAAGAAAGGGCGGTGTAGGCTTCCATCGCACGCTCCTACTCTTGCGTCAGGGCCTGGAGGTGGTAGCGGCGCGCGCTCTGCGCCAGGCGTGCGGTCAAAGTCTGTGTTGTAGGCCACCAGGTTTGCCCAGTCGCGTAGCGCCTCCTGCAACGTAGGTAAGATGTGAGGGAGGGTAGGGGCTGCCGCCAGTTCCTCGTCGCTGATCCCGTGCTTCGCTCGAGTGCTGCCCGAGACGGGCACTTCGTGTTCATCACGCCGATCCCGCACATGACGCCATCAAGCGAGACGGTCCCGGTCTAGTGATCTTGCCGCTTGTTCAAATTACCCCAGGACATCGGCTCTGGGCTCGGACGATTACTCATCATTGGCCCAATCTTCATGTGCCTGGCGGCTCGCCTCTTCTGCATCAACACCCAACTCCTTTTCCTGCGAGGCGCTCGCCAGCGCTGCATCCCTGATTTCATCAAGTCGCTTGTGCTGCCACTCCAGTTCTGTCCTCAGCTCGTCGATCTGCGTCTCAATCAGCCCTAGCACGACATAAGCTTCTTCAACGATGGCGTGATAGCGCTCTTGTGGTCCACCTGGGATGAGGATGTTGTCGGCAGTGATGCTGGCCAGCGTATCGAGTCGAGAACGGAGGCCTTCGATGGCAGCAGCGATGTCATCCTGATTACTCCTCATTGGCCCAATCTTCATGTGCCTGCTCTGCAACCGCTTGCGCTGCCTGATTGCCTGGCTGTATGCACTGGTGTAAAAAATCCTTGTGGACAAAGAGCAGATCAAGCAGGCTGTTGGACGCAGCGGCGTCCAGGGTGATTTGCATGCCAGTGCTGCTGTTCATCAGCGCCAGGCTGCCATTGTCAAGTAACAACGCGACTTGAGACGGGGCGAGCAGGCGCCGCTCAATAGTTTCATGCAGTTCTGATGGCTGATCGCTCATGGTCTATGCCCTCCTTCAATCGTCACGTTCCTCTTCAACCCTGCGTTTTCAACATTTCTCGCCAGGCCTCGCGAAACGTTTCTATATCCTCGGTTGAGTACCCCAACTGATGATACATGATCGACTCATACATTGCTCGTGACGCACGCGGCGGGAGGATGCGATTCTTTCTGCCGTCAAGGAAACGTTGTCCAAATGGCGTCTGGGCATAGTATCGCGCCTGCTTTTCTAGCCAGGACCCGAATGCCCGCACCTGCGTATCGTTCCTGAAGCGCTCATTGACCGATTGCACGGCTAGCAGCCGTTTCTCCAGCTCTTTCACCTGCTTTTCTAGCGCGGCGATCTGCGCTTGTGCCTGAGTTGCGGCTGCCTGCTGTTTTTCTGCTTGCTTGTGGCGACGATCTTTCATCTTGTGCGCATCATTGCAGTAGACACGCTTGCGGTGCCCGCGCCCGCCCTTCTGCACGATTGGAGCGCCACAGTACTTACAGGTGACTTCATTTGCAGTATCTATCATGGCTTTCTCATCCCCTCACGAACGTAACATTCTTGCTGATAATACATTGGTAACGTTACGTTTGCAAGTGGGATGCCTTTACGAGCATCCAGGAGATACCTGAGATCCACATGATCTGACAAACGACACAAACCACAGCAAGTAGGAAGTTGTGCACATCTCTTCCACCGTATGGAAACCATTCCCTCTCATAGTGTGGAAAACTTGGTGGATAAGGCAGTAGCACTTCCGCGCGACCTCGGGTATACTTCTATGTAGAACCATGAGTTGTTGCCAGCACTGGGTGAGCAGAGCGACCAGTAATCTACCACAGTGCTCCACCCAGCAGTCCTCCTTATTTCTTCCGTGACGCTCCAGGCGGCGAGTCACACCATGAACCGGGCGAGGACCTGCCTGGAGCGTGCAGCTCGCCGGCTGTCACATTGTCATGCTTCATGCATCTAAGTAGGTGTACATGATATTCTGCAGAACCACTGTACGACCACGAAAGGGAATCCGTGGATGGAAACGCTGCCTGCTGCCCAGGAGATCGAAACCTTGATCTCCCTGTACGGCAACCTGGTCTTCCATACCATCTATGGCCTGACCGGGGACTGGGAGGAGAGCCAGGATCTCACTCAGGACGTCTTTGTCAAGGCCTTGCAAGCGCTTGACGCTGCACGTGCCAGCAGTGGCGTGCATTTTCACGCCAAAGCCTGGCTGTTACGGATCGCGCTTAATTTGGTGCGTATGCAGCAGCGGCGGCGCAGCCTCATGCGCTTCATCCCCTTCTCGCGCCTTCGCGAGGCGCAACGGGAAGAGGACGACACGGACCTGCTGGAGGATGTGATGGCACCTGTGCAGCCGGCAGGATATGGCACGCCCGATCCAGGCAGCAGTTCCGTCGCATCTACACGGCTGAAAGTGGGGATACCCTGGTCAACGATGTGGCCACAATGGCGGCGGCTGGTCGGGAGAGGAGGTTGCCTGCACCCCCCGGGCGGATGCCAGCGAGTATGCCGGCGTGAAGGAGGGTTCAATGGAGTTCCACGCGGTCGGCACAGTGGTGTGCCGGCAGAGGAACATGAGACTGAGCACTAACTTGGTGATTCGCGCTCCGCCATGCGCTCCCAGTGACCGTGTTGTTGGTCCATCGTAGCACCGTACCCACGAGAGACAACGATGGCAGGCGAGTTCCAGGAGGCGACTCGTCTGTCTGATTCTATAGAGCATAAGCCTCGCGACGATACCATCATCCTTCGTCCTATGGCACGTTCAGGATGAAGCTCAATCACTAGCACGCAACGAACACACCAACAACAAGAAAGAGGCATCACCATGCCCACCCTGGAAAAAACTGACGGCGGGCTCCCTCGCAGCGCGTTACGGTACCGTCCCAGCGCCGCTGATACGATCACCGTGGACGAGTATACTATTGGCGCCACTACCCCGGTGCTTCCGGTGAAGCGGGCCTCGCGGGTACGCCAGCCACAGGCCGGTGATGACGCTGTGGAGCAGGACGCTCTCGATCCTGCCGAGATGAGCCGTGGGAGCGCCACGGCAACCAGGGTACGCCGCGCCCCAACGATGCCCACCACGCTGCCGCACACGCCACGGCCAAAGCAGACCACGCGGCCGCGTTCACGTCTTCATCCTTTGTTTTTTCTTGGCATCGGGATGCTGGCTACCCTGGCCCTGATCGCGGTGCTCTCCATCGTGACCACCTGGTTCGCGACCACGCTGGATGACCTGCGCTATGGACGGCCACGCACGTTTCAGATCGACGCCTACGTCGGCCATAACGAAGCACCGGGCATGCCGAGCCATTTTCTGGCCGTCAACCTCCACGGGCGGATTGAAATCATCGAATTGCCTGGTGGTGATGCCAGCCATGCGCGCATCTACATCGGCCCGCAGCTGTATGGCTCTGACGCAGATCTTATTCCGGTGACCTTGAGCTTCATCGATGTCAACGGCGACCACAAACCCGATATGATCATCACCTTTCAAGGAACACACGTGGTGTTCATCAACGACCAGGGGGGATTTCGTCCCCTGCAGCCCCAGGAGCGAGAAGGCGTCGAACGCTTCTTGCAGCGGCTTGGGCCATCTCGGTGACAGGCGGGATCTTCGAAGCAAAAGGGTGTTCAGCCTCGAGGCTGACCATCCTCGCTACCCGACCTGATGGCTAGTTTTGCGCTTTCGCCGACTGATGAGCATTTTCAGCAACTTGTAGAGAGCAAGGATATTGACAATGACCCCAGGGTGTAAATTTCAGAATTACATGAAGCGCGGGCCAGGATGGCCTCCATCTTTGTCGGTTTCTACCAAAGGAATCCCCAGGTAAACGTGACTTCATACAGTTTTTTGAAAACTGCAACTTTTTGGCGGCTTCAATTGCTATATTAGTAGATAAGGTTGAAGCTCCGCTTTGCGCCATGATGTATGTTTGACATTGTGCATCATGGCGCAAAGCGGAGAAAGCCAAGAGAGAAGGCCGGTTGTGGCAACAGCAACCCGGTCTTTTTTTGTGTCATAAAATATGAAATGGAGAAGGTAAGCTGTGTGGATTGCTTCAATACCTGCACCTGTGCTTGTCGCTGGATGCGTCTGTCTGACGTTCCTCCTCATGTCGTTGTTGTTCCTGGTAGCTTGCATCCCAGGAGCAGTCGAGCGCATTATTCTTATCCTTGACGCGGTGCATAATTTGTTCTATGTTGAGTGTCAACATGGCGGCAAGCGCCAGCGCGGTAGAAAATATTCACGGTTGTCGAAGAAAGGATAGGTATGGGCATGGGAAGAGAAAAGACTACGAGTGAGGAGCGACTTTTGAGTAAGCTCATCCAGCGATCTCTCTTCGGCTTTACTTATGAGCAATGTGAGGATGTTCTTAGGTGGGTAATAGGTAATCATCGCGAGAGTCTATACGCATATGCCTGCCAGTTGTGCGGTGACCATGACGTCGCTGATGATGTTTTGCAGCGGGCTTGGTTAGAGCTCTATGCCGATCTGATTCAGAATGGGGAATTTGGAGTGCGCACTTCAGATGTCCCCTTATGGCTGCGTACAGTGATCTACCATGCCGCAATCAATTACCGAAAAGCTCAGCAGCGCATTATCTCCCTAGACAGGTCAGATGGAATGTGGTTGCTTGAGCAGAGAACTGATCCATTCGAGCTTCCAGATGCTATAGTTATGCGCGACGAGATAGCGTTTGAATTCCTTGATGTGGTCCAGCATGCTTTAACGCCCAGTCAGATGGTTGTAATGCTTTTATTCTACCTGCACGAGAGCGGTATTGAGGAGATTGCGCAACGACTTGATTGTCCGGCCAGTACTGTCAAATCTCATCTTCGCCGAGCTAGAAAGCAGCTAAGGAAAGCTCTTGAGAGTTCTGGCGTGCGGGTGCGAGATATCAGATTACTGGGAGGACTGAGAGAAAGGCTCGATCAGGTGCTTTCGTATCTTGACTCTCGTAAGGTGCCTGTGGATGAGTGGGATACTCAGTTTGCTTGGACTCTTATGAGCGTAAATGTGAAGAAATCCACATTGTTGAGTGGCCAAGCAACCGGTTAGACACCTCGGTGTATGAAAATGCTTCCTGCGCGCATGTTTTACTCGAAGAATCTTGACATGCGCGCTTCATTTGGATAGGATGAGTGAAACATGCCTATCGTTTTGTGTTACTGCTGAGATTCGCTTAGCCGGTAACAGTAGAGATGAAAACATGGAGTAGCTGTTGTGTCAGCGCAAGAGGCATCGCCCACAACTCCCTCGTCGGCTCCTCCGGCACCCCGCCACTGGCGGGTACAGGTCTGCCGCAGGCTGTGGGGTGTGCTGCGCTATGTTTGGGGATTCCTCATTATCGGCATAGGCATCGCTACGATTGCGAATATCAGCACGACCACGACAGATACCCCGCTTTCCAAACTGTACATCATCCACCTCGTGTTGACTTTCCCCATTATAGTTTTCTCCAGTGTCGGCCTCTTGGCCGTGCTCACACTCCTTGCCTGGCTGGGCAGTCGCGAGGAACAGGCTACACCCGCGCTTCCCCTCTCTAAGCAGTATCGAGTTCATCTGCTTGGGCGCTTACGCCTGCGCTATGAGCAGCTGCTCACACAATCGTTGGAGGGAATGGTCCAGCAGTTGGAATTGGGACTGGCGGAGAGACCAGCAGCGGTTCAGAACCTGGTGAGCCTTGCGATGCGTTTGCCTGAGCAGTCAGAACAACCCCTTCCTCCTCACACGTCCATTGTCGCTGCATATGAACAGGCACAGCAGGAATTGCTCATCCTGGGGGAGCCAGGCGCAGGCAAATCCACGCTCCTGCTGAAACTGGCCTGCTCCCTGGTGCAGCAGGCCGAGCAGGATGCGACCCGGCAATTGCCGGTCCTCCTGCCGCTCTCTTCCTGGGCCGAGCACAAACGTTCCCTGGGCGAGTGGCTCGGTGAGGAGATGGCACGCCTCTTCGATGTCCCGCGCTCCTTCAGCCAGCAGTGGATCCAGGCAGAGCAGGTACTTCCGTTGCTCGATGGCCTGGATGAAATGGAAGAGGACGCCCGCCCTGCCTGCATCGCCGCCATCAATTCCTATCACCGCGAGCACCTGCGGCCTCTGGTGGTCTGCAGCAGAACCAACGAGTACGACACCGCCACGACACAGGAGCGGCTTGCCCTGCACACGTCCGTGGTGGTGCAGCCCCTCTCACCAGCGTTGGTCGATGCCCATCTCGCGAACCTGGGCAAGCCATTGGCAGCGTTGCGCACTGCCCTGCGGAGAAATGTTACTTTGCAAACACTGGCGACCACGCCTCTGCTGTTGCAGGTGCTCATGCTCGCCTATCATGGCACGACAGTGCAGGAACTTCCTCACAAGGAAGCCCAGTTGCGGCAGCAGATCTGGACCGACTATGTCGAGCGCATGGTTGAGCGGAAAGGGAATGCACGACGGTATCCGCTCGATGTCACTTGCAGATGGCTCAGTTGGCTGGCACGCGAGATGCGCCAGCGTAACCTGACCATCTTCTCTGTGGAGCAGATGCAACTGCATTGGCTTCCTGAGGGACAACGATTCTTCTATCCATGGAGTGTCGGACTCGCCTTCGGCGTGGTCTCCGGGCTCCTCGGTTGGCTAGCCGCAGGATTGCTCGCAGGTCTGGTCATCGGACCGGTGATTGGGCTGCTTCTCGGGCTCCTGATCAGCCGAGAAAGCGAGACAAAGCCGGTAGAAGTACTCGTCCGCTCATGGAAAGGACCTCTCATCGGACTGGCCGGTGGGCTGGTCATTGGACCGGTGATTGGGCCGCTTTTAGGGCTCCTCGACCATCTGCTCTTCAGCGGGACGCACGTTGCGCTCGTCAGGGAGATGATCGTCGGGGTCATTGTGGGGCCAGTCATCGGGCTCGTCAGAGGACTGGTTGGTAGGTTCTCAGAGAAGAATCTGGTGAAGCCTGCTTCTTTCTCGCCGAATGAAGGCATACGACGCTCTGCTAAAAATGGGCTTAAACTTGGGCTGATCGGCGGTTTCGTCGTTGGATTGGGCTTTGGGTTGTTCGTCGGCCTGTTCGACGGGCCCATCGCGGGACTGGTCGGTGGGCTGCTCTTCTGGTTGCTTGGCGGATCGGTCATTGGACTAGCCGGTGGACTATTCGCTGTAGTACAGCACTATACCCTACGCTTCTGGCTGGCATGGAGCAGGGCCTTTCCCTTGAAGGCGGTTCTTTTCCTCGAAGATGCGACGGCACGCATTCTCCTACGGCGTGTCGGTGGAGGATATAGCTTCGTCCATCGGCGCCAGTCCATTTACTATGGCATCAGACAGGGTGGAAACCGACTCATGTGAGTGGTGACACATTTTGAAAGTATCCGTTGCAATAAAAAATTGGACTGGACCAATGCAACCATGTAATATATCTCTTGGGGGAATACCAGCACATTTTCTTGATGGAACCTGAAGAGGGATATTCGTGCCTAAACGTCGGTACGAGCAACGGGAACCTATGCACGATTGGCAACAGCTTCGCCCGTTGCTCAAGGATTCTGCACAGATTACCTACGAAGTGATTCGCCCGGTGATCTTAGGATGGGGGACGCCAAAGGAGCGCTCGGCAGAAACTGGCATGTCGATGCGCTCAATGAAATTGGTAAATGCCCTACCAAGTGAGCGGGTTTGGCCCTCAAACATGAGCAGTTGCCCCGAATCTTGAGCAAGACGACCGGTGACAGGCTGAGAATCCGCTCTAAATGCGGATTGTCGCACACCGTTTTTGTAAATTCGGTGCTTATTCTTCGCCGCGAGTGTGGCGGCTCTCTGCTCGAACGCCTTTCCAGAACCGGCAAATGTGGCGCTGAATATTCCCACGGGTTGCGCAACGAGGTAAACTCAAGCAAAGAAGAAAGCAAAAGAGATCTATCGAGACGGAGACGAGCTGGTCTCCGCCTCGGGTGAATAACGGTGAATTTGCTTACTGTCCCTGGACGTAGTTACTGACCTCAGAATCCGGCCTTCGACATAAATCTTGCCCTCCTTTTTGCAGGTAATACTTGTCCCATAGGGAAATCCACGACGCATAAAACGCCTCAAAGTGCAGACCTGTTTGCATGCTGACAAAGCCGATGGAAAAAGCACTCCTCTTCGAGCACTTGGCCACGATAGTGGTCACAACGGACGCTTTTTGCGTCGATTTCTGGCGATTCTCGCCGTCATCGCGTACAATACCAGCAAAGCAGTGTGGATTCTCACAATAAAATTCGCTTTTCGATCAGGTAACTTTTCCAGGAAGCTCTCTCTATCGGTTTGGGAAGCCTGAGTACAGGGATGCCTAAATGTCGTTTTTCTCGCATAAAATTTCCTGGCTGTATTTTCAAAAAGAACCAGCGAAAATACAGCCAGGAAGTGTCCTCTGTCTGATAAATCGTCCAGCCTGTTGAAAAAGCCTCCTGCTAAGCTCATGCATTCCAACCAGTGGATGGATCACATCCATTGACAGAACAGATAGAATCAGCGTAAAGAAGACTTTCTATCCAGGTGAGAGAAGAGGAGCAGCGTATGATCCCTGATTCTTCCGGTATGCCAGAGCCTGATAGGGACAGGTTCAATTTCTCCAAAGGGCAAGGGGTGCGCATTGTTGATGGTGCCTTCACCGAATATATAGGGGCGGTGAGCGAAAGTGACAGGGAGCAGCAGAAAGTGACTGTGCTGATTTCTTTTTTCGGCAGGCAGACTCCAGTGGTTCTGGACTTTCTCCAGGTTGAGAAAATCGACCCCTTGTTATCCTAGTCAGGTAGCCCTAGCCGTTCGACCTCGTTTGAGGGCACCACAGCAGAGTGTACTGCGTTGGAGACGCCTGGGAACTCTTGCGGAGGGGAAAGGGGAAAGGTGAGCACGATGATGGGAACCAAAGAGCGGAGTTTTGCTCCACTCATCTATGTGTCCTTGGAAGAATTAGTGCCGCAAGATCACTTTTACCGTCACCTGGAGCGGACGTTCGACCTCTCGTTTGTGCGGGAGTTTGTGCAGGAGACCTATGCAGGCGGTGGTCGTCCATCCATCGATCCCATCGTCTTCTTTAAGCTCCAACTCGTGATGTTTTTCGAGGGCATCCGTTCGGAACGGCAATTGATGCGGCATGCGGCGGATCGGCTCAGCGTTCGTTGGTATGTTGGCTACGATTTGAACGAGCCCTTGCCCGATCATTCGAGCCTGACGCGCATCCGTGAGCGCTACGGAGTGGAGGTGTTCCGGCACTTCTTTGAGCAAATCGTGGAGCAGTGCCAGCAGGAGAGACTCGTCTGGGGCAAAGAACTCTACATTGATAGCACCCAAGTCAACGCCAATGCCGACCTGGATTCGCTCACCCCGCGCTTTGCGGTCGAGGCGCGAGCAGCCATGCAGGCCCATCTGGCCGCTCTGTTCGCTCTTGAGGACGCTGGGCACGAGCAGCAGGAAGCCTCAGCAGACGGTGCTGACACGCCACAGACAGATGCCACTGCACCCATCGCCAGCGGTCCCGTACCTCTCCCACTGCCCATCAACCTCTCCGAAGCAGAGCAAGAGGAACTGGCTACCGAGAATGCGGCTCGGCACGACTGGATCGCGCAGGAAGGTCGGCAACAACGGGAGGTGCATGGTCTCTACCAGAGGACGGCGGACTTCAAAGTCAGCACCACTGATCCTGATGCGACCCCGATGCGCCTGAAGGGTGGCGGCACGCACTTGGGCTACCACGTGCACTACGTCGTCGATGGCGGCAAAGCGCGCGCCATCCTCCAGGTACTAGTGACGCCTTCGGAGGTCATGGATAACCACCCGATGTGCGACCTGCTGTGGCGCGTGCGCTTCCGTTGGAAGCTGCATCCTCGCCAAGTGACTGGCGACACGAAATATGGCACCATCGAGAACATCAAAGCCATTGAAGACGCCGGCATCCGCGCCTATGTTCCCCTGCCGGACTGGGAACACCAGAGGCCCTATTTCGGACCTGCTCAGTTTACCTATGACGCTGAGCATGACCGCTATATCTGCCCAAATGGCCAACTGCTGCACCTCTCTCGGATGGAGTATACAGGGCAGAAAGCAGAGTACAGTGCCGACGCTGACACGTGTAATGCGTGTCCACTCAAAGCGCAGTGTACCCCGAGTGATCAAGGTCGTCAGGTGCATCGCTCTTTCCATGCCAGCTACCTTGAGCGGGTGAGGAGCTATCACCAAACTGGTGCCTATCAGAAGGCCATGCGGAAACGGAAAGTGTGGGTGGAGCCGCTTTTTGCAGAAGCGAAAGACTGGCATGGCATGCGCCGCTTCCGCTTGCGTCTGCACGGGCCGCGTCAATTGTGAAGCCTTGCGGATCGCGGCTGGACAAAATCTCAAGCGACTCCTCAAGAAACGAGGTTGGGGACGCCGCCCGTTTCCAACAGAGGCGATGAGTGCCTCGTTTTGGGGTCTTTTGCGTGACGTGCTCGTCGTCTTTTTGGAGGAGTGGTCTTTTCTGATGCCGATTGGTTCAGCTTACTCAATGGTCAGGACACATTGCGTTTCTCTTTGCTGATGAGCTTGGTGAAGAGTTTTTCAACAGGCTGCGTCGTTTTTGCGCCAGGATTGAAGTCGCCAAACTCGCTAGCATGGCTTGAGAACTAGGACAATGGCCCTCATGCATCGGGCGTGGTGCCAGATAAATTGTCGTGTCTTTAAACGCCATATATTTCGTCGTACTTCATTGCTTCAGAGGAAAAACGGGCAGACTCCGACACATATCTTTTCCATCGTTCATGAACCGTTTGTTCTGAATAAGTTTCCTCCATTTTCCTGCCAGTTCTTCAAGGGAACGAAAAGATATCTGACAGAAACGAAAAGATATGGGGTGGAAACTTGTCTCTTCTCAGTATCTCTGCTATACTTGCCTGCTGCCCGCGACTTCGTAGGAGATCAGGTACAGACAGCCAGGACACCCAAATGCACGTTTTCTGGGGTGGTTCCCATCGAAGCCAAGCGTTTTCTGGACAGTGGAACGCGCCTGGTCGAGTACCCTGATTGTGCGGCGATGCGCTCACTGGACCTTCAGAAAGGGATGCTCCGATTTAAATCTCATGACAAACGCAAAACGACAACGCCCAATACTGAGGAACGATGGGTCAGGGTTGATTTGGTCTGGGATGTGGTAGGAGGGTAGTGGTAAATTGCGTGAATGTTTGGAACGGGTGGCCGCTCTCAACCAGAATCCGCGCGAGAAGCAGGCTGTTGCACGCACTTGTTGTACATTCGTAGGAGAGCGACTTCCGTCAGCACCCATGCTAGACTTTCGTCAAGAGAGGATCAGGCGCGTCGGCTGATCTTTCCCAGGCAAGAGCCGGGCCGAGGATTTGAGCAAGATCCAAGAAGTTTTTTTCACGTCGAAGCCAGTAGAATAGAGGTATGTCATTAATACCAGATGTTGGAGGAACACGGTCATGAGAAAAGTAATTGTACTCAACTTCGTCTCCCTTGATGGTGTCATACAATCCCCAGGCGGGCCAGAGGAAGATACCAGTGGTGGCTTCGCGTATGGCGGGTGGACAGGTCCCTATGCCGACGATGTTGGAGGAACAGTCATACGTGGGCAGATGAACATGCCGTTTGATCTGTTGGTAGGGCGCAAAACCTTTGAAATTTGGGCATCATACTGGCCGCAACATGCGGACGCATGGCCGGGCGTCAATGCAGCGACCAAGTACGTCGCCTCGAACACCATGACTTCTCACGAATGGCAGCCCTCCGTGTTTTTAGGCGGAGACATTGCGGAAAAAGTCAGCAACATCAAGCAACAGCAAGGGCCGGATTTGCACGTGTACGGAAGTGGAAATCTCGTTCAGACGCTCATCAAGCATGATTTGGTCGATGCGTTCTGGCTAAAGATATTTCCGCTGACGTTGGGCGGTGGAAAACGGTTGTTTGCCGATGGCACCATCCCGGCGGTGTTCAAGGTGACGGAGAGCACAGTCTCCTCAACTGGCGTCATTATCGTGAATTACGAGCGTGCAGGCGCGATTACAACCAGCACGGTGTCAGCATCACCGAGGTGAAGAATCCGCGTCTCATCGAGACAGGCTATCAATCGCCACAATTGAAGTTGTGGACACTCGGTCCTGATGAATGGCTGCTTTTCCTAAAATTGCCCGACTATGCAGCGCGGAAAAAACCGCAAAGGAAGCCTGATGTGATTCAACTTCCGCTCGCTTCCCCTGATTGAGCCTCGACAACAGGCCATCTAACACCACATCAGGTTCAGCACAGCACCACATGGGCTCTGTGAAGAAAAGAGCCAAGATCACCATATTGACAGCATACTGTCAATATGGTATCCTCTTGCTATGGAGTCAACAGGAAGACCAAACGATCCCCTGAGCCGGTTCGCGTTAAGCATTTTTTGGATCAACGGGTTGCTCATGCGCAACGGCGATCGGCTGACGCGATCCATCTGCCAAAGTAGCGCCAGGTGGCAAGTGCTTGGTCGAGTCGGCGATCAGCCGCAGACGGTCGCGCAGATCGCGCGGAATATGGGCCATACCCGTCAGAGCGTGCAGCGTGTCGCGAATGTCCTGGCAACAGAAGGTCTGGTTGTCTACCAGGAGAACCCAGCTGACCGACGTGCCCAGTTGCTTGCACTGACGCCGCAAGGAGCAGAAGTTCTCAGGACGATCTATTCCCTCAACCAAGAGTGGGCGCGACACATCATGACCAAACTGAACCCAGAGCACTTAGACGCGGTAGCTGACGCGCTTGAGGAGATTGCGCGCATCCTAGAGACTGACGAACAACAGACAAGCCAACAAGAGACGAGCAAGAAGGAAGGATACTGATGAACACAGTCACATAAAAAGACGTCACCTCTTCCGATTGGGAAGACTTCACCCAGTCGATAGCGAGAAACGGTGATTTCGATCAACAGAAAGGAAAAAGGAAACCATGTTTACGAAAATCGGGACCGTCACGGTAGGCGTCAGCGATCAGGACAAAGCCCTCGATTTTTATGTTCACAAGCTCGGCTTTGAAAAGGTTAATGATCAGCCTATGAGCGAAACGGAGCGCTGGCTTGAACTTGCTCTCCCTGGCACACAGACGCATATCATCCTCGGCTTGCGCGGCCAAAGTGCCAGTGATAAAACAGGCATGACTGGCTTTGTTCTGCATACCGACAACATTGAAGAAACGTGCGCAATGCTCAAAGCTCGTGGGGTCAGGCTGACCCAGGAACTCACCACCCAACCCTGGGGCAAATGGGCGCAGTTTACCGACCCTGATGACAACGAATTTGGAATCTGGGCACCTGCTTGGTAGCATTCCTCTCTCTCGAATGGACCCCAAGATGAACCTGGCGAAAAAGGAAGGATCGCATGAAAGCACAGACGCTCAAAGTCCCTGGAGCGACGCTCTATTACGAGACGCGGGGTTCGGGCCCAGTGTTGCTGCTGATCGCTGGTGGAGGCACCGATGCTGGTGTCTTTGAGGCAGTAGCACATGTACTTGCCCATGACTACACGGTCGTCACCTATGACCCGCGCGGCAATTCGCGTAGTCCTCTCGACGGACCGCCCACTGATCAGCAGATTGCGGTTCATAGCGACGACGCGCGGCGGCTGCTCTCCACCACAGCTTCCGGCCCGGCCGCTGTGTTTGGCAGCAGTTCTGGCGACATACGTCAAGCATCATACGGCGAGGTGTCCAGGCGAGAGGGTTTATTATGAACTGTGTCAGAACATTACACTATGCAGTGTTTTATTGAAAAACCGGAAGAGAGGGGAAATATATGCCCTCGTTACGATTTACTGCCGATATCAATGGCACGCGCGAGACGATTTTTGACCTGATTGCCGATCTCGCTCACTATGATCGCTGGCTGCCAGGCTCAAGGGTGTTTGGTGGAATGACCCAGGTATCGCCCGTGTCACCGGGTGTCGGCACAACCTATGCCGATGGCACAATGCGCGGCTCGATCACTGAGTTCAATCCGCCTGAACGTATCACTTTTGAGCAATCCATGCCGGTAAAAGCGCTGCTGCTGACCGGAAAGCTGGATGTGCGCGTTCGTTATGCGCTTGAAGCGACTGGAAGCGATGGGCAGGCTACGCATGTGATTCGCGAAGTCACTTTTAACCTACATGGCATCCTCGGGGCCGCGCAGCCTCTTGTTGTCAGCACCATTCGCCGTGAAAGTGGACGGATGCTGGAGATGATGAAACGGTATGTGGAGCGTGGGAATGTGAATTGAAATAAGCTCTCGTGTTTTTTACAACCCCAGCCAGAATAGCACAATTGCCACCACAATCTGTCATTTAAAATAATTCATGGCGCGTATGTAACATAAAACTTGCCCAGGACTGGCTTGAGAAGCGCGCTGAGACGATTTTCGAGAAGATTTTCTCTCTCATAAAATGGCGTAGCATCATAGCTCATCTATTTGTCTCTCTTTAGAAGTGATGAAATGCGCCATTTTCTCACCATAATGCGTATGGAAGATGAGGAACAACTACCCGAGATCCTTTTTCATGCCTCATATCATGCTTCTCCGGCAAGCCAGGAGCGCGGGCGATGCCGCCCTTGACGCTGTCGGCTGAGCGCTTCGCGCCGAGAGCGACCGGGTTCTGCATTGATGAGCGCACACCTTCCCCCGGTCGCTCTCGCTCTTCGAGTCTAGCCTCCCCGTCAAGGGTCGGGCCGGGCGGCATCGCTTGCTCCGCGCTCCGGCTTGCAGGGCAGGATAGCAGCACTCCAACCGAGCCTCAAGCTCCCAGGATGCTTGATGAGCCTCCGGCTCCAAGAGGCTGCACATTTGTCTCAATGACGTTCCCTTGTGGCTCGACTTGGACCATCCGGTTGCTTCCATGCTCCTGTCGGATTGGGCGATAGTGACCAGCACGATGGTGCTTATGAAGTTCTGGATCATAGAGCACAGGTTCTGGCGGCTCTTTTCCAGGGGTGAGGTGACTGAGCGTCTCGTAATCTTGCCGAAGCAAGGCGTAGATAAGGGTAATCAAGCGTCCGATCACATGACCAAGCGCTTTGCCCTTGCCCTTGTAGGTTTGCGTTCTCTCATCATAGCTACAAAGCCGGGGAACCAGGCGCTTGTACAACTTGGCCCATTCCGTCTCGCGACTAATCGCATTCCACGCCACCAGATACATCACCTTCTTCATCTCACGCGATCCTCCTGATGTCAGACGCGTTCGATCAAATGTCACTCCTGTTTGCGCTCTCTGAGGTGCCCATCCGAAATACGATTTGAGATGGCCTGCACTCTCAAAGTTGCCAATATGGCCAATGGTTGCGAGAATGGTTGCGGCAGCAAGAAGACTGATTGGAGGAATGGAGAGCAAGATTTTCCCCTCCCGACACTGTTCCACGATCTGACAGATTTCTCCCTCAAGCTGTTCAAGATGATCCTGAAGGAGCCGTAGCTCCTTGATTAACAGGGCTTGCTCTGACACCAAACCGCGTTGGCGAGCGACATCTTTCACCCCGATGCTCTGGGCGGCAAGCTGCTGTAAGGAAACCAAATGTGCCTCTGAGGGGCAATTCCTTTTTCTCACCTCACGCAAGGCGATGAGACTTGCTGTGGCAACAGCCTGCGGAGTAGGGAACCTCTCACGCAGGTCTAAGGCTGTCGTCAGGTTTGGGTTCTTGAATATCCGAGTAAATTCGGGGAACAGTTCGTCACAGATCGCGGTGAGCTTGTTTTTCCTCTGCGTCGCCTCATTGACCAATTCATAGCGGTGACGCATTAACCCTTTGAGCTGCGCAGCGGCTTCCGATGGGGGAATTGCGCGCCGAACGACCTGTAACTTGTTTGTGACCTGTACCCCTAATGCTAATTGATTGTACAGTTGGTTTGCCAGTCCAAGGGCGTCGCGCTTGTCTGTTTTGAGCATCCCAAGTTCGCGGCTCTGGACGTGGATCACATAGACAGAGAGATCGAATTCTAAGAGATAGTGCTGAAGTGGTCGGTGATAGTGACCGGTCTGTTCCATGAGAATGCGTTCCAGAAGCGTCTTGGAAAGGAAGCCAGCGACATGCTTAAATTTTCCGATATCCACCCCAATATAGATCGGCTCTTCGGGAAGCATGGGCAGATCTTTTGATCGGTTTACCATTGGTTGATCCCTTCCCACTTGGCATCCCTACCAGATCACCAGAGTATTGCGGTTGGAGAGGCAGAACTCATGGATGTGGCCTACCCAGTTACACACGAAAAGTTGCACTGGCCTTCATTCAAATGCGTATGAAGGATTTCACACACATCCCCCAATTATGGTGCAAAGGTTTCCTCATAAAATGGCTAAGGTTCTGTGAGTCCTTTTCTGAAGATAGCTTGTCCTCAGTACCTCTCCACGTGTAACACGTTTGGGAATGGTTTCCGGATTCAAGCTCATCTACTTCCAACTTTCGTGTGTAAAATGGCGCAAGGCTGAAAAGAGAAGAGAGCTAAAGGATAAAACAGGAATCCTTGCCAGACCCTAAACAAGCCTTCATAACTAAGCAGGGCGCTGAGCCACGGGCAAAATACGCATCTGAATTGCAATGCCGCCACAGGTGCTCTCCCAGTTCACGGTTCACACTAGCTCATCGCATCTCGGACACTGGTGCCGAGTCGAGCGCGTCCGATAACTGAGTGTTTGTTGTATCTTGTGCTACAATGGGGCGCAAACTATCCTTGGTCGATTGTTTTCAGGGAAGGAGCGCCTCATGCCTGCCCGAAAGCAGCAACCCCACACCGAAGCGTGGGATGCAATCAAACAAATGTGTCTCTGGCCGGAGCAGAAGGCATACGAGCTTCTACGCCCGGTGGTCCTTTTCGGCGATCCTCCCAGCGAGCGCGCCCACGAGACGAAAGCCAATGAGCGTACCCTGCGCCGCCAGGCTGACCGATTCGACGCGGAAGGTATGGTCAGCCTCTTCCGCCCCACGCAGCACGAAACAACTGATGAGCATCGCTCATTGCCACCGCCAATCCGCCAGGCCCTGGTAGACCTGCGCGATGCAAGTTTCCTTTGGGAAGAGGACGAGGTGAAGTGGCTGCAAGTGCTGCGGCTGCCGGAATATGCGGCTCTCGCACCACCAGGGAGGTAGCGCCGCAGAATTGGTACAGCTTCCCTTGTTCGCCTGACAACAGCTTCAGAGGAGCAGGCGCAGCAGTACCACTCCTCTAAAATCGCTCTGCATGTGGCTCTAGGGAACCAGCCGGCACTGGATTTGTAGAGGCATCGGCACGACGCGATCACGCATCCGGCCTGACGGTAGCAGCGGCCCTCTGTCCACCTGGTCACGACGGTGCAGACCGGCGAAGAAAGAAACCATTCTACCCGCCCTGACGAAATCCTTCCTGAATCCAGGTCATGTGGTCGGTCGGATGCCCCGCTCCCCAGGCAAACACGTCGCCGACGGTTTGCTCACCGACGACGGTGGGCACCGGAGCGGCCAG
>WNFA01001334.1_pt1 | contig 19968 bp, 25 predicted proteins | sample 5400481 | NCBI WGS metagenome assembly WNFA01 (sample SAMN13153340, study PRJNA577476) | soil metagenome | isolation source: 120 cm saprolite under Douglas fir tree site 2 hole 1 replicate 2 | place: USA:California | collected 2015-04-18
TGAGTCTCTAGCGGGCTGCCGTAACCTCTAGTTTTCGGTGGTGCAGGGCCTTGGCCTTGCGACCAGCGCTTTCAAAACAGAGTGAACTTCAGCCCCGAGAAACTTTCCTCGACTTTTTCCGCCACCTGCTACGGCCTAGGTCCATGCTCACGGTAGCGCGCGAAATAAAGAAACCGGACCTGCGTGTCTTCACTCTGGTTTAGGTTCGTGTGCGGCGTCTTGTTGTCAGGAATGTGGTAGAGCGCGATGCCGGGAGTTTGCCGCCGCGGCTGATTCCCCACCAATGCCAGACTGGTTTCGTGCGACGCCGTCCACACCTCCTTACCTCCTTAATCTGGTTGGTATCCTCTCCGGGAAGGGATGAGGTTTCCCGATCGAGAAGTCTCCTCACCTTCCCCCGCAAGCGACATTTTATAATTGTCATATAATATAACCGTAAAATATAATGCAGGCCATGCGACCGCGCAATGCATACCGACCCTCCCTCAACGATTGGCTCAGCCGAATGCTGACATTTGTCCTGTCCGTGCTGGCGCTGTTTGCCAGCACGACCGATGTGCTCGTACATGCCCAGGGCACCTCGTTCCACGGTGCGCCCGCAGCAGCCCAGCAGGTCGAGAACCCATACGCGGGACAAGCCTCTGCGGCCTCGGCCGGCAAAGCGGTTTATAGACACAGATGTGCGCGGTGCCATGGAACCGCCGGCGAAGGTTCCGGCAACATCCCGCCCCTGGCAAGTGGAGCCGGGCAAACCGCACCTGACGGGGCGATCTTCTGGTACATCACTCGGGGTGATGCCAACAACGGAATGCCATCATGGGCTGGCCTGCCAAAGCAACAGCGGTGGCAGGTTGTCACTTACCTTAAATCGATGAGCGGTGCACCTGCTGGGGGGGTTAGGAAAAAGACCGTGGCCTCTTCTGCTCCGGCGGCGGGAACGAGATCAAGCGCACCACCACCCCGTGCGCCGTTCACAGACTACCGTTTCGAAAAACCGGGCACGATGCGACACATCACGTTGCGGGATCTTCCGGCACCATTTGCTACGCAATCAGCTTCCAGCCCCCCCAGGGTTGTCGCCCGGCCGGAGAAGGCCTGGCCGAAGGCACCCAAAGGTTTCAAAGTGTCGCTGTATGCGGCCGGCCTCAACAATCCCCGCTTGATGCGCACAGCGCCCAACGGCGATATCTTCCTCGCCGAAACCAACGGCGGCGACATCAAGGTATTCCGCGGCCTCACGCCCGATGACAAAGCCCAGCAGGTGCAGGTCTTCGCCACCGGACTGAATACGCCGTTTGGCATCGCGTTCTACCCACTTGGACCCGATCCGCAGTGGGTTTATGTCGCCAACATGGATTCCGTCGTACGCTTTCCCTATCACAACGGCGACTTGACCAGCACCGGGCCGCCGCAGCACCTGGCGGACCTGGCCAGCGGCGGCCATCATCGTTCCCGGGACGTCCAGTTCTCGCCCGATGGCAAGAAGATGTTTGTCTCGGTCGGATCGCAGGAGAATGTCGACGACACGCCCGCGGAAAAAAATCGCGCCGCCATCATCGAATACAACCCTGATGGTTCGGGCTCACGCATTTACGCCTCCGGCGTTCGCAACGCCGTCGGGCTTGCCGTCAATCCGACAACTGGCGAGCTGTGGTGTTCGGTGAACGAACGCGATGGCCTTGGCAACAACCTCGTGCCCGACTACATCACCCATGTGCAGGAAGGAGGCTTTTACGGCTGGCCGTGGTGGTACATGGGCGGCCACCAGGATCCGCGCCTTCCGGAAACGCATCCCGAGTTGAAAGATAGAGTCATTACCCCCGATGTGATATTGCAGCCGCACAATGCATCGCTGCAAATGACTTTCTACGACGGCAAGCAATTCCCCGCGGAATATCAGGGCGACATCTTCGCTGCCGAGCACGGCTCCTGGAACCGGTCACCCCGGGCGGGATATGAGGTTATCCGCGTCCCGCTGCATCAGACTGGTCACGCAACCGGCGAGTACGAGGATTTCCTCACCGGCTTCGTCGTGGATGACGACAATGTCTGGGGCCGGCCGGTGGGGGTTACCGTCGCCCCCGACGGTTCCCTGCTAGTGAGCGATGATGCCTCAGGTTCGATCTGGCGCGTCACCTACACAGGAAAATGACCGCTCGGAAAAATGTGGTCGCGAGCCTCTCGCTGGTGCAGCAGCGGAGCGAACCTAAAGCGTGGATGGCCGGAGTTCTCCGGCCAATCAGGGCGACGCGCTGCGCCTGGAGACGTAGCTTTGCTTCAGGTCTGGTTTTCTTACCCTCTCGGTACTTGGACGCCCCCGACAAGACGTAGCCGAGTTATGCCCTCTACAACTCCAACTTGCCTTCGCCGTTTAAATCATAGTATGATACGTCAAAATTTTGACCACGCGAGGGCCCTCGGACGTGAGATTCGGGATGTTTGCTGCCGTCCTCTGTTTGCTCACCGTGCCTGTTTCCCAGCTCTGGTGCCAGTCTGACTGGCCGATGTACGGCCATGATGAATCCAGCACGAGATATTCCCCCCTGAACCAGATCAACACGCAAAACGTCCAGAATCTGACTCGGGCGTGGACTTACCACCTGAAGAAAGAGGGCCCTCGACCTCTGTCGGCCGGAGCTGCCGGCCGAGGCGGCGGACGGCGATCCTCCCAGGCCACTCCGATCATGGTAAATGGCAGCCTGTACCTGCCGACTCCATACGGCACCGTGATTTCGCTAGATCCGGAGATGGGCCAGGAATTGTGGTCCTACAAATTAGATCACGGCCGGCCGGCCGGACGTGGCGTGGCATATTGGCACGGCGACGCCAAGACCCCGGCCTCCATTCTGTTTGGCACCAGCGACGGCCGCTTGATATCAATAAGTGCCAAAACTGGAAAGCCCACGGAAGGTTTTGGTGTCAACGGTTCAATCGACATAAGAACCGGTGTGCTCAACGGTTTCCCCAACGCTCAATTTGATGTCACCTCGCCCGTAACTATTTATAAAGATCTGGCGATTGCCGGCGGCCAGATTCAGGAGTCGCCCGGTACGGGTGCCTCAGGTGACCCGCGCGCATTCGACGTGCATACCGGAAAGCTAGTGTGGCGATTCCACTCAGTACCGCATCCCGGCGAAACCGGGAATGACACCTGGGAAGGCAGTAGCTGGAAGAATCGCTCCGGAACCAATGTCTGGGGCTTCATGAGCGTCGACCTCGAGCGGGGCCTGATATTTCTTCCCTTCGGTTCGCCCGCCTACGATTTTTACGGCGCCGACCGGAAGGGAAAGAATCTGTTCGGTAACGCGCTGGTTGCGCTCAACGCCGATACCGGAAAACTGGCGTGGTATTTTCAAGTCGTTCATCACGACACTTGGGACTACGATCTGGAATCGTCTCCGGTGCTGATGGACGTAGTGCAAGGCGGATCAAAGATTCCTGCGGTCGCGGTCATCGGAAAGAACGGGCTTTTGTTTATCCTCGACCGGCGTGATGGTAAACCTATTTACGAAGTTGAGGAACGGCCTGTACCAGCGAGTGAGATTCCCGGCGAAGCGAGCTCGCCCACCGAGCCCTTCCCGTTGAAGCCTGCCCCACTAGGACGCCACAGCTTCAGCCCTGATGAAATTGCCGCCGTCACCCCGGAGCAGAAGAAGTTCTGCACCGACCTGCTGGCTACAGAAGGCGGGATGCAAAGCGGCGGTCCCTATATCCACTATGGACCTAAGCTGACGATTGTTTTTCCGGGCACACTGGGCACCACCAACTGGCCCGGCATGTCATTCAATCCGGCGTTGGGGTATCTGTTCGTAAACACTGTGGACATTGCCGATGTCGGGAAGATCGTGAAATCCGAAGATGGTGCCGACCCCGCGTATGAGCGAACCAGCCCATGGGGCGTCTATGCGCGGTTTTGGAATAATGACAAGTTCTGGCCCTGTCAGCAGCCGCCCTGGGGTCAGCTATGGGCGATCAACGTGAATACAGGTGAGGTCGCCTGGAAGATCCCGTTTGGTATCGTCGAGGAACTGGAAGCCAAAGGCGTTCACGGAACCGGAACCCTGAATTTTGGCGGTTCGATCACCACCGCCGGAGGCCTGCTATTCATCGCGGCAACGAACGACCAGCGCTTCCGGGCATTCGAAGCGGCGACGGGCAAAGAGTTGTGGGCAACCAAACTCGAAACCGGATCCTACGTCACGCCCATGACTTATCAGGGGAAAAACGGAAAGCAATACGTGCTCACGATCGCAAGCGGGGGCAGCTTTTACGACACAACGGCAGGCGATTCCGTGATCGCCTTCACCCTACCCTAGGCTGTGTGGGGCGGACACTCTTGTTCGCCGCCTCTGACTTCGACTCTAAGCCTAGAGAGCTCGTTCATGCCTCTGTAACCAGCCCAAGACCCGAATCGAAATCCAGTTAAAAAAGGGGCGGACAAGGTGTCCGCCCCACACGATCTATGCCCTCAATGTCGGGAGCGACCGGGGGAGGGAGTTAGTGAGCGACGGGGGAAACTTCTTGAACTCCTACTCCTTGTCGTACACAACTAACTCGTGGAAAGGCTTGCCCTCTTTATCGGTTCCATCCATGGTGAAGGTCGTGGTCTTGCCATCCTTCGACAGAACCGCTTTGCTCGTGTTGGTTTTGCCGTTGGCATTCCAAATCTGCTCGTTGGTGTGATCATTCACTTTCTTGACCAGCACCGTGGTATTGTCCCGGCCGACAACTGATACGGCCTGACCTTCTATGGGCTTGTAGTGCCAGGTGGTACTCTTCCCTTCCGAATTGGTTTCATTGATAGTGACAGTCCCGTCGGGGTCGATAGTAGCCATGTCAACCAGGGGAGGCTTCCCAGGAAATTTCGATTTGGCGAAGTTAACCTTCCACGTGCCAGCAAAGCCGCCAGCAGGCATGTCTGCAGCTCTAACACTCAGCGAGATGGCGACCAGGGAGAAAGTCAAAATCAGCGAACGTGTTTTCATGGTGATATGATACCACCAATAGATTCCTTGTCAATCATTTCCCAAGACTTCCTCGGAGTTCGGGCGGTCCTCTTTTTGCTTGCCTTGGAAACTGAGCTCATCTCAATTGTATCGTGGGGGATGGAGGGTAAGTGATGGTTCGAGTCGGAGTGAACGCGTCGGTCGACAAAGCGCTGCTGAAAGATTTCACCCGGGAGGTTCAGTTGGTGTGGATTCCCGACGAGCCGCGGGGCGAAATCGGGGTCGACTTCTGGATTCCTCTATCGCATCCCAAACTGGTGCCGGATCAGTGGCCGCACCTGAAAGGCGTACGGGTCGTCCAAGCCCCATGGGCCGGGGTGGATCTGCTACGGCACGTATTCCCTCCTGAAGTGATCCTGTGCGATGCACGAGGTGTGCATGACATTCCCACCGCCGAGTGGGCCGTGGCGGCAGTTTTGGCCATGCAGAAATACCTGCCGTTCTACGTCGAGATGCAATCGCAGGGCGACTGGGCACAGCGCTTGCAAGCCAGAGAGATCTACCGTCTCTCCCATGGCGGGGAGACGAATTCTCCGGCGCTGGTCGATGAAGTTGCCGACAACACCATTCTGATCGTGGGCTACGGATCGATCGGGCAAGCGATCGAAGCTCGTCTGGCACCCTTCGGTCCACGGTTTCTGCGCGTCGCGCGTAGTGCGCGCCATGGCGTTGAACCGGTGAGCAAGCTCGACGAACTCCTGGGCCTGGCTGACATCGTGGTGTTGATTATTCCTTTGACCTCAGAAACGCGGCATCTGCTGGATGCAAAGCGCCTGGCAAGAATGAAGCCCGGGGCCCTGCTGGTGAATGCGGCGCGAGGTGCGATCGTGGATCCGGAGGCTTTGCTTGAGGCGCTTAACGAAAGAAGAATTCGCGCGGCCATCGACGTGACCGATCCCGAGCCATTGCCGCTGGGACATCCGCTATGGAAGGCGCCCAACCTGCTTGTCACACCGCATGTGGCAGGCGACAGCGCAAAGTTCATGAAGCGCATGTTCACGCTGGCCAGTGCGCAGGCGGAGCGCTTTGCCCGGGGAGAACCGCTGCTGAATGTCGTAACCGGGGAGTACTAAGCGTGTAGGCACGAGCCTGGACGCTCACCCACGCCAGGGAAACATCAGACAATATGATATGATAATTTTCCGCCAGGTCTTATTCGCAGTCTAACCAGCGGAGTTTGAAATGCGACGATTGCAACCGGTTCTAACGCTCTGTTTCGTAGCACTGCTCTCCTTCTTTATATGGGCCCAACCTGCGCCGAAACCTTCGCAGGGTGGGCTGCTGTTGGTGGCGAATAAAGGAGACAACAGCGTCGGCATCATCGACCCTGTCACCGGAAAGCAAGTTGCCGAAATCGCCGAGGGTGGCGTAACCGGGCACGAAATCGCGACATCGCCCGACGGCAAGTTCGCCTACGTACCGATCTACGGAAACTCCGGCGTCGGCCAGCCGGGCACGGATGGCACCAACATGGTGGTCATCGACCTGGCGGCCCGGAAAGTAACGGGCAATCTTGATTTCGGCAAAGGTGTGCGGCCGCACTGCGCGGTGTTCGGCCCGAAGAACGGATTGTTGTACGTCAGCACTGAGCTCGAACGATCCATCAGCATCATCGATCCTGCCACGTTGAAAATCGTTGGCTCGGTACCCACCGGGCAGGAACAGTCGCATATGTTCGCCATCACCCGCGACGGCCATCGTGGATACACGGCCAATGTCGGACCAGGAACCGTCTCCGTGCTCGATCTTGACGCGCGAAAAACCATCGCCGTCATTCCGGTTTCTCCGCAAGTTCAACGCATCTCGCTTTCGGTTGACGACAGTATGGTCTTCACCTCCGATGTAACGAAACCTCAGCTGGCCGTGATCGACACAGCTACAAACAAGATCAAGACGTGGGTACAGATGCCCGGCCTGGGCTACGGAACAGCGCCCACCGCTGACGGCCGCTGGCTGATTGTGGCGCTGCCGTTGATTCATCAGGTGGGTGTGGTGGACCTAACCACGATGAAGGTCGCGCACACGATTGAGGTCCCTACGCGGCCACAGGAAGTTATCGTGTCTCCCGATAGCAAGTTGGCCTACGTCTCCTGCGACCAAAGTGGAAAAGTTGCGGTCATCAGTCTTTCGGACTGGAAAGTAAAAGAGATTATTGACGCGGGCGCGGGCGCAGACGGGCTTGCCTATGCGGCAGCGCGGTAAATAGAAGCAAACACCTTGCAGTGACAGCTCAGATTGACGAATCGAGGAAAGCCATGAACGGACCACACCGAAGCAAAACTTTGCTGTCTGGCCATCGTCTCGCTTACGTTGGGTTGTCACTGTTTGCCCTGGGCTTGTTGGCGCAGCCGGCAGCCGCTCAGGTGGCCGCTAAACCGCCCGTAACTACGCCCAGTGCGGGGGGGAACAGCTTCGACGGTCCCGGTGCGGTGAGGTATCAGCCATCGAGAGATTCGCTGGACAGAAGAATCGACATGTTCATCGGTGACTGGCGCGACTCGATGCCTCGTCACGCTTACGGTTCTCTGGTGCTGCGCGACATTCTCACTCGAGGAGACAACTTCAATCCGCCTCAGCCCGGAGCAGTCCTCCAGGCTGCCAACTTCCTCGCCTATGGCCGGCTTGCGCCAGGCAATTCCACCGTGCCTTCGAGGCTGGAACACGAGCAGAATGTTTTCTACGTTGTCGAGGGCACCGGAGAGATAGCAGCGGGCGGCAAGACGGCCACGCTTCACAGAGATATTGCGGTCTTTATTCCAGCCGATCTCGAATTCGTCATGAAGAACACCGGCGACGACGAGCTTAAGATGTACGTTGTCAGCGAACCGACTCCGTCAGGTTTCGTCCCCGGAAGAGCAATGCTGGTTACGGACGAGAGGAAGGTCCCGGTAAGAACTCCGATGGCCGCGTCTCCTTATACACTCCCCGGGGCTTCTGGTCACTGGGCACACGTAGTCAGGGATCTGTTCTCGAGGACCGACGGCCTGGCAACCATCGGAGATCTGATCACCGTAGAGATCAATCCCATGACCATGGGTGAGCCGCACCCGCACAACCCCGGCCAGGAGGAAATCTGGGCAGCCATTGACGGAAACAGCCTGGCCTTCATCGGCTCGGAGTTGCGCGTTCAGCGTCCGGGGATGGCTTACATGATCCGGCCGGATCAATCCATGACGCATTCGAATATTAATTCCGGCGGTGCTCCGGTTAAGTTCCTCTGGTTCTCAGGCAACTCTCTTAAGAGATAATGGTGGCGCCTGGCGCGCGGATAATGTCCTGATTTAAGCCACCGAGGACACAGCTACACCAAGGAACGATCAAGCAAGCGTTTTGCCCCAGATTACTTCTGCCGCTGTCTATCAAACGCCAAGGATCCATGGACACACTAGGTGCCGATAGCCTGATCGCATCGGGACAGGTCTCCTTCTCTTCGAAGAGGCGCATCGCGCGGGATCTGCTTCAGCGCCCCGATCATCTGCGCTTCCGTGTGCCTGTTCTTCGACGTACCCTCTCCCCTTCCTTTCGCTGAAATCATATTCAATGCCATGAGGATTGCGGGGATCAGGTCACCTTTAACGTGAACCGCGTGGCCCTTGTATCAGGGTACCGCGTTACTCGCTGACAATGCTCCGCAAATTGCTGGCCGTCGGATCACACCCACATCCATCAGAAGTCTTAGGCTCGCCACTTTCTGCTCAAGGGGAGCGTCCGACAAGATGACGAGCATGTCTGGTGTATTTCCTCTGGCGACCCGAACATTAATATCGATCTTCTGAGAAGTCAGCAGGGCACTCAACATGTCCACCGACGAACTGCTCGCAGCTATACCCAGCATGCTGTATGCGCCCATCTTGGCGTTGGGGTCCGCGCCAGCATCGAGGAGAATCTTAATTACTTCCGGATGGTTGTTCGAAACGGCATAATAAAGAGCTCTCTCCTCGGCGGCGAGCGCCCAATCCGGGCCGGTGCTATACTGCGGCCCGAAGTTTTCTGACAGGAGGTGTCTATGCGGTTCAAAACCATACCGGTGTACCTCAGCCTAATCGCATTCACAACAGTATCGCTGGCCCAGACCAAGATTTCCGGCACGGTGCAATGCGCGAAGTCAGACCAACAACATGTGCTTGAGGTGGGAGACCATCCCGGTCACTCGCTCATGATCAGCAAAGGTAAGTGCACCTGGACCAAACCTATGGAAATCGCCGGAACCCAGACAAAAGACGACGTCGGCACGAATTTCGATGAGGTCCACGGCAATAAGAGCCAGGGGCACGGCTACGTCGTGGGTACGATGGCCAATGGCGACAACATGTACGTGCGCACACAAGGCTCCTCGACACTGAAGGACAGCGCGGTCGAGAGCGCTAACGGTGCGTGGAGCTTCACAGGCGGCACTGGCAAGCTGAAGGGTGTCAAGGGCAAGGGCACGTACAAAGGCAAAGGTGCGCCTGACGGTTCCGCTACCTATGAAGTCGAGGGCGAATACGAGCTCCCCAAGTAGCTATCATCCGGTAGCTGGGGATTCCGCTCACGGCTAAACGGCGAGCCTCAAAGGCTCGCCGTTCTCACCTTTCCCTTCAAACTCCACGCAAATCTGAGACCCAGGCCTCACGAAGAATCCGAGATCAAACACGCAGACTCGTGACCCCGGTCGTTCCACATTTGCGTCAGACAGGTGCTGGGGACGAGAATCCCCCGGTCGAGACGATACCAGTCGGACATGAGGGCGAAAAACCGTCAAAGGAGCTGTAGAGACGTGGGTATGGACTGCGACTTTGTTGCGAAGGGAGAGACTAACGTGGTCGGCGAACTCCCCGTTCGCAGCTACTCACGTGAACTAAAAGGCGCGCTCCCCGCGCGCCTTTTCCATTCAGATTTCGACGCAAAACTCGAGATTTCTCCTCGCCTCTTCTCAGTGTAGCGAGCACCCACCAGCTCCGACTTCTGCCTCGACTGATCTGCGGGATCATCACCCATCCAAATCAACCCGCACCGTGAGCAAGTCAGTCCCGAATAGTCGTACGGCAGCCGCATTCGCGGCGCTACGAGGCATGTGTCTGACGTCTCGAAAACGAGAAAAGCATGAATGCGACAGAGCGTCAGTTTCTCTTCAGCCGCCACGGCGGATTCTTTCGATTCTCTCCCGCTCGGAAGAGGCAAATGACGTTACCATCAGGATCCTTCAAGAATGCTTCTCGCAAGAGCCAGGGCTGATCTTGCGATTCGGATTCGAATCGCAACCCTCGTTCCTTCAGCCGCGCCACGGTCGAATCCAGGTCTTCGCACTCGAAATACACAACGACCCCGGGGCTGCCAGGCGGCTGATTGGCTTGGTGGACCGAAAAAGTGGCGTCACCCTCTGGACACTCAAAGCGGGCATAGCTTGGGAGGTCCTCCACGATCAGCACAAGTCCGAGGCTCCGGTAGAAGTCGATTGACCTCCGGACATCGGTCGACGGCACCGTCACTTGATTCAGGTTCATGAGTGCCGCCTCGCGCCCTGCAGACGTGTGCGGAAATTAAGGACGTGTTCAATAACCGCACCGACTTCCGCCTGCACCCCAAGATCTCCCGTATTCTGCATCTCCACGATCACCGCCATACCGCTGCAGTTTACGCTTTTCGCTGCACCAATCTTGGGCAATTGACCCCAGGCGGGTTCAACTGAAGTAATCTCCGGCCCCCCACGTCGCATTGCACGCCCAAGCGCCTCGCGTTTTAATCTTCGCTTAAGGTCCCGACGAAATACAGACTGTTCCGAGGCATCGGCGCGCAGTTGTCCGCGCATCCCATCGATCGTCAAGAGAAGAAAAGATTGGAGGTGACCGAACAATGATGCGACCAATCAAACTAGCAGTACTCGTTATTGCGATGGCCCTCGCGTCGAGTGGAGTGGCCCGCGCGCAGTGGGATGCCGATGACGACTATCATCAACGCGGCCATGGCACCGAGGCGCGGCAATATGGATATCAAAATGGCTATCGCGACGGCATGAAGCAGGGCCGGCACGAAGGACGCGAACATGACCCTGAAGACTTCCGCGTTCCTGACGCCGGCCAAGCCAGCCGCGGCTACAGGGACTGGATGGGTCCGATCTGGGTTTATCAGAACGCATATCAAGACGGCTATCAGACCGGATTCCGGGCCGGCTACAACAACGAGGCCCACGCCTGGGGCCGTGGGGATGGCGATGCCGACGATTATCCGGCGGCCTACAGCGGGCAATACGGCGGTCCGGGATGGGGCAACCGCGCCTACGAGATCGGTTTTCGGGACGGTGCATCCATGGCACGCGAGGATACGGCCAAGAATAAGCCGTACAATGCCAATCCACGTGGTCGCTTCGACGACAAGGACCACGGCTATTCCAGTCTCTACGGCAGCAAGAGTCTCTACAGAACCCAATACACAGAGGGCTATCGGGCCGGTTACGACTCTGAGCGTAGCCGCTACTGATTTGCTTCAAGCCGTCAGCGCCAAGGACTGGCCGTCGCGTTGTCCGGCGACCAGTCCTGTTCGCGCCAGGCTCTCGCCCTTGCAGTCGCTAACGCGCTTTTCAGCCATCTTCGCGCTGGACGACCTGCCCGAGAAGTGGAAGCATTTTACGGAGATCAACGCGAGCTACGTCCAAGCCAGCAAATTCACGCCACAGAGTTCGCCAAACACCAAGCAGTAAAATAGTCCCAAGACTACTGGTTCGAAGAGCACGACTCAGTAGAAAGACGCTTGGGCATTCGCGTCGCATAGTCAGCGGCGACGAGACCATGCGGCGGCGGGAAGAGGAAGCGAGTATTCGTGAGATCGCGAAGGCAGTTGGTGCGTTTCCCGGTCGGTCCGGACGCGCCTCTGGTGTGAATGACTAAAATGTCCTCCGGGGGGTAAGAGGTGAACGAGGCATCCCCATCGAGCCACAGACGATCGGCACAAATTAACTGGTAGCCGCGCACAGTGCGACTATTGCAGCAATCTTTCCATTGCCATAGCAAACCCTTCCTCCTGGTTCGACGCGGTCACGAAGGTGGCTGCGTTCTGCACCTCTTTGCTGGCATTCCCCATTGCGATACTGATTGCGCTTTTCTTGAACATCAATACGTCGTTTGGCATGTCGCCGATCGTGGCGATTTTGTCTGGACGGATCCCGCAGATTTGCGAAAACATTGCCACCACTTCGCCCTTGTTCGCCTTTGGATGGGTGACATCGAGGTAGTACGGTTGCGACCGTGCGGCTGAGACCCGGCCGGCACTCCAGGCCTGCATCTCTGTCTCGCAGCGTGCCACTGCTTCGAGATCATCGCCTACCCCCACGACTTTCACGACGCGATCCATCAGCGAATCGAAATCATGAACAACCGTGGGTGAGAACTGGACGGTCCATGCTTCTCGTGCGACGTGCGGTGCGTTAGCATCGCGCACGAACCAGTCCAGGTCTGAGTAAAGGAAGATGTCCAGTCCGTGCTGAACAATCAACTGCATTGCCTCGGTCGCGACATCGGCCGGCAGCAGATGCTTGGACAAAGGCACAAGATCGGGATTCACGACTACGCCACCGTTGAAGCCTGCAAGGGGTTCTGTCAGTTGCAATGGTTCGATCAGCATTCTCATTCCCTTTGGAGGGCGCCCGCTCGTGATGCCGAACAGGATGCCCCCATCATGCAGTTTCTTGACCGCATCTGTGGCGCGAGGGGTGAGAACCTTGTCTTGTGTGACGAGTGTGCCATCGACATCGGCGATGACGAGGCGAACGCCGGAAGTTTGCGGATTTAGTTGAGAGCTCATAGTCCGTCCGTTTCTCAGTTGTGTGAGCTTATTCAGAGGTCTTCCGGCTACAGACCGGGGCTGCTTTGCATGATCCCGCCGTCGGCAAAAATTGTCGTGGCTGTTACGTAGCTGGCTCCGTCCCCTGCCAGAAATGCGACCACGGTAGCGATTTCCTCGGGTTTTGCCACGCGACCCAGCGGAATGGCGGCGTTCAATTTCGCTAGCAGTACGGGATCTTTCATGGTTGATAGATTGATCGGCGTAGCGATCGCCCCCGGACCAACACCCACCACCAGGATGTTGTATGGGGCGAGTTCGACTCCGGCTGTGCGGGTCAGCATGCGCATGCCCCCTTTCGAGAGGCAGTATGCGGTATTGCCAGGCATCGGCCAGTCTTCGTGCACGGAAGTGATGTTAATAATCCGCCCACCGCCGCCCTGTTTGAGCATCTGCTTGGCTGCGAGTTGGGTACCAAAGAACGCGCTCTTCAGGTTCACGTCAAGCACTTGGTCGTATTGCGCTTCGCTGGTTTCGAGAATTGAGGTGCGAGTCTCGATGCCAGCATTATTCACCATGATGTCAACGCGCCCAAACTGGGCGACTGCGGTGTCAATCAGCTTTTGGAGCTCCGCGACTTTACGGACGTCGGCTTCAATCCCAATCGCTCGGCCTCCCAGCGCGGTAATCTGCTGTTCGAGTGCCTCTGTCGCCTCAGGGTGAGCGATGTAGTCAATCACGATACTTGCGCCCAGACGGGCGAGTTCGAGCGCGATAGCCATACCGATACCGCTGTTTCCGCCAGTAACGATTGCAGTTTTGTTCTTCAGCGACATGAAAACTCCTCGTGTTGTCTTGGGAAGCGTACCGCCTAGGTCCGTTCCAGCTCGAGCCTCAGGCCCCGATCTGAATTGACCGGGACTTCTCCGCCGGCCAGAACTGTCAGACCCTGTCTGCCCCTGCTCATCATACGCAGTTAATATCTTTTATGCGCCCGAGCAAGAAGTAAAAAGACTGTGCACAGCTTGGCGGTGGATGGTCGATGTCGGCGGCGACGAGATTGCCCGGTTGCGGGAACAGGGGTCGAGCTTCCACGAGATAGGGAAGGCAGTCGGAGCATCGCCCGGCACGGTCCGGGCACGCCTCTTGTATGAAAGATTAAAGCCATCGCTTGATTTGAGATGGCGATCAAGTGCATTACTTCCGGGCTGCCCGTTTGCTTACTGGAAATCTTTAGAAATGACACGGCAGAGGCCGCCAGTGCCGGGGCCAGGGACAGGCTCATTTCTTCTGCTCAGCCGGCCAATTCGTCAGCAAAGTGATGGAGGTGGACTTGGTGTGGTCCGCAGTGAGTACTACGAACCGTTGACCGTCAGCGCTTACGTCATAGAGGGGATCCGCAAAATTCGGGAAGTCTAACTGGAACACGGGCCGGATCGAATCAATCTGAAAGTGCGGCAGCTTGGCGATCTCCGCCACCATCAAGCGGTTTCCCATCGTGACAAAGAACAGTTCGTTGCGGCGGCTGAAACGCGGCAGCCACCCGCCCTTAGTGGACACTTGATACTTCGCCCCGCCTAAAAGGAATGGCACAACGTACACTTCCTGCCGGCCAGATTCGTAGGAGAAATAGGCAAGCCAATGACCGTCAGGAGAAAACAGGCCGTCGTATTGGCTGATGGAACTTGCGGTTGTTGGAGGTGAGCGAAATGGCTCCCCGCCGCCCTTCAAAGGCAAGCTCCAAATGGAAAACGTTCCGTCTTTCGCCTTTAAGTCGAGGGAAAGATAGTTCCCGTTCGGGGACCAGTCAAGCGCGAATCCGGATCGATAAGCCGTAGATGTATAGAGGCTCTCTTCGGGTTGGCTCCCATCGAGAAACCGTCGGCGGATGGAGAACTTGCCATTTTCAAAGACGGAATATGCGATCTCTTTTCCATCCGGGGACCACACCGGCCAAGAATCATCTGGCCCGAACGTAATCCGGGCTGGCTGTCCACCCGCTACGGGATAAACCCAAACATCGTTCTTTCCTGATCTCGTGTCTTGCACCGTGACGGCCACGGATTTCGCATCGGGCGAGAATCGCGGATCTTCATAGTGAGCCAGCGGACCGGGTGTGCCAATCACGTTTCCGTTACGATCAAATATCTTCAGCTCTGATTCCGCCGAACTTTCATGGTAGGCGAGTACCCCATTCGTCGAGACTGAGAACGTGCCGGCTTCGCCGAGGGTTTGAGGGTCACCCGAGAGCTTGAACGAGCGCAAATCGAAAGACTGCGCCTGGATGCGCCCGCTGCGGACAAACAGCAGATGACCCGAAGCGAATCGCGCTTCGCTAACCAGGGCAATCATAATCCCACCCTGTTCAGGTTTACCGAGCAACCCGACTTTGATTGCTTCTGGACCACTCTGCTTGCTGGAGACGTAAAGGAAGTGTTTGCCATCTGGCAAGAACGACGGTGCGTAGTGGGAAACATCAGTCTCGTCAAGCCGCGTAGCCGGCAAAACCTCTCCCCCCGATGCTGGCACTCGAGAGATCGGGCCAAGGTTTTGTTTGTGGAACAGAATCGTGCCATCGGCACCCCAGTCGCCAGGAGAACTCGCCGCGTCCTCAGTGAGCGCTTGCGCCTCTCCTCCCGAAGCGCTGATCCTCTTTAGCTTTTGATCGGCGACAAAGCCTAGGTACTGGCTGTCGGGAGACCAGAAGGGCGCGGCGGCATCTTCCGTCCCAGCCAGCATGGTGGCCTGCGGGGCATTGAGCGGGCGCAGCCAGAGGTTGGTCCTTCCTTTTTCGTCGACGGCGGAAAAAGCTAGGGTTTTGCCGTCAGGCGACACGACCACCGGACCTGCGTCAAAACCGGAGGCGCGGAACGTAGTTCCCGGCGGGGGCGGGATAAAGGCGCGCACCGAGAGCGCCGGAGCACTTACGCGTTGCGAAAAATAGAAAATGCTCGCCGCGGCGGCCAGCAGAAGCACCGCACCGGCCAACATTAGACGTGGTCCGAACATGGGCAAAGATCGGCCCGGCGCTGTCGCAGCCGCGGATTGCGAAGATTGCGCGATGCCTTTCAATTGCAGCCGCACATCATGGGCCGTTTGAAAGCGGTCCTCACGGTCTTTCGCGAGGCAGGTTGCCACCAGGTAGTCGAGCGCCGCCGGCGCGAGCGGCTTGGTTGCGCTGATGGGCTCCGGATCTTTTTCCAAAATCGCCGAAGCTACGCTGATCTGGCTTTTGCCCTGAAACGCGCGCTTGCCGGTTGCCATCTCGTAGAGCACCGCGCCGAAGGCAAAGATGTCGGAGCCGGCGTCCGCCTCTTTGCCCTCGATCTGTTCGGGAGACATATACTGAATCGTTCCCACAATGCTGCCCGCGGTGGTCAGTGGACTCGCCGGACTTGGCGCGCTCAACGTCCGCGCCGTGGACAAGAGTGGCGCTAATCCCGAGCCCGACCCACCCAGGGGGGCCGGCTTCGCCAGGCCGAAGTCCATCAGCTTGGCACCCGCCTTGGTCAGCATGATGTTGCCCGGCTTGAGATCTCGGTGCACAATCCCGGCGCGATGTGCTGCCTCCAATGCCTCCGCGACTTCCATTCCCATCTTGAGCAACTCATTGAGAGGCACCGCACTTTTTCGCAGCCGCTCAGCCAGAGTCTCCCCATCCAAAAACTCCATCACCAGGAAATCGGTGCCATCCTGCGAACCGATGTCATAGAGGTGACAAATGTGGGGATGATTCAAGGAGGAAATGGTGCGCGCTTCGCGCTCGAAGCGCTGTTTGAATTCAGGATTGTCGGAGAGATGAGTCGGCAGGATCTTGACTGCCACCGTGCGGTCGAGGCGCGTATCGCGAGCGCGATAGACTTCGCCCATGCCACCTGCACCCAGTGGCGATTGAATTTCATACGGCCCGAGTTTCGTGCTAGAGGCAAGAGCCATCCGTGCGCGCAATTATAGTCTTGCGCAGCACGTTGGGGAGAATGCGACAATTCTGGGCGGGTGGGTCGGCAACCCTTCCCTTGGCACCCAGTAGTGTGCCCTTTTATTTCATCCCGTCCAGAATTGAGCCCACGATGCCTCCGACGACGCCTCCCTGAACTGCTTCCTTGTGCTGCGTGGGCATGTACTCCATGAGCTTGTGCGCCAGCTTGGAAATGGGCAGTGTTTGCAGCCAGATTCTACCCGGACCGGTGAGAGATGCGAGAAAGATTCCGTCACCGCCAAAAATCATGTTCTTGATTCCCGGCACGGTCGTGATCTGAAAGGAAACGCACGTCTGGAACGCGCCGACGTGTCCCGGGTGCACCCGCAAAGTTTCGCCCGGCTGCAGATCCTTGATGATTAGCTCACCCGAAAGCTCGATCCATGCGGTCCCCATTCCGCTGACGTGCTGCAGCAGGAAGCCGTCGCCGCCGAAAATTCCTGCCCCCAGCGATTGCTGGAAACCGACGCTGATCTGAATCTGCGGCGTCGCGCACAAGAATCCGTGCCGGTGAATCATGTATTCGTGTCCGGCGCCAACTTCGATCGGCACGATATGCCCCGGCAGTTTGGTGGCGAAGGAAATCGCTCCAGGGGCACCGATGGCCCGGTACTCCGTCATGAACAGCGATCCGCCACGCGCTTCAGCACGCCGAAGATTCCTCCGCCCCCACCAAACTGGGTGTGCGTCGTCATCTGGATGGAACTCGTCATCCAGGAAAGTTCACCGGCTTCAGAAATGACGGACTCGGTGGGGTCAAGCGCGAATTCAACGACCGGCATGGTGGTGCCGCGAATGCGACTCTGCATGGCGGACTCCTGGTCTAGATTGCGCGCTGTCGACGAGCTTTGAGCCCGCGCTGAAGCGAATACTGTTATCGGCAACCGTCGGGCTCGGTATCGTACTGCTCAGCTGGGCGTGCCTTGTTAACCGCCGCAACAGTGCTACCTGCAAGCAGCGGGGAGACGCGTACAGGGCGAGAATGGAGACACTCAAGCGAGAAGCCCATGAAAAGCTCAAGATCGGGACAAATGCTAGAAACGCTGCGTGTTCTCGTGTTCTGCGCCCCGTTTATACCGTCAGTAAAGTCACCCCTATCGGCAGCTTTCTGCCAGGCAGCCCGCCGAACCATGCGGCCCTACTCAATAGAGACAACCGCTAACGACTCCATATGACTGACACGCAGAGCCTTAGGTTGACTTGCGCCTTGGCTGGTGTGGCAAGCAAGTTATTGCTTGACACCTTTCGTTGCCTGCGCAAAAATGTGCCTACTTGGGGCTTCAACGCGGACTTCAGACAGGGTCCGTCAAATCGGTGTACCTAGATCAAGGTTAACCCACTCCTCACGGACCAATTCTGTCCGAGCGCGTGCCTGCCCTAGCGCATTGCCTACCAAATCTATCGAAAGGAGGGTGGAACCATGTCCCTCAAAAATCGACTTCTCCAGTTAACGCTGGTTGTACTTAGCCTTGCCATCGGGACGCACGCAGAGGACAGGGCACATTGCTCAAACGCCACATTGCACGGCAGCTACGGTCTGCATGCCACGGGAACCATTATCGGTGTTGGAGATTTCGCTGCAGTTGGGCGATTCGTTTTCGACGGAAACGGGAATCTCACTGCAAAGCTTTTCGTAAGAGTGGCTGGCAACAACAACGAGCCCGAAATTACGGGGACCTATTCCGTAAGCCCCGAGTGCATCGTGTCTGACAGTTGGGGCGGCAGCACACACGTGTCGGTGATCGTCGAGAACGGCAAGGGATACTTCATTCTCAACAATACCTCAGGCGAGGGAGATACCATAAGCGGTGAGGCCAAGAGGCAGTAGCCTGAAGAATCTAGAGGGGCCGTTACGCAAGCGGCCCTTTTTACGGTCTAGCAAGCAACTTCATCCAACCGAAACTTTTCACGCTGTTCGTCCAGCGTTCTATGCCGTACAGATGCAATATGTACAGCGTGGATTGCAAGATCAAGACCCGGTTGTGAGTTCCCATGGGCCTGCGGCCCACCCATGGAGATGAAAGCCGCATTTCCAAGGCCGATTGATTCCAAATGGGTTAAGGCGCGACTTTCGAGGGAGTGTAATTGATTCCATGACAATGTCGGCTCCCTGGACCCGAGTAAACTTTGGTGGTGCTGAAACCAACCAAAAAAGGCTCGGGAGGAAGGAGCCGAACAATGATCATTATAGGATGCGATTATCACCCGGGCTTTCAACAAATTGCTTTTGTGGATACCGAAACTGGGGAACTGCAAGAGCGGGCATTGCAGCACCGCGAGGAAGCGGAAAAATTCTACCGTGAGCGCGCGGCCCAGGGACTGAAGGTGTGCGTAGGGATGGAAGCCAGTGGGCATGCACGCTGGTTTGAGCGACTGCTGGCAGAGCTCACCTTTGAGTTGTGGATCGGGGACGCGGCCGAGATCCGTACCAAGCGGGTGCGCAAGCAGAAGACGGACCGCCAGGATGCGCAACTGATTTTGAAGTTGATGCTCAAAGACGACTTTCCGCAGATCTGGGTACCGAGCTGGGAGAATCGCGATCTGCGGCAACTGCTGTGGCACCGGCACCGGATGGTGCAGGCGCGCACGCGCCTCATGAATCAGCTGCAAGCGGTGGCACTGAACGAAGGTCTCCGCTGCAAGAAGAGATTGTGGCGGGAAGCCGGACGGCAACAACTGGAAGCGTTCCGGTTGGCTCCGTGGGCGAGCCGGCGACGACAGGATCTGCTGGAGTTGCTGGACCGCCTGAACCCGACGATCGCGGAGTTGACGCAGGCGATTGAGCGGGAAGTGGAGAAATGTCCGGAGGCACGACGGCTGCAGACCCATCCCGGAGTAGGACCGCTGACGGCACTGGCTTTTGTGCTGATCATCGGAAAAGCGGCCTATTTATGCTCTGGAAAAAGCTTGTCCATGAAGTCCTTGTCTTGCTTGATCTGTGAGAAGGTCTCTTCGAAGCTTACCTCCGCCTCCCATTGTTTACGGAAGTTTGGATCGAGCTCCTTCGCCTTCTGAAATTCTGCGAGCGAGGCTTTCTTGTCGCCGCCCAGGTAATCGAGGAAGGCTAGAGTCATGTGGCTGTCGGAATTGTTGGGTGAGTAGTGCACTGCCTTTTCGGCAGCTTGTCGGCCTTCCGTGATTTTCTTGCTTTTCAGAAACTTGTACGACCGGTCACCGTAGTTGTAGGCGAGGGCTACATCAAGCAGTCGTCGTAGTTCTTTGAACGGA
>WNFA01001337.1_pt1 | contig 19961 bp, 17 predicted proteins | sample 5400481 | NCBI WGS metagenome assembly WNFA01 (sample SAMN13153340, study PRJNA577476) | soil metagenome | isolation source: 120 cm saprolite under Douglas fir tree site 2 hole 1 replicate 2 | place: USA:California | collected 2015-04-18
CAGAGTAGTCGGAGTAGTCGGAGTAGACAGAGTAGTGTAGAGAAAAGGAGGAGGTATGTCGCTGGCCGCGCTGGGGCTGCTGTTCGCGGCCGCAGTGCTGCATGCCGGGTGGAATCTGCTCGTCAAACGCGCGAAGCAAAAACAAGTCTTCACATGGTGGGCGATCCTGGTGGGAGTAATCTGCTTCTCTCCGGTTCTCATCGTCAATCGCCCACTCCCCTTACAGATATGGCCTTATGTCGCCGGCAGTGCCCTTTTTGAAGCGCTCTACTTCGTCGGTCTGACTCGCGCCTATGACCTCGATGATTTCTCGCTCGTCTACCCACTGGCACGCGGTACCGCTCCTGCTTTGTTGGTCGTTTGGGCAGCGCTTTTCCTCGGTGAGCAACCCCGTCCTACCGGTCTTGCTGGCCTGGCGCTTCTGGTGCTAGGTCTCATCATAGTCGGTAGCGCGGCCTGGTGGTCACAACGCCAGATTGCAACGCCCAGCCTGCTCGGCGTTGCTATTGCACTGGCTACGGCCTGTTGCATCTCGATCTACAGCGCTATCGATGGCGCTGCCGTACACCTTGTTCCTTCTGCCCCCTATACAGTGTTTATCCTTGGCCTCAGCATGTTGCTCATTGCGCCCGCGCTCCTGCTACATTATGGACCTCGCGCAGTAGTCGCAGAGTGGCGCACGAACTGGCTGCGTATCATCCTGGTCGGCATCCTCTCGGTCGCATCCTATGGGCTTGTCCTCTATGTCTACTCCTTTGCTCGTGTCAGCTACGCGGGTGCCGTCCGCGAAATCAGCATTGTCCTGGCAGCCTTTATAGGTTGGCGCTGGCTGGGCGAAGGCTTCGGCCCGGTCCGTTTGATAGGCGCTGTTTTGATATTCGTCGGCATACTGGTTATCGCCGTTGCAGGTTAGAGGTATTGACAAACAACAAAAGCTTCAGTAATATTTCAAAAGAATCGGCCATCTCATATGAAGAAAGGAAGGGTACAGTTATGCAGGTCAAACGTAGCATTCTCCAGGGCCCCCGCGAGGCTGTGCTTCGAGGCAGGGAGTAATGGGGCAGAGCGCATATGAGGTGTTCGATCATACCGCCGATGTCGGCATACATGCCTTCGGGCGCACACTTCCTGAGCTATTCATCCATGCAGCTCAAGGCATGGAGAGCCTGGTGGTTGCGCCAGAACAGGTACGCGAGTTGGTCAGCCGTGAAATTGAAGTCGAAGGCCACGACTCAGTTTCTCTCCTGATCGCGTGGCTGAACGAACTCATCTTCCTGTTCGACACTGAATACCTCCTCTTTCGCACCTTCGAGATCAACTCATTCACAGAAACATCTCTGAGGGGCAGTGCCTCCGGCGAACCCTACGATGCACAGCGTCATGAGCTAAGCAGCGCAATTAAAGCCGTCACCTGGCACGAAGCCGCTGTAGAGCCTACCGGTGACGGGTACAAGGCTCGCATCATCTTCGACATCTAAGCTGCCAGAGACTTGCCAGGTAGGTTGATCCTGGCGGTTATCTGGGATTGGGCTATCACTGTGACTTCAGTACAATTATCCAGCATTAATATTAGGAGGACCCGATGGGCAAGTCTGATACAAAGATTCCCCTGGAGCGTGTCGATACCTATCGTTGGCGTATACCAAAGCGCTACAATCCAGACATGCATGTACCCGGCATGGTCTATGCCGATGATGGATTAATTGAGCAGATCCTGCAGGATAATGCGTTACAGCAGGTCGCGAATGTGGCAACCTTGCCGGGAATCGTCGGCTACTCACTGGCCATGCCCGACATCCACTGGGGTTACGGTTTTCCAGTCGGTGGTGTGGCTGCAACTCATGCCGAGTATGGCGTCGTCTCACCTGGCGGCATCGGTTTCGATATCAATTGTGGCGTTCGCATGTTTGCCACCGATTTGCTCCACGAGCAAATTCGCGGCAGGGTCGATAAGCTGGCCGATGAACTGTACAATAATTTGCCGTCGGGCGTCGGTGGTGCGGGTATGCACCAGTTAAGTGCCGGGGATATGCGAGCTGTGATGGTACGCGGAGCTGCCTGGGCGATAGAGGAAGGCTATGGCTTTGCGGAAGACCTGGAAGTCACCGAGGAGCTTGGCTGCCTGGCCGACGCTGACCCTGATATGGTGTCGAACACTGCTTTACAACGCGGCATGAAGCAACTCGGAAGCCTGGGATCGGGCAATCACTTCTGTGAGGTGCAGACCATCGATCACATCTATGATGCGGAGGCCGCCCAGGCCCTGGGGATTGGGCAGCGCGGCCAGATCGTCGTCACGATCCACTGCGGCTCACGCGGGTTCGGACACCAGGTCGCGGAAGACTATGTGAGGCTGGCCGAGTCCAAGCAGCACGATTTCGGCTTCCACCTGGTGGACCGGCAGCTAGCCTGTCTACCTTTGCAGTCAAATGCAGGTAAGTCGTACCTCTCGGCCATGGCCTGCGGTGCAAACTTCGCCTGGGCGAATCGCCAGTTGTTGATGCATGGAGTGCGGCAGGCATTCTCAAGCGTTTTTGGACGCCGGACGCGCCCTAAAGATATGCCGCTCGTCTACGATGTCTGCCATAACATCGCCAAGATGGAGGAGTACGAGGTTGATGGGCAGGTGCAGCGCCTCTGTGTCCATCGCAAAGGCGCGACCCGTGCGTTCCCTGCTGGGCATCCCGCAGTACCAGATCGGTATCGCGCTGTCGGTCAACCCGTTCTCATTCCAGGCGACATGGGCCGCTACTCATTTGTGCTCGTTGGCGCACAGGGCTCAATGGAGCAGAGTTTTGGCACCTGCTGTCATGGGGCCGGGCGCAGGCAGAGCCGCACCGCTGCCAAAAAGTCTATTACTAGCAAGGATCTGCTGGCTCAATTGGACGCACGCGGGGTCACCGTGCGGGTACATAGCAAGAACCTGCTGCCTGAAGAGGCCCCCCAGGCCTACAAGGATGCCCAGCAGGTCGTCAATGTCGTGCATAACGCTGGCCTGGCGAAACTGGTGGCACGCCTCAAGCCGGTCATAGTGATCAAGGGTTAGCAAGAGTAGCAAGAGTAGTATGAAAAGCGAGTGACCAGTTAGACAAAGGCTTGCTGCCCGCGAGCCATGCTCAGCATGCGCCGGTGTTGCAGGGCGAAAGACGAAATCTTGCCCAGCATCTTCCTATCCTGATCCCAGCTTATAATTGCTCGGTGAACAGAACTGCTGCTCACTAAGTAAATAGGAAGAGAGCGGATGTGTCAGCAACGGCGGTAGTCCATTCCGATGGAAGAGACGCAAGCCATAGGGACCAGTAACGACAAGGGTGAAGTTCTGTATAAACCTGTGGCCAGCACGGGCCATGGCCTTTGCTACGGCATCACTCGACGCGTCGATCACCCAGTCGACACTTGTTTCTGGAGATTGTAACGCCTGTGCCCAAAGTGAGCCCGATCCCTCATAAACAATATTGCTAGGGTGAATACCTGCTTCTGATTCTGAAAGATGGAAAGGATAGTATGCCTGGAGAATACGCCCCCCGTTGTAGTGCTGTGCAAGATATACATTAATAGAATTGCCAAATGCACAGAAGGGAGGATTTGTCTCCGCGATAATGGAGATAACACCGCCGTAGGCAACCCATCCTGACTGTAATACAATAATGAGGAGCAGGAGGCTCCTTCCCAGTAATTTTCCCCAGTGTCGCAACAAAGGAATAGCTTTCGACCCAGTGGGAACCAGGGTCGCGATGAATATTGCTGCCGGCGCTACCATCTCTGAGCCAAAGCGGCTGTTGAAAAGGTGACTACTTTCGCCAACAGGAATAATCCCCAGGGGATAAAGGGTTGCGAGGCTATCAAACAATGTTACTTGCCCGCTAAAGAGGGTGACGATATAGAAAACAAAAGGAGACAAGAAAGCAAACACGACCAGGGTATGTGGTGCCTTCCAGCGCTTGGACAAATAGAGAAGGATTGCGACAAGAGCCAGCAGAAAGAGTCCCAGACCTAGAGTCTCGATGGTATCTATGGTATAAAGCCGGATGTCCATAGGGAAATTGCCATGTTCTGTGCTTTGAAGTAAAGCAAGGGACTGCCGTTGCGAGGAATAAGAGCCATGCTGGAAAAAAAGTGGATCATGAAAGATGATTTCGCCCCACAGAAGCCATAAGATGATGCCAAAGATTCCCAGAGCAAAAAAAGTGATAAGATTGCCCTCAATCTTGCGCAAAGAGTGATGTTTTAATGCTCCTATGATGGAGACCAACGCCGGACACAAAACAATCAGGACCCAACCATCGTAGCGAGTTAGAGTAGCAAGGAAGGTGCTTGCAGTGGCCAATAACAGGTATTTTCGCCTGTCTTCTTGGGCCCAGGCGAGCAAGTAATAACAAGCCATTGTAAATGTTGCCTGGCATACCGGCTCGGTTAAAGGGGTCGCTTGCAAGTAGAGTACGTTTGGATTCAGTATATATACAAGCGTTCCAATGAAGCTTGCGCAGCTATTACGAGTGAGTCGGCGTGCTGCAAGGAAAATATAGATCATAGCTACGAGGTAGCACCCCATACCGACAATGCTTCCTGCCAGGCCAGTTTGCCAAAGATAATCGTTCCAGACGAATAGGGTGATAAGGAGGTGCGGTAGCGGGAGCCAGACACCACCCAACTGGGCAAAGCCCGGGGTAATGCTGTCGAGAACGCTGCGCGCAATTTCCACGTGCGAAAGTGCATCGCCGTAGGCCAGCGTCCAATGGTGCTGGAAAACATACCAAGTAGATGTAGTGCTCGCCACAGCTGCTATTACAATAGCTGCAAACAGCCAGCGGTCTTGAATGCGTGGCAGTTGTATCTGTCGATGGACTTTGCGTTGGCCCAGCTGAGTAGAAAGAGACCTCCGTAAGGCGATCACACGCTGCGTTGTCGTATCAAACTGGTTTGAGGTTGTCACCTGCTTGAAGACTCTCCCAACAGTCACGGCAAAGAGACGCGTAGTCGGCATAGAAGCAGCTACAGCTCGTTCTTCCAGTTCTAAAGCTGGCGATAAAGTATGCACTTGTGCTTTTGCTGATGGTGCCAGGTGAGTACCGTGCTGAGTCTTCTCCCAGTAATGGGGTTTCACAATGAGTTGATAGAGGGCAATGTATGCTGAGATACTCATCATCCCCCAATACAGAGGGATGAGCAACACCCATTTCATGAGGGCATAATTTTGACGCCGTAAACAACCGATAAGATGAATATAGACGTAAAAAAAGTTGCCGAAGATGAGGCAGAAGGCGCCCATATACAGGATAGGGCCAGGGAAAAGGATACTATATAGCTGTACTGGGCGGAACAGAATATAGAGTAACGTCAAAGCCCACATGATGGGATTGATGAACAGTACGATCGTCCAGGCGCCCACGATGAGTTGCAGAGAGCAAAACTTGCGGAAATGACCTCGTCGTAGGGTTTGTACAGGATGACGCATATGCACAAGGTAGGTCTGAAGATAGCCTTTAATCCAACGTGAGCGCTGGAAAAGCCAGATTTTGAGGCGGGAAGTGGCCTCTTCGTACGTGGTACTATCAAGAACGGCCGTTGTCAGACCATACTGGGAAATACGCAACCCTAAGTCGCAGTCTTCCGTCACGTTGAAGGCGTCCCAGCCTCCTAGTGCATGCAATACTTCTGTGCGGAAATGATTGGATGTGCCTCCAAGCGGGAGTGAAAAGCCAGTACTCTGGAGCCCTGGGAGCATGATATCGAACCAGGTGCTGTATTCAGCAGTGAACCAACGTGTGAGCAGGTTCTGTTCAGTATTATAGTAGTTCAGTTTGGCCTGCACACAGGCTACTTCTGGTCCATGGTTCGCGAAGGTAAGGACAGCTTTCTTCAACTGATAGGGCTCTGGTTTGTCCTCTGCATCGAAAATCACAATGAACTGGCCCTTGGCCTGGAGCAGTCCAAAATTGCAGGCACGCGGTTTCGTTTGTGGGACACCTTTAGGAACCGTAAGAATGATAAAACTGGGAGGAAGATGCATTCTATCTAATGTCGCTCGCGTTTCGCTATCATTTTCCTCCGTCAGAAAGAGCACTTGCAGCTTCTCCAGGGGATAATGCAAAGCTTTGATGGCCTCAACAAATTGAGGCACAATGACTGTTTCTTTGTATAGAGGGCAGAGAATGGTATAGGTCGGCCACTTGACGCCTAGCTGGTCCAGTGCATGAATGATCTTCTCATCAATCGTTTCTCCGCTACTACTATGAAATGACTTTGTGACAAGGATGCCGCTGGTGACAAACCCACATAGGTAGAGCAGGGTGACAATTCCTAAAGTGATAGCAAGCATCATCAGATGTAAGAAAATGAGAGTTATGCTCCAGCAGACCGCTAGAATGGCTATCATCGCAATCTGATCTGAAGTCATGACATGTAGTGCTGAGGTGCGCTCCTGAAATGGTGCGAAGGGACGAACCTCGTGTTTCCCCACCTTCTTGGTCTCCAGGGCAGCATCCTGATACGCCTGAAGCTTTTGTGGAGAAACCGGGAGCTTGTTGTTGAGGAGCAACCATTGAACATATCGTTCCACACGTTCGCATATGTATGGATCAACGACGGCAGATTTTATGCCGAGTAAAGGAGTAGTTGCAGGCGCTAAATAGTATGTATCTTGCTGCATCTGAGACTGTATATTGTGCGAGGAAGTCGGTGACTTCTGAAAATTTTTAGACATACCCCCCCATCTTTCTACTCCCTACTTCTTAATTTTTTCTCCCTATGTCTGTAGGGCTTCGTAGTATTTGTGTATTACACTGGTAGCTTGTGATCCCTTGAGATTAAATGCTCCCCCTGCATCATCCCATCCCCAGAAGAAACTGCCGAGAATATGCTGATCGGAAAAGATGTTCGCCAGGGCTGCATCGTACGCGGCTGCCTGTTCCACCGGATCTGGTGGCGCAGAACTGGTTGTCTCATAGGTACGGTACAGGGTATCGGCGCTGTTCCTGTACCCAATTTCTGAAATGAAAATAGGCTCGCCAAGTCTTGCGGCAAACGTGTCAAGCTCGCGTTTGACCTTTTTTTCCCAAAGATCGAAGATCTGCTGCGGGTCGACCCTTTTAGGCGTGTTGACAAGGGGGAAATACGCTGAGACACCAATCATCTTCAGATCAGCATTGTGCATCCAGGAAGGCGGTGGCAAATGCACCGATGTCCAATTCATATCGTAGGTCAATGTTCCTGGAAAGACACTCCGTAGCTCCGATATCAATCCGTTCCATAAGGAGCTCGGCGCATGCACTTGCAGCCACTCGTATTCAGTCCCCAGTGCGAATTGCTCGACGCCATTTTGCGCAGCAGCTACTACATAGGGTTTGATTGCTCGCCAGTAGCTCGCGAACCATTGTTGTTCCTGTTTGAAGGTCGAAAACTGAATGTCTCCCGCCCAGGGTTGTGGGCCACGCACCTGTAACAGCGGTGTGATGAAGATATGCAATCCCAGGACATGGGCAAAGCGGACGCCATAGTTGAGCGATGAGACCGAGGGTGTGCTCGGTCCTGGTATGACAGTTGTGGAGGTCAGAGAGGACTGAAAAAACAGGATCGGCATCTCTATCCAGCATGCAGCAGTCAACGTACGCATGTCCACCAGTTCTGCAAGCCACCTGGTATCACTCGCACCATAGCCCTTGGGGCCCCATTGTGGGAAGGCAATACCTGTCTGAAAGTAGCGCTGCCTCGAGCTGCATGACTTGGATGGATGCAACTGTGCTATAGGTGTGGATGGCTCTTTGGCCATTGGTGTCGCCGTAGCGGGTTGCAGTATAGAAGCATTACCCACCATAAACAGGTACACCAGCACAGCACTGACGATCGCGATGACTCCCAGCAAGAGGAGAAAACCGTTTTTCTGCATGAACAATGACTTCATACCCGAACCACCTCCCCAACGCAGGCACAGAACAAAGAACGTGCAACAGTAAACAAGCGTGCATTATTTATATGTTGATGTTTTAAATACTTTTTGATTAACTTCTTATTATCAAACGAATAAGTGAGCGCTTCTTAACAGGTCCCGATGTGCAGGCCAATTTCTGAGTACGCAGCCACATTGAAAAGGGTTAGGCAGAGCAGCTAGTGGGGATGAGTTGCTTTGGGATTATCAATTACCAGAGTCGGAGCCATTGCCATTGTCATGCTTCTTATGACCTCCATGATGTTCGTTGCCCGGCGTAGATGTCGGACCAGGCGTGGAAGGGGCAGCGGTGGCCGTGTGCTGCGGTGTCACCGGGGAAGCAGGGCCTGGGTGACCTGCAACAGCAGACCAGAAACCCATCCCAAGACCGACGCCGATGACGAGTGCAAGTAAAACAAGGAGCAGTACGCCCAGGCTCCTGGAACGGAAGGATCGGAGTCGCTTTTGCGAGAATGCGGCTGGACTCCCTCTTCTCACTTGCATTGTAGCAGCGGATGGATCAGCAAACATCGATGGCGAGCTAAGCAGCACGGGCGATGATTGCTGTGCTTGCGGGGCATGTAATGCTCCCCAGAACTGCTCGACGGTCGAGAAGCGGTCACCGCTGCGTAGAGATAAAGCACAGTGAATGGCTTCGGCGACAAACGTGGGAACAGCCGGTACGATCTGGTTTACTGGCTCCAGAGGATCCATACCTGTATTCCCCAGTCGTGTCATACGGTGGAGGGCATCAGCGGGAACAAGACCCGTTACGAGGGCATACAACGTTGCACCGAGTCCATAGATATCGGTGCGGGTATCGGTTCCCGTGCTATAGTGTTCCGGTGCTCCATAGCCGGGTGAACAATGGCGAAGTGTTGTCGTGGTGTCATCCGGGTCATATTCCTTGGCGATGCCAAAATCAACTAACACGGCCTTATCCCCTGTCGTGGTCAGGATGATGTTGGCTGGCTTCATGTCCCGGTGGAGGATAGGCGGCTGTTGGCGATGCAGATAGGCCAGAGCATCGATGATAGGTGCTATAATGACGAAAACCTCCGCCAGCGAAAAGCTCTTCCCTGGCTGCTGTCGTCGCAGGATTTCCAGGTTCGTTCCTTCAATGTACTCCATGAGCAGATAGGCTCGATCACCTTGCTCATTGTCGAACACACGATAGACGCGGGGCAACGCTGGATGATGAAGTTGCTGGAGCAACTTCCACTCGTGGATGAGCCGGTTCCGGCCTTGCCTGCTCGGGTCGGCTATCTCCTTGAGCGCAAAGAGCTGTCCTGGAACCTTCTGATCTCTTACGCGGTAGACAGCTCCGAACCCCCCCCGGCCAAGTAACTTTTCCACCACATAACGATCTTGCACGATGATCCCAGGGGGGAGAATACCGGTTACTTGTTGCATGCTGTCCCTCAAAACGATGTACAAGCTGATGTTCAAAAATATATCGCGCATTATAGCAAATTGTACTCGTCAGGGCAAGCTGAAGAGCAGGCGCCTGGGATCATTGCGGCTCCAAAACTCAGCGCATGGGTCATTCTACGGATGTGTCACGCATGCTAGCTCTCCAGATATGCTTTCAGGTTGGAAAGCGTTGCGACCTCATCCCGCATTGTCTGCGTAATCATAGGACCCATGAGCCTGGCCAGACCCTTCGGTTCGTAATGCAGTATGAACGTCACATGGGTTGAGTCTCCAACGGCCTGAAATTTGTAAGTGCCTCTAGGCCGTGCGGGGCCAGCTGTCACTTGGAACTCGATCAACTCATTTAGCTTACACTCGACAATTTCGTAGTCACCTTCAATGCGCCTCCCGCCTGGCCCTTTCAAACCCTGTTTGAAAACCGCTCCCACACCTGATGGGGTGCCCGGCACTCGTTTAATATCTACCACCGCAGGTCGCCAATGTGGGCTATTCGTTCTGGATGGAACGAAATCGAACACGGTATTGATCGGCCGGTCAATAGTGATACTTGCTTCTGCATGTGCCATGGTTTGTCTCCTTTCAGACACTAGCGTAAATTTCTCATTGCAACTCCATGATCGGGCGGATTTCGATAGAACCGTGCAACGCGTCTGGGATCTTAGTCGCCATTTCGATGGCTTCATCCAGGTCTTTGCAATCGAGGACATAATTACCCGCTAGCTGCTCCTTCGTTTCGGCGAATGGGCCGTCAGTAATCAGCGTTTTGCCGTTGCGGACGCGGACGCTAGTCGCGGTGCTGGTTGGCTGCAATGGCGCCCCACCGGTTAAGATGCCGCGTTTCAGCGCTTCCTGAACGAATGCCTTATGAGCCTGCATCGCTGCATCGTGCTCCTCCTGTATCATCCTGGCATAGGTCTCTTCGCTTCCGTAGATTAACAACATGTAACGCATAGGTGTATCCTTTCATGAGCGGGCTATTTGGGCAATACCTTCCCCACTCTGCAATATCGACGTATGACAACGCGCTAAATCGACAAACACTAAATAACCAAGTGACACTTGGGGGTGTCGATCTTTCTACTCGTAACACTTCTCGTAACGATCAGGTGACGCGTGCTCGCTACAATAGCATTAGCACAGGCGCCATGCAGATGGTGTAAGTTTTTTATGCGCCGCCAGCTAAAATCATCTCTTCGATCCCTTTAGCGCAGGAGGACATTTCATGTCGACAAGAGTTCGGCAATCTATCATCATCGATCGACCCGTCGAGAAGGTGTTCGCCTATATAACCGAGTATAGGAATGCCTCCAGGTGGCAACCTGCCATCCTGGAAACTCGAGTTACGCCTGAGGGGCCCGCCCAGGCAGGCATGCGGGTCACCGAGGTACGTACCTTCATTGGGCACAGGATAAAATCGACCTATAAGATAACCGAGCTAGAGCCGGATGTACAGGTGAGTTTCGAAAGCATGTCGGGTCCATTCCCCTATCATGGCAACATCTTCTTTGAACCGGTGGACGATGCTACACAACTCACGTACGAACTGGAAATCGAGGCGAAGGGCTTCTTCAAGCTAGCTGGAAACTTGCTTGCAGAAAGTATAAAGCAGGAGATAGAAACCAGCCTCGGCCTGCTGAAGATACTGCTGGAGGCACAGGAGGTAAAGTAATTCGGCATGGCACCCGCAAGGGGTGCCACTACCATGACACGAATGCGTCGCCTTGCCAAGCCGTCTCATAGTAGTAGGGCCCCGATTTATCGAGGGACCAGGGCTTGCCCCTGCCATGGTTCCACGTCCGGTGCTTTTGCTGGCTCATCTGCAGCCTGTGCGTCTGATCTGAGGATGATGGGTGTACGCTGGCGTGCCAGGAACCAGTTAAAGAGGTAGGCAAGCGTCACCAGTACGAATAGTGCGTTGCGCGCCACCGTCGTCTCAATGAAACCCGGGACCATGGGGACAAGCGTAATGAGGCTCGCACGACGGTACAAATATGGATAAATAATCGTTGACAGGAGCGAGATAAGCCCCCAGCAGAGTAGCCAGAGGCCATCCAGGGCATTACTATAGGCCAGTAGGGGCATAATCCACATCAAATATTGCGGGCTGAAGACTTTTCCCGTGGCAATGAAGACCAGCAGAACCGCGATACTTGCCTGTACGATGTCGAGTTTGCCGCGCCATTGCAGCCAGATCGTATACGCATAGCCCAGTATGAAGAACGCCATACACAACAGTGAAACAACGCCGCCGAGCGCTCCGACCAGGTTCAAAGAGCCATACGAATATTCTGCATGCACAAAAATCTCAAACTGCGCTGCCATCCAAAGCAATGCACTCCCGGTCGCCTCAATTTGAATAGGCCGACCTGCAAAGTAACCCAGTTGATTCCCAATGGCCCCCTTGAAATTGAACAGCGCGAATGCGCCCGTTACCGCTACGAGTAAACCGAAGAAGATCAGGCTATTCTTCCACCGCCAGTTGCGCACTTCGTATATACTAGCTCCAAGTTCTACCAGTGTAGTTTTGAGTGCCATCACCGGGGGTGGTAAGCGGAGTCGACCCATGTCGTGTTGTTCCGCAAGAAGCAGTGGCGGGAAAAGTAGAATCGGGTAGAGTTTTAGTAAGACACCAAAGGCCAGGGCAATATAGGCAAGTGTCCAGCGCCTGCGCTCGGCTGCAATAATACAGATGAGCGTAAGTGCCGCGGGAACCAGGTCGAAGCGTCCCACTGCCGTCACCCATCCACCAATCAGCACGTAGAGTGCGAATGTCAGGGCGGCGCCACGCGGCCCGTAGCGCAGCAGCAACCAGTAGATGAAGATAGCGGTGAGCGCCATCCAGAACGCGAAAAGTAACGGGTAATCAGTGGTTGGCGCAAACAGGCCCAGGGAGAACAGCAAGACCGTCAGTGGCGGGTACTCAAGCGGCAAAATATGCAACGGCGGTTGCGTCAACGATTCAAGCGGAAGGAATATGCATTGCACAGCAGGTAATTGCTTCATCGCAGCTCCCCCGTGCCAGAAGGTGAGCGCATAGCACTGGTAACGTGCCACGTCCGTTATCGGCCCAAAAAGTTGCCAGGATGCCCCATAGAATAGCAGGATGGTTGCCACCACTATTGGTATATAAGCCACCAATCCTCCGCGCGCTAGCAGGACCTCCCGCCACGCAACAAGCCCTTTCCGCACCTTGACTCCTCGCAACATATTGAACTCACCTTTGTTGAAGTGCTAGAATGAACGGTACGCGCGAATGCAGTTTCAGCAGTCTCCAGTACCATCTAGTTGAGAGCTTCTCGACTCGCCGGAAATTCAATAGCGAACTGCGGGCGCAAAGTCCTCGCAGTAACATTGAAGTGTATTAAGACATGTGCTGTATGAAGTAATATACTGTTTTCTTGCTTCTTAGCACATTCCAAGACGATTGGCGAGTGGGGCAGGTAACTCTGACAGTCCTGGCTATTCTGGCCTGGTACGCCAATACTTATTTTTTAGAAAGGATGTACAGAAATGAGCAGCAACAGCCGTGCGGAAACAGCGACCTTGAAGGTTGGAGACGTCGCTCCAGATTTCACTTTGAAAACCGCAAACAGAGAAGACTGGCATCTGAGTGATTTTCGCGGCAAGAAAAACGTTGTACTTGCCTTTGTTCCCTTCGCCTTCAGCGCCGTTTGTTCCGTGCAACTCCCTTCGTATGAAGCGGAGTTGGACCGTTTCAAAGACTTTGAAACCGAGGTAGTCAGCATAAGTTTGGATAGCCACTATTCGTTGAATGCCTGGGCTAAATCCATGCATACCTCGTTCCCGCTTCTCTCCGATTTCTATCCCCAGGGCAAGGTGGTTGATCTCTATGGTATTCGCCACCCGCTGGGTATGTCCAATCGGGCGGTCATTGTGATCGACAGGGAAGGCATCACTCGCTATATCGAGGTGTTGAACTCCCCCGGCGACATGCCCGATAACGAAGACCTCTTCGAAGCCCTGCGCAAGATCTAGTACAGTTGAACAGGCCCGGCCCATCAACCTGTTTCGTCACTATCCATAAACAGAGGGCGGCCATCTGACCGCCCTCTGTTTATCGCCCGCCTGCGTAGCGGGCTTCATTTAGGAGGCTATTATACCTTTCTTATAGTATCCATCTTAAAATATTCAGTTTTGCCTTTATCCCTCCTCCACTTCCATTGGCTGCAAATCGCTCCTATCATACTCGGAGTAGGAAATCTCCCAGATATGTCCTGGCTCTTCCCGTGATTCCCACCTGCGCAGTGCGTCCAGCAGCACCTTGCGTTGAAGATCGTTCTGCCCTGGTCCGCCGAGATTGTTCCCCTGACGAAATCCTCTTGGATAGATAGCCCGCGGCGGGCCTGCCTGTCGTGAACTCTCAGGGACGACCGTGATATGCACCGTAGGAATACCTACCATCTCTATCTCGCGCTGGATTGCTACAGCAACCCTGTGGCATAAAGGGCATCCAGCGGTAACGATAACACCGTCGGCCTTCGAGTGCATAATCATCTTTGCCATCTCGGGAGCTGCACGCTCGTACAGATCACGCAAATTCTGGGTAAATCCGAACCCCAGGTGCTTATCGCTCACACCAGCGATAATCCCTTCTACTGCCAGTTCGCGCAGGCGCTCAATAGGAAAGACAACATTGATATCCCGCCCAGCATCGCGGTGGTCGTAGTGCTCGTGGGTCACCATTAACTGGCTTGCCTGTACCTCACCTGGAATAAGACGCCAGCTATTGTCATCCTCTATATACGGTTCCTGGTCACGTAAATGCACTCCTGTTGTTGTCACCAGCGCAAAGACGCTCTCTTTCAATTCGCGAAAACGTGGTGTATACGGAATACACCGCTTCGACATTGGCATGGTTTATACCTTTCTTGTATTGTGTTCATATGCTTTCAAAGAAGTATTTTGCTTGTAAAAGCTTGTGCTGATGCGCTGGTAGTCGCCACACGCATCTGCATATCCAGTTTGCTTCTTGTGTCTGTATCTTTTCACGTATTATACTTCCTTTGCAAGTCTATGCAGCGCTCTGCATATAATACTGGGCAGCGTTTCGCTCGTCAGAGACGAGTACTTCTCCTGGTGATGCTTCTCAAAAGAAGAAGTCAATTCTTTCGGAGGTTATCAATGAGCGAGCAGCGGCACCTGGATGAGTAGACAAACAAATACAATTTGCCACTTGACAAACCAAATAACAGTATGCTATATTCTCTATAGCAATTAGCAATGTAATACATGTGAAAGTAGCTTGCTAATCTGCGTGCCACAACACCCGTGAAAAAATATCGTGTTTTTCATCAGGCTGTGATATGATAGTCTTGTAGTTAATACCTACATTAAGGCGCGTCGTACTATCTAATGGAGGAATATCGCCATGAATTCGCGCCACAGCCATCGCAGACCACATGTGCTGTCACTGCTTCCTGTTTGTCTCATCCTTATCGTACCCATTTTACTTACATTGATGGTTGTTCCACGCACTGCCTCTGCGGATGCGCGTCACGTTGATGTGATGGTGCTGAATAGCGACATCGGCCCTGCTTCGCTGCGTTATCTACAAAGGTCGGTTGCTGCTGCTGAGCAGGATGGGGCGCAGGCGCTGGTGATTGAGATCGACACACCCGGTGGCGACCTCGATTCGATGAAATCCATGACCCAGGCTGAGCTAAGTAGCAGCGTTCCCATCATTTCCTATGTTTCACCGGTCGGTGGTCGTGCAGCCTCTGCGGGGGCTTTTGTCGCGCTGGCCGCTCATATTGCCGCCATGGCTCCCACCACTCGTATCGGCGCCTCTAGCCCTGTGACGAGTACGGGCGCCGATATTGATAAGACGCTCCTGTCAAAAATCGAGAATGACCTGGTAGCGTCGATCACGGGCATTCAGAATCACTATCACCGTAATGCCCCGTTGGCGGCTGCAATGGTCACAAAAGCAGCCTCGTATGACGACCAGACTGCAGTAAACGACAATATCGTTGACTACGGAGCAAGCGACCTGACTACGCTTTTGAACGAAGTGGACACAACTGCAACAGGAAAAGTTATTACACTTGAATCCGGGCGCACAGTAGTGTTACATACCGCGGGGGCAAGCGTGGATATGCTCCAGCCAAGCCTGTTTGATGAGGCCTACAGCCTCTTGCTTGATCCCAACGTAATCTTCCTCCTGTTCATCGTTGCCGTCATCGGCATTTACCTGGAGATCTCGCATCCAGGTATCATTCTGCCCGGTGTCGTAGGCAGTATTGCTCTGCTGCTCTTCCTCTTCGGCGTGGGATCGATTTCACCTAACTGGGCGGGCCTGGCCTTGATGGTACTGGCATTCGTCTTGCTTGTGTTAGATGTGAAATTACCGACACATGGCGTACTCACCGTGGGCGCCGTGATCTCCCTCGTCTTCGGCGCTTTCATCTTCTTTAACAGCGGTGGCCCCTACAATGGGCCGCAGGTAAATCCGCTTATCGTATACAGCATGGCTGGATTGATAGGCTTGATTGGTTTGACCCTGGTCACAATTGTCGTGCAGGCGCAGCGACGACGCGTGAAGAATGGCGTCGAAGGTATGATTGGCGCGAAAGCCACTGCTTTGACTCCGCTTCTGCCGGAGGGACGGGTGAGATACGAAGGTGAAGACTGGGCTGCCGTATTGGAACCCCCTGCTACTTCCGTAGATGCTGGCTCCGAAGTGCAGATCGTCGCCGTCAAAGGCCTACGCCTGCATGTCCAGCCCGCCACCTATAGACTCCCAGACCATTCCATTGATTACATTCAAGGATCATGAAGGAGGCATTTCTATGGATCCCACCATTGTAACGATTCTGATAGTTGCTATCGTCGTTGTTCTAGCCCTGATGGCGCTCTCTGGCTTGCGCGTGGTGCAGCAGTACGAGCGCGGGGTGATTTTCATCCTGGGACGTTTTACTGGTGCAAAGGGGCCGGGCCTGTTCTGGGTACCGCCCTTCGTCACGCGCATGATAAAGGTCGATCTACGTATCGTCACTCTCACTGTGCCGCCACAAGAGGTGATTTCGCGCGATAACGTGACCATCAAAGTAACGGCGGTCGTCTACTTCTATGTAGTGGACCCCCAGGCTGCCGTTATAAACGTGATGAACTTCATGCAGGCGACTACGCAGATCGGTCAAACGACGCTGCGCAACGTGCTGGGTCAGTCCGAACTGGATGAACTGCTCGCCCAGCGCGACAAGATCAACCGGGAACTGCAGGCCATCATTGACGAGCATACGGAACGCTGGGGCGTCAAGGTGACGGCCGTGGAGATCAAGGATGTTGAGCTGCCCGCGACAATGCAGCGTGCCATGGCCAAGCAGGCCGAGGCAGAGCGCGAGAAGCGCGCCAAGATCATCCATGCCCAGGGCGAATTGCAGGCTTCGACACAGTTGGCGCAAGCAGCCCAGATTATCGGCTCGCAGCCCAGTGCCTTACAACTGCGCTACCTGCAGACGCTCACCGAGATCGCCGTTGAGAAGAACTCGACCATCGTCTTCCCCCTGCCCATTGATCTGATTGAGCCGTTCATAGATATAATGCGGCGTTCAAAGAGCGCAGCTTCACAAGATGGCCCTGTATATACACTGCCCGCACCACAATTAGACCAGCCACAGGCTGTACCTTACCTGGGCCAGCCTTCACTGTCGCAGCAGCAACCTGTACCCCAGCCGCCGCGGTAAGCGCGGTTCCTGGGCTTTGACGAAAGAAGGGAAGCAATCACCTTTATGGAATGCTTCCCTTCTTTATTATTTAATATTCGTTGCTTACGAAGCTCGATTTTCTGCCTGTTTGCTGCGCAGGTACTCAGCGCAGATGCGATAGGTTTCCTCTGAGATCAATCCCCTTGACATATAATGGGTGAGCATAACATCCAGCTTCAAAATGCTAATCAGGTTGAAACCTTGCCGTCTTAACCGCTCGACGGCTCCATGCTCGCGGTCGATCAATACCATTACATCCTTCACCTTCAGGCCTTTTTCTTCGAGCAACTCAGCCGTCTCCAGGATGCTGCTCCCACGCGTGATAAGGTCATCGATGATCAGCACTGTATCACCTGGTGTAAAATGGCCTTCTATGCCTCGTTTACCGGTACCTTCCGGGTGTATGCGGGCATAAATCAGGGGCACATTCGTTTCCAGCGAGTATGCTGACGCCAGCAGTAGCCCTCCTACGGGTACTCCTGCGACCAGGGTGAAAGGGTGAACTTTTGGGCGGCGCAATGACTGAGCGAGGTTGATTTCCTGCTGCATCAGCTTGCTTGCTACCCGCAAGGCCGTTGGGTTGCTGATGAGTACTTTGGGATTGACAAAAACTGGAGAACTGACTGCGGACTCGCTCACTGTGAAATTTCCAAACTGCACTCCCTCGAGTTCAAATAACGTCTGCGCTAGCCAGAGATTATCAAGGCTCTGCTCTTTCGCCAAATAACACCTCCGCGTCCTTTCTCATCAAAGGGATATTGTGCCTTCAGTATACCATAGTTCCTGCTCTATTAGGAACAATATAGGCCAGTTTGTCCGTGAGCGCCCTTCGGAAGGGACACCTTAAGATTTCTCCACTCTTGCTTGACAGGTTTTTTAGCATCATGCTACCATGCGGCTAAAGCCGTACAATCTCACTATACGAGGTGGATCAGATTAATGGATAACAGTGCATGAATGCTACTCCTCTCTACTGTGATGCATGTGGCGCGGCCAACCGGCCGCAGGCAAGGTTTTGCTTCGTCTGTGGCCAATCTTTGCCAGATAACGCCTCCACCGCTGAGCAAACTGTTCCCAATGCCCTGATCAGGCAGCGCTATCACGTGATTGCTCAAGTGGGGAAGGGCGGTTTTGGCGCGGTCTACAAGGCCGAAGATAGCGAACTCGGTAATCGCATCGTTGCCGTAAAGGAGATGAGCCAGCGTGGGCTCACAACCCAGGAAATCGCCGAGGCTGCAGATGCCTTCAAACACGAAGCCCTCCTGCTGGCTGGCCTGTTGCATCCCAATCTTCCACGCATCTATGACCACTTCTTCGACGCCGGGCACTGGTATCTCGTCATGGACTTCATAGAAGGCGAAACACTGGAGGGATACCTCGCCAATTTAGGCAAAGAACATCTACCCATCGAGGAAGTGGTTGACATTGGCATCCAGCTCTGCACCGTGCTGGATTACCTGCACACACAGCAGCCACCCATCATTTTCCGTGATCTCAAACCAGCCAATGTCATACGCACTGCCAGCGGGCACCTGTATCTGATCGACTTTGGCATTGCCCGTCACTTCAAGCCTGGCCAGGCAAAGGATACCGTTGCCTTCGGCTCACCGGGTTACGCCGCGCCGGAGCAGTACGGCAAAGCGCAGACAACCCCTCAATCTGACATCTATAGCCTGGGCGCTACACTGCACCAGCTGCTTACAGGCAACGATCCTTCTGAAAAGCCATTTCACTTTGATGCCATGGGCAAAGGCGTCCAGCCGATTCCTGCTCATCTTGAAAGACTGGTTATGCAGATGGTGGAGATGGACGAAGACAAAAGACCGGCAAGTATGGCCGCCATCAGGCAAGAACTGCAACGCATTGCCACTGCGCTGGCTAGCGGGCAGGTGGACATGGCGCCGCCACCCGTGCCAGCCAGGCCTGCAAGCATCGCTCCTTTGGGAACCGTTCTCTGCACACTTCGCGCCCATCATAGAGTAAGTTCGCTGGCGTGGTCGCCCGATGGGATGCGCATCGTCACTGCAGGTGACAGCAATGCGGTACATGTGTGGGATGCCAGGACAGGGCTGGTGATGCTCACGTACAATGGTCATACTAACGTAGTGCGTGCCGTGGCGTGGTCTCCGGATGGGACGCACATCGTCTCTGCCAGTGAGGATAGAACCGCCCATGTATGGGACGCCGAGAATGGGAGCCCTATCCTGACCTATCGCGGCCATTCTCACTATGTCAATGCTGTGACCTGGTCACCTGATGGCAAATACATTGCCTCAGCCAGCATCGACCGGACTGTCCAGGTATGGGACCCCGCTACAGGGCAGAAGGCCTTGACCTATCTAGATCATGCTGAGGTGATATACCAGGTGACCTGGTCACCTGATGGCAGCCGTATTGCCTCTGGCAGCTTCGATGCGAAAGTAAGGATATGGAATGCCTCCACTGGTAGCAACGTCTACATCTATCGCGGCCATACGGCCCTGGTCTACGCTGTGGCCTGGTCGCCCGATTCGCAGCACATCGCCTCTGGCGACTACAATGTGCATGTATGGCATTCCGGTACCGGTGATCTTGTTTGTATGTATCGTAATCACAGGGCTTTGATACGGGCTGTGGCATGGTCACCCGATGGGGCGCGCGTTGCTTCCTGTGGCTGGGATGATACAGTACAAGTCTGGCCTGCCACTACTGGCCGTACCATCTATAACTTTTCTGGCCATTCGCTGGAGGTAAATACCGTGGCCTGGTCACCCGATGGCAGCCGTATTGCCTCTGGCAGCAACGATAAGACGGCGCAAGTTTGGCTGGCGGAGTGATGATATAGTATAGTAAACAGGAAACGCAAACAGCAATGATCATATGATGAAGATTAAATA
>WNFA01007391.1_pt1 | contig 19947 bp, 16 predicted proteins | sample 5400481 | NCBI WGS metagenome assembly WNFA01 (sample SAMN13153340, study PRJNA577476) | soil metagenome | isolation source: 120 cm saprolite under Douglas fir tree site 2 hole 1 replicate 2 | place: USA:California | collected 2015-04-18
TATGAGAGGAGAATCACGATGGCCGGTGAACTGATGGATCCGCACCGTGCGGATGACAGAGCGCTCTGCACGACTCCAGAGCGTCTCTCTCCTGAAGAGTCCTCTCCCTTCACGCGCATCGCAACATCGCTGTCCAGTGAAATGAGTCTCCCAGTACTCGCAGCACACTGTCTGGGAGAAATCGACAACTTTCGCCGGGGTGAACCCTGCACAGAAAGGTATGGCCTCGAGCTGTTCCACCGCGCAATCATGCTAAGCGACCAGGAGGCGTGGGCATGGGTGCAACAGTGCTTCGCAGGGATGGTGCATGGCTGGGTTCGTCGTCATCCCAAAAGAGTAGTGGCGTATCGCCTGGAGAGCGAAGAGAACTATGTCGCACAGGCCTTTGAGCGCTTCTGGCAAGCCACTGCTTGCAACCAGCAATTGGAATTCAGGACACTCGCTGCTGCGTTGCAGTACCTGCGTGCAAGTTTGAATGGGGCCATCCTGGATACACTGCGGGCGTATGCACGACCAGGGGAAGTCTCACTGCCGGAGCCAGAAGAACCATACCTGGAAGACGTGACTTCCAGCAGTGAGCTCTGGGAGATCCTCAAGGGCATGCTTTCCAACCCATGTGAGCAGCGATTGGCCTACTTACTGTTTCACTGTGGTCTCAAGCCAAGGGAGATTGTGCATTTTTGCTCACCAGAGTGGAGTGATATCCAGGAGATCTACCGTCTGCGGCGTACCATCATGCAGCGAGTATTACGTAACGCGGATCTCCTGCGATGGCGGCTCAGCTAACGGAGGTCAAGGCAGAGGAGGGAAGCGATATTGAGTGCGTTCACGATACCTGCCAGAGGGGAACAGTGAGGAAGTGTCACGCGAAGAGCGTAAGTAACAATAACGAGACTTTCTAGAAAAGAAGCAAAACAGTAAGGACTACACATATGGAACAAGCGAACGAAACAAGTGGTGGCGATTCCTTCTCCACCAGAAATATGGCCAGAGGTGGTCAGACGAGTGGAGGTACATCTGCTCGCCAGGTGATCAATGACCTCAACTCATCGGTCGGGGCCTTCTCCGCCCTGGCCTGTGCGCTCGAAACGGGACTGCTGGATGCGCTCAGCGAATCACGCAGTCTCGCCGACCTGAGTCATCAGTCCGGCATCCCGACTCCTTTGGTCGAGAGCATCCTCGATGTACTCGTTGTGTTGGGCCTGCTCCAGCGCGGCGGGGATGTCTATAGCGGCGCCCCAGGGTTGCTGCCGCTGCTCCAGGCTCCTTTCAAAGACTCTATCCTCGCCGACGTCCGCAGCGCATACCTGCAGAGCCGCGCAATGATCGATGCCGCAAAGAGGCGAACGCTGGCAGTCGGCTGGTACCATACCGACCCCGAGCTCCTCGCGGCTCAAGGGACTCCTGGTGGACTGCTCTTCTACATGCTGGCCCAGATGCTCTTCCCACAACTGGATGGCCTTGTAGAGCGCCTGCAGCGTCCTACGGCCACTTTCCTCGATGTTGGGACGGGCGTCGGCACCATTGCCATCCAGATGTGTCGTCTCTTCCCTACGCTGCACGTGGTCGGACTCGAGCCGCAGGACGCTCCTATGGCTGAGGCGCGCCGCAATGTTACAGCGGCGAATCTGGGCGACCGCATTGAGCTGCGCGCCCAACGCATTGAGGACCTGGCTGACAGGGAGGTATTTGACCTCGTGTGGCTGCCCCAGGTGTTTCTGCCGCGCGAGGTGTTGGAGCGTGGACTGCGTAGAGCGTGGGCAGCACTCCGCCCCGGCGGGTGGATCCTGCTCATCGCGTACAGCACCCCGGGAATGGACCTGGATGCCGCGGTCTGCCGTCTATTGAATGTCCTGTGGGGCGGCGACCCGCTACATCCGGAGCAGGTAGCCGAACTGCTCGCTGCCACGAATTTTGCCAGTATGCAGGTCTTTCCGATTATGCCCGGGATGACCCCCAAGCTGATCGTAGGCCAACGGCCGGCGTTCTGAGCTACCTCATCGACCCCGCTCTTTATGATAGTCTCTCCACGAAGAGCGGGGTCGATGAATTCGTAGCAAGCAGGCACACCTTAAAGTGGAAAGAGCTGGTGTCGACGATATCTGGCCGTGGCCCTGGAGCAAATTTCCTTCCCATACGACTTCTGCTCTTCGCTCTGCTCTTGCAATACATAGCTCCTTTATGCGTAGTAGACATTCCAATCAATCACCCGACGAGGAACGACTGCACCAGTTGATTAAATGCGCCCGCATGCTCGATATGCGGACAATGTCCACTCCCTGCAAACACCTCCAGGCGACTTTGGGAGGCGCGTTTGCCCTCCTGTGCGTGAGTGACAGGAATGACCGCGTCGGCCTCTCCCCAGATGACCAGCACCGGACTATTCAGCCTACCCAGTGTGTCAAGCAGGTCGATGCGCTGCTGTCCATCCCCGAAGGCGGCATTGGCGGTCGAGACCAGTGCCTCTTGCGCGCCGGGCTGCATGCGCTGTTGGTAAAGCTGCTCTACAAGTGCCTGCTGAACCATGCCAGGGTTGGCGAAGAAACGGGCGAGTTCGGCGCGCAGGTTCTCAAGGGTCGGCTCGGAATGCATCAGGCCGACTACCGTGCGATCGATCTCTGGCCCCAATCCGGCGCTATCGACCAGGACAAGCCGCTCGACCCGCCCTGGATAGCTTCCGGCGAAGGCAAGAGCTACTGCCCCTCCAAGCGAGTGGCCGACTATGCTCACGCGCCGCCAATCCGGCCCCAGGGCATCGAGGAAGCGCGCCAGAAACCCGGCCAGTGCTGGCACGCTGTAATCTATGGCCGGTTTAGCGCTGCTGCCCGCACCGGCGAGATCAAGTGCGCAGATGCGGAACTGCGCGGCGAAGGCGGGCAGATTTAGTGACCAGGTAGCGAGCGAGCCACCTAGTCCATGCACAAAGATCACGTGTGGCGCGTTAACGGGTCCGGCGATTAGACAGTGGGTCACGATGCCGCCGGCGTCAACATCCCTCTCTTCAACCTCTTCAGTAGAAGCCGCCTTCGCTTCCTCGGCGGCGCGCAGCACATCCTCGCGTCCGATTATGCCTCCGGGTCCCGTACCGACCAGGGTTGCCAGGTCAACGCCAAGTTCCTGCGCCAGCCGCCGTGCCGCGGGTGAGGCATTGACTCGCCCACCGGCACTGACCGGTGCGCGGGCAGGGAGCTGGTTCCGGGTTCCCGCTGCTTTGCCCGTCGCTGGCTGCTTGTTCAACGCCTCGGCCTTCTGTCGCTTGATCTCGGTATCCTCGCGAATCAGTGTCGTCACCTGTTCATCGGACAGGTCTTCACCCGGCGCGACAATGACGGCAAGAGCAGCTCCGACAGGCGCGTGCTGTCCCTCCGCTACTTCCAACCAACGTAGAAAGCCCGTTGCTGGGGCTTCTACTTCGTTCGTGGCTTTCTCGCTCTCGATCTCCACGACAGGCTCGCCCTGCTGGACAGTGTCTCCAGGATGTTTCAGCCACGCGACGACAAGCCCGGTCTTCATCGCGAGTCCCCATTTGGGCATACTTACAATAGTTGCCACGCTGCATCTCCTTTCTCGTGCTTCCTTGCCAGAGCGATCGTTGAGATCTCGAAGGCTGCTCCAGGTGAACCTATCCCAGCATCTCCTGGATGGCGGCAACAATACGCTCAGGACTGGGCACGTAGAATTGCTCAAGGGGTGGGCTGAATGGCACCGGCGTATGGGGCGCCGTGACCCGCTTGATCGGCGCATCGAGTTCGGTGAAGGCTTTCTCGACAACGAGCGCGGCGATATCTGTGGCGGCACTGCACCGTGGATTGTCCTCGTCAACAATCACCAGGCGGTGCGTCTTAGCGACCGAGGTGAGAATCGTTTCCTCGTCTAATGGGGAAAGAGTACGCGGATCGACAAGCTCTATCGAAATGCCGTCGGCTTGCAGCGCATCCGCTGCCGCGAGCGCCTGGTGAACCATGCGCGAGATCGCCACCACCGTGACATCCGTCCCTTCACGTTTGATGTCTGCTTTGCCCAATGGAATCACATACTCGCCCTCTGGCACCTCGCCATTCATGGCGTAGAGCATCTTGTTCTCGAAAAACATGACCAGGTCGTCATCGCGAATCGCGGCTGCCAGCAGCCCCTTGGCGTCCGCCGGAGTCGAGGGGATGACCGTTTTGATACCAGGCATGTGCGTAAACACGGAATAGTGGCAGCCAGAATGTTGCCCGGCTGCGCCCATGCCCGCGCCAATCATCGTGCGGATGACCAGCGGGCAACTTGCCTTGCCACCAAACATATAGCGCAGCTTGGCTCCCTGGTCGAAAATCTGATCCATGCAGACGCCGAAGAAATCGACAAACATCAATTCCGCTATGGGACGCAAGCCGGTGGCAGCCGCGCCGACCGCTGCGCCAATGAAGCCTGCCTCGGTAATGGGAGTGTCGAGTACGCGCTCGCGTCCGAACTCCTGAACCAGCCCCTTGGTCACGCCCAGTACGCCGCCCCAGGCATCCTCGCCCTCAAAGCCACTGACAGTAGCCCCGCCTGCAACATCCTCGCCCATCAAAATAACGCGCGGGTCGCGGCGCATCTCCAGGCGCATCGCCTCGTTGATTGCCTGGGCATACGTCATCTGACGAATTGTGACAGCCATTGACTCCTCCTTCTATAGGCTAGGGATACTTCACATAGACATCGGTCAGCGCCTCTTCCGGCGGTGGATAAGGCGCAGCTTCCCCAAATTCCCAGGCAAGGTCGATAGAGTCCTGGACCTTTTTGTCGATTGTGTCCATCTCCTCGGCGGTAGCAATACCACGCTCTCCAAGAGCGCGGCGGAGCGATTGGATAGGGTCGCGGGCGTGGTAGGATTCTTCCTCCTCTTTGGTGCGATAGGTGATAGTGTCACCCTCGAAGTGGCCGTGATAGCGATAGGTCTTGCACTCGATCAGGCTTGGGCCCTCTCCTCGACGAGCGCGCGCAACGGCCTCGCCAGCTGCCTCGTACACCGCGAAGACATCTAGCCCATCGACAGTGACTCCAGGCATATTGTACCCTGCCGCCCGGTCAGCGATATCGCGGCAGCTCATATGGTACGAGACGGGGGTGGATTCAGCATAGCCGTTGTTTTCGGCAACGAAAATCACCGGCAGTTTCCAGATACCGGCGAGATTCAGCCCCTCGTGAAAGGTACCCTGGTTACTGGCGCCATCGCCAAAGAAACACACCGCCACCTGGCCTTTCCCGTTGTACTTCGCGGTGAGCCCTGCTCCATCCGCGAGGGGGAATCCACCACCCACAATGCCATTGGCTCCGAGCATCCCTTTATTTACGTCAGCGATATGCATTGAACCACCCTTGCCACGGCAGGCTCCTGCTTCGCGGCCTAGCAGTTCTGCCACCATCTCGCGCAAACTCACCCCTTTGGCGATGCAATGCCCATGGCCACGATGATGGCTGGTAATATAGTCATCATCTGTGAGGTGCGCGCAGACACCAACAGCGACCGCCTCTTCACCGGCATACAGATGCACGAAGCCGGGCAACTTCCCTGAAGCGAACTCTTTGCTGGCGCGTTCCTCAAACTCGCGAATCGTCTTCATCTGCTCGTATATGTGAAGCAGTTGGGACTTATCCAGCGTCTGCGTGCTCACACCGCCGCCCTGCTTAGTTACCATAGCTGCAAACCTCCTGACTATTGAGTTACTTGTGACAACAATTTACAAGCAAGACACTATTCGAGATATTACTCAACCTGCTGACGGCGCAGGCGACCAGCTAAGGCTGCTCCTTCCAGAGTGGCAGGAACATCGACAACATACGGCCCATCAGCACAAAGCTGAACCTCTACTCTAGATGTTGTGGACAGTTCGACCTCGCGCTCGCCATCCAGCGCAAGCGTTCCAGCCCCAGGCTGGAAACGCACGACATCGTTGATCGTCAGCCACCTGTGTTCGGTGACACCGACCCAGGTGACCAGACCAGGAGCCAGCGGAACCATAACCTGGGAACCATCGGCGCCAAGTACAATGTGCATCCCGGCTTGCTCATTTCGTTCATTGCCGGTATCCAGGAGCGCGCCGCCGAGCGCTGAAAAACCAATAGCCCCTGGAATCACGCGCGCAAGCACAACCTCGCGCACAACCGAGGTATCCCAGAGTGCGCGCGCCCCCACGAAGGGCAATGAGGAGACAACTACATCGACCAGCGCGCTCTCAACTGTTACCCCTTCGATGCGCACTTTCAGGCGCGGCGCCTGCCGGACGACTGTCTTCCCGTCTCTCATGTCACAAGCAACCAGTCCAGCCGCCATCCCGGCAATCGTCCCCTCTAAAAAGGTCGGGAAGACGTTGTTGGTACCGGTCGAGATGGGAATAAGAGGAACCGCGCCGCATCCTCTGGCAACCGCCCGGTTCGTGCCATCCCCGCCAAGCGTGATGATACAGCCTGCACCCATCTCGGCCAGTTGTTGTGCAGCGCGAGTGGAATCGGCGCTGGTTCCTAGTATGGGCATCTCCAGCGGTACAGCCTCGAGCAAGAAAGGGTGTCCACGTAACTCGGTGAGAGCGCGAGGCAAAATGCCGAAGTCATGCTCAGGCATGTATGCTATACGTCGAATACCCACAGCTTCCAGTCCCACCAGCACGCGACGCACAATCGCCGTTTTCTCGTTATTATCAAAAACGGTGCCATGAGCAACAAGTCGGCGAATATCGCGCCCGGAGGCGGGGTTAGCGATGATACCTACGAGAGGTAAAGACATAAATAAGTCGCTTTTCTTTGCGATGCTCAAGAAATATGTTCAGGCGATAATCAAAGCAGAAGAGCAATCAGCTACAAATGATAGACCCTCTCATTGTATCACGCTGAGCCTCAACTCGTTTTTTTCATCTCCACCCATTTCACGGGCGTCTTCACCATGAACTCATTCCTCTCTGAGGAAATGATACACGAGCGGAGCCACTTGCTCTCTCTCGGTGAGGAGCGATAAGTGTCCCCCGTTGACGATGTGGAGCCTCGCACGGGGAATCAAGCGCGCCATGACTCTGGCATTGACGGGTGGAACGATCGGGTCGTCGTTGCCAGCCAGGATCAGGGTTGGCTGACGGAGCTGGTGCAGCCAGAGCAGGCTGGTCCAGCCCACGCCTGCCAGCAGTTGCCGGTAATACCCGAGACCGTGCGGCGCTCTGACCAGGTGCGCATACGCACGAGCGAGGTCGGGCCGCTGGCGGAATATACCGCCATAGAGGGTCGGGGCAATGCTGGCCAGGTACGATGGCTGCAAGTACCGGCGCGGACTCAGCAATTTGGCGAGGACACTGGGCCTGCCAGGAACCGAGATCGCGCCCGTCGAGGTCGCCACCAGCACCAGGCGGCGGCAACGCTGCGGGTACTGGTGGGCGAACTGTTGAGCCAGCCCGCCACCCCAGGAGATGCCCAGGACATCCACTTCCTGATACCCTACAGTGTCAAGCAGCTGCGCAACCAGGCGAGCGAGGCCTCGGAAGCGCACTGGGAAGAGGGTGGGCGGCGATCCCCCAACACCGGGGACATCAAAGCGAATCGTTCCAATCTTCTTCCTTCCGACCTTCTCGAGTGCATCAATGAAAGGGTCAAACACTTCCAGGTTGGCCCCGATGCCATTGATCAGCAGGAGCGGGGGCCCGCTGCCATCTCCCCGCTGTATGGCCACAAAGACACGTGTGCCCTTGATGTTGATCGTTTTGGTTTCTGTGGCGGTTGCGTTGCGCATCCTATCCTTCCTACTCGTACACATACGTCCCCGGTGCTTCAACCAGGGGGGTGTAGGTGCTGTTGCCAACAGATGGCGGGGCCGCCTTCTGGGAGCCAGAGCGGGCGAGCAGCCACGCTTTCCAATCGCATTCGGGTTACCGGGAGGGTTGAGAATGCTCTGGATGTGCCCACTGGTACTCAGGATGAATTTGCGCTGGCCGCCCATTAACCGGCTGGAGCGATAACAGGCCTGCCACGGTGTAATGTGGTCGGTTGCCCCGGCAAGGACGTACGCATCGCACGTAATCTGTGAGACGTCGATAGGTGAGCCACGCACGGTCAGAGCTCCCGCTTGTGCCAACGGGTTGTGTTGATAGATGGTTAAGAACTCGCTGTGCAAGGCGGCAGGCAGCCGCGTGGTGTCGTTGTTCCAGTACAGCACATCAAAGGCCGGAGGCCCATGGCCCAGGAGGTAATTGTTCACCCAGTAGTTCCAGATCAAGTCATTGGGACGCAACCGGGAGAAGACCCGCGCCATCTCCTTCCCCTCCAAGACCCCCTTGTACGTGCGAATGTCGTCGTGCGGCTTCAATCGCCTCTTCCGTGGCAAATAAGCCCAGAGTGGTTTGGTCGTTGCCGGTGTCAAACACACTCACCAGCAAGGTCAGGCCATGGACGCTGCGTTTCCCGCGTGCCGCCAGGTATCCCACGAACGCGACGGTAGTGATCCCGCCCGAACAGGCCCCCAGCAGATTGCAATCGGGGCTGCCGGTGATGGCACAGACGACATCTATTGCCTCCCCGATGGCTCCGATGTAGGTATCAAGGCCCCAATCGCGCTGCGCCAGGGTGGGATTGCGCCAACTGATCATGAAGACCTGCAGCCCATTGTTCAGCGCGTACTGTACCAGGCTCTTTTTGGGTGAGAGGTCAAAGACATAAAATTTATTGATCTGCGGTGGCACCATGCCGGGGTACTGAGAAATGAGATCTTCGATCGCCAGTGAAGAAATCCACTCGCCACCGCTTTTGACCACGTCTTTGATCCGATCGGTGATCTGGAGATACCCCTCGGGATTGATGGTCCCGATATCGCTGGTGTGGAGATAGCCGCCACGCCAGAGTTGCTCGGAATTGGCCGGGTCGTTCAGATAGCCCTGGGTGAGCCAGGGTGCCCGTGCGACCACTTCGCCGCTGGCCTGGCCATCATGGGGCACGTCACGCATCTGCTCATCAACAACACGCAGATCAACGAGCTGGATTGGCAGGCCGGCCCTGGTGCGGTAGTCGATTTGCTGGTCTGAATCCAGTGCTGTCATGGAAGATTTCAGTTGTGCGAGCGACATGATCGGGCAGGTCTCCGACATGCCGTAGCCGGTGAAAACATCGATGCCCCTGTCCATGGCCAGCTTCGCCAGACCCTTTGGCAGGGCTGAACCGCCGATAATCACCTTCCACCCAGACAGATCCACCTCGCCAGCCGCCGGACTCGACAGCATCATGTGCAAAATGGTTGGCACGCAGTGGGAGAAGGTCACTTTTTCCCGCTGGATCAAGGCCAACAACACATCCGGCAGGTAGCGGCCCGGGTAGACCTGCTTGATGCCCATGGCCGTTGCCACATAGGGAAGCCCCCAGGCGTGGACGTGGAACATAGGAGTAATGGGCATGTAGACGTCGCCACGATGGAGGCGTTGCTGCGCAGCGGGACTGGCCAGCGACCCGAGTGCGGCCAGGGTGTGCAACACCAGTTGCCGGTGGCTAAAATAAACGCCTTTCGGGTTGCCGGTCGTGCCGGTCGTATAGAAGGTAGTGGCGCGGGTATGCTCGTCAAAGTCGGGAAAATCGAAGTCCTCCGCACTCCTCGCCAGCAGTTCTTCGTACTCCGCCGCAACCTCGATGGTAGACGGCGGGCGCTCAGCAACAGCGCCTCCATCGCTTAACACGACAAAGGTTTTCACGGTTTCCAGGCGCTCCTTGAGGGATTCGAGGACCGGCAAAAAATCGGTATGACAGAGGATGACATCGGCTTTGGCATGATTGAGGGTGTAGAGAATCTGCTCAGGCGACAAGCGGATGTTCACCGTCTGTAAGACCGCTCCCATCATCGGGATAGCGAAGAAGCACTCCAGATAGCGATGGCTGTCCCAATCCATCACCGCGACCGTATCGCCTGGCCTCACCCCCAACGCGGTAAGACCACTGGCCAACTGGCCGATCCGTTGACGCACCAGCCGGTAGGGAAAGCGACTCACATCCCGGTACACGATCTCCTGTTCGGGGGCGATCGCCAGAGGTATGTGAAGCAAGTGCTTGATGAGCAATGGGTAATCGTACGCGGAGGGGGTGCGTTCAATCAGCGATGCAGACATAGTAGATCTCCTTAGTCTCGTAGATTGAGCAGGAACTCAACGCATTTGCCTCTTGGGTTTGTGCTCAGTTCGACGACTGTTACAACGCCCTGACTCTGTCATATCACCTATTGTAACTAAGCCCAGCATGCTATACAATGTTCCCACCGACAAATTGGAAGTTGGGGGATTGTCCTCTCGAACAAGGCGAAGACGGCGCGTATGGAAGAGCAACATTCAGGGATCTCGATCGCTGCCATGCACTCTTTGGAAAGTGCCGCATTGCTTCCGCACCGCCGCGATGAGCTGATCTCGCGCGCGTTGGAGCAACTGCTCACCAGCATTTCGGCTGTCGGTACCGCTTTGATCTGGCCCTGCCGCAATAGAACAGTACCGTGGAAAGTCTACTACGCGGGCATCAAGCGCACTGCGATGCACCGCTGGCTCTCCGCCCGCCTGGATCCATCGGTAGATACAACGGTTGGGGTATTGCAGCACGACCTCACTCACAGTCTTGCAGAGATGCCGCCTCCCCTGCTTATGCGCTTGTGTATCTTGCCTTCCTCTCCTTGCGGTGTCTGGATTCTCTGGATCGCTCCGAAGACGGAGTCTTCCCTTCCAGATGCAGTCCGCGAGTCCATCGAACGGGTGCGCCAGACGTTAGAAGCGGTGCTTGAAGTTCAGGAGAGAGAAGCACACTTTTTCACCTCGAGTTCCCCACTGTATGATCGGAACCTCATCGAAGCGCTGGTACACGGCGATCCCCACGCCCTGTCTACCTTCCTCAGCCTGACGCGTGTAGTTGCGCGTCATCGCCTATGGGGAGCCGATAGCACTCTCCGATTACCGTAACTCCCCCTATCGCCACCCCAGCGTCAGCGATATCGTTGACGCCGAAGAGATTCGAGCCGGTCTTGCCATACCCGTCCGCGCGGCGTCGGCCCTCGAGCAGCAGGGGCCGGTGGCGGCAGTCCTCTACGCCACGCGCAGAACCGTCACGCCTTTCTCCCTGGCCGAACGCCTGCTCGTGCAGCGCCAGGCGCGCCTGCTCGAGTCGCTCTCTCTCGAGGTCCGCTCCGCGTCTTTCTTCTTACCAGGTGTCCAACAACTCCCCGATTACAAAGCAAGATGGCACGACCTTGTCCTGCACGCTAATCGCATTGAGGTCGTGGAAGCGTGGGCCAGTCAGCTCATCAAAGGCATGGTCATCGTCACGGACAGTGAGCAGCGTCCCTATGTGTTGACTCACAGCGAACAGCTAGAGCAAATTTGCGCGTCTCGGAGCAGTCAGCCGGACTCGGTGCAGGTACTCTCCCTGGCTGTGCCTGGCGTGCGCCTGCCCGGCCAGGTATATCTGTGTCCCTCGATTGCCCTGCCGCCTGCCCAGTGGCCCGATTTCTTCGCTGACCTGATCGTGGCCTGTAATGCAGTCATCGCGCGCATGGAACGGGCGCACGATCAATGGGATCACCAGCGCGAACGGTGGTTGCGCGCCCTGCTAAAGGAAGAGAAATCGCTGCCGTTTGTCGAGCAAGAAGGGCATCGCCTGGGTCTTCCGGTGGAACATGGCCAGCTCTGGGTGCTGGCCTGGTCCCCTGGGACCATGCAGGCCACAACATCGGTGCGCAAGCGTATGATCGCCGAAAATGTGGTGCTGGACCACCTGAAAAGCCTGCCCATCTTCTTTGATGACGATATGGCCGTCATCCTGCTCAAAGGGCAGGTGCTACAGGACCCCTCGAAGGTGCGCGATGCCCTGCTCACACACTGCGGCGCTCATCCGCTCTGGATCGTCCAGGGTGGACATTACCACTCGCTGCACGACCTGAAAATGACGCTCACCCACACGCTCTCGCTTGCTCGGAAGGCCCGCCGTGATAACTATGGAGAGTACCTTCTGGATATCTCCGCCTTTGGCCTGGACAGCCTATTGGAGAATCCCAGGCTAGCTGAAGACCTGGACACCTTTGCTCTGAAGTTGCTCACCCCACTCCTGGAGTACGACGCCGCCAATAGCTCGCATCTAACCGACACGTTCGTGCTGGCCCAGACGCTTGGCTCAGCGCAGGCGGTCGCCGGGCAACTGGGGGTACATGTCAATACTATTCGCTACCGCCTCCGGCGAGCGGGGGATCTCCTGGGAACAGCCCAGACTTCACCGAAAGAGCATGCAGCTATGGTACTGGCAGCGTTCACCTGGCAGCGCTTTCACACGACAGAGCAGGCACCATCGTAGCCGACGACGCGCCACTGCATTGTCCGGTTGTCCTGACCGCGGTTGAACAGGCACTCGCTTTTGCTTCGCCAGTGATGGTCAACAGTGACCAGGGGAGCCATTTCACCAGCCCTCTGTATACGACTCTGCTCAAAGCGCATGCGGTGCAGATCAGTATGGACGGGAAAGGTCGCGCCCTTGATACTATCTTTACGGAGAAATTGTGGCGAACCGTGCAGTATGAGAATATGTACCTGAAGGAAGAGACACCTTAATCACCTTTGAGTGAGTGTCGTCTGGCATCCACTCATAAAGCAGGGGTGCAGGGGACGCAGTCCCTTGCCGGAGCGCGAGGTGTCCTCGCCACACTCCCTTCTTTCAGAGCGGGCCGCAGGTCCGCCAGAAGAATTATGAGTGAATCTCAGAGTGTCGTGTCTTGACAAAGGGGTCCACCATAGGTCATACTAGGCTTCATTTTTCATGTACTTTAATTGCTTAGGAGCCTTCACTATGCACATCACCATCGTCTGCGTCCCCTATCAAATCGACGTTTCCCGTTGGGGTTGTGCCCTCGGTCCCCAGGCATTCCTGGATCACGGATTGATCCAACGACTGGAAGCCAGAGGCCATATCGTATCTCAACCCATATGGATTGAACTGCCCAAAGCAGAGCGCACCCGCGATGCGGTGACCAACCTGGGGCGTATCGCTGGGCGCGTGGCGGCGGCTGTACGCACAGCATTGCAACGAGAGAATAGTTTCGTCCTTGTACTCGAGGGGGATTGCACGCACGCGGTGGGAGCCATTGGCGGGCTGGCGCAGGCGAAAGGCCATCCAGGAGTGGTGTGGTTTGATGCACATGGCGATTTGAATACGATGGAGACGACCACGAGCGGCTTCTTAGGCGGATTGCCCTACGCGGTTGCGCTGGGTTGGGACTTTGAGGATTGGCGATTGGCGGCTGGATTGGAGCAACCTGTGCGGCCAGAGGCGGCTGTGCTGATGGGAGCGAGCGACCTCGACCCGGCAGAAGTTGAGGCGCTAGCACGTCATCCTATTTTGCACGTGGACGCGGGGGAGCTGATGCAGCCAGGCGTAGGAGAGCGTATCCAGAGCGCATTACGCCCAAGAGCACACGAGGCGGCAGCGTGGTACATGCACATTGACCTGGATGTGGCAGGGCCAGAGGAATGCCCTGGCGGGTTCACGCCTGCTCCATACTGGCCTCCACGCGAGCATATTCTTGAAGCAGCCAGGCAAACCTCCTTATGCATCCGTTGGTTGATCAGTCGTGACCCTCGTGATCGCTGCTTGCTCCTCCGGTTAACATGTGCAAACTCCAGTCTACGATCTGCTTGTTATCTTACGCTACTCCGGCTGGCACTCCTGCCTCTGCTTCCTGCCCCTGCGCCTTTTGACCACTACGGCCACGCAGCAGCAAGGCGAGAGCGTAGAACACGATCACGGGTATGAGCAGCAGGCGGTAGCCATTCAGCATGCTGAAGTACTCCAACCCGGCCCCAACGATGATACCGAGCAGGTTTGAGGCGAAGGCGATGTCGGCCGTCTCGCTATCGCGGAACGAGTTGGTGAAGATGATGTTGGCCAGGAACACCGGTGCGAAGGCCAGTGCGCTCGCCAGGATGTAGCGGATGACCGGGTTGTTCAGCAGGAGCGCCTCGGGCGGCAGGAGGATGTTGAGGACGAGTATGGCGAACAGCAGCAGGTAGACGGGGGCAATGCGCTTGACCTTGAAGCGCCGATTGAACAGGATAGCCAGCAGCACGCTGCAGAGAATGGCGAAGAAGACCAGTGAGTTGACCAGCCAGGTGCTGCCGAACAGGAGCGAGAAGGTCGTCAGGCTCTTGACCTCGAGGAGCATGAAGGCGGCGCCCAGGAAGAACATATGCCAGTCGAAGCGTCGCAGTACCTTGCGCGGAGCGAGTGTCAGGGCCCCTCCGAGGGCGAACACCAGGACCATGGCGAGTCCCTCGATGTAGATCAGCGGGAAGCTGTGACCGACCAGGTAGAGGAACGGCCAGTCGTCGGTGGCCGGTGTAGTATTTGAAGACAGAGGATAGAAGCCTTCGCCGATGACATGCAGCCTATCATTCACTGGGTTCGGGAATTCGTGGTATTGGCCGAACTCACCCGGTGGCAGGGTTGCCAAACGCGGTCCGTCCATGATGAGTGCGCCGCGTCCCCTGCCCCCGTAGGTCGAGACGAAGGGCTCCTGGTTATTGAAGGTATGCCCCACCATGTTCACCAGTTTGTCAACCAGCCAGTTCTCACGGTAGAAGTTGTAGAGTATCAGCAAGCCGTTGCTGGTCAGGTGCGCACGTGCCGCGGCAATTGAGTTCTGCGTCAACAAGAAGCTCTCGAGGCGCAGGCTGGTGTTACTGGACGTGAGGGTGAGAGAGTCGGGCAAAGCGAAGATAATCAGGTCATAGCGCTCGGTAGTATTCTCCAGGAAATTGCGCCCGTCGTTGACGACGAGCTTCACCCGCGGATTGCTGTAGGGCTGGTCCGGGTTGAATTGCTTACCGAGTTGCAGGATAGTAGGGTCGATCTCTACTGCGGTGATCGACTGGACGCCGTAGGCCAGCGCGGTGGCGGTATCAGACCCACTGCCAGCGCCCAGAATGAGTGCATGGTGGAACGATCTGCCGGGGAACAGCTCGTACACGCGGCGGTAGAAGGGCTCCTTGTACTGCCACGGTATCATCGACTGGTGGCCTCCGGCGTTGTTCACGTCGACGATATAACCGCTCGGAACGGCAGGGTGAAGGATGATCTTGTAGTAGGGCGACCAGTAGGTGCCGATCTCAAGCTGCCAGACGACGACCATACTCGCGAGGAGCACCGCGCCGGTAGCAGCGACCGCTTTTCTGCTGCTGAGCAGCAGGATGAGCACCGCCAGGACGATGAACCAGAGAAGCGGCGGCAGGGCGAAATAGGAAATGGTGTAGAAACAGGCGATTCCGGCCAGGCTGCCGATAATGTCAAAGGTGTAGGCAGTCAGGGGCTTGACCTGGGTGAACAACTGGCCGAACATGCGGGATAGTGGGATGAAGCAGAGGGTCACTGCGCCGAAGATGATAGGCAGAACAATGAAGTTCTCGGCCGTTGCGCTTTGTGCTTCACCTGCTCCGTAATAGAGCACGTCGGTCGAGTTGATGAGCAGGGTGAACTTGTTCAGCGCGACTAGGATGACCATCGCGAGCAACAGAAGGGGAAAAGGCAGGAACCAGAAGTTCTTACGCCGCGCCGAGAGCATGCCAAGGCCAATACCCAGAAACGAGGCCATCAGGATGAAGTTGTTGAAATAGCTCAAATAGCGGACGTAGGATGGGACCCAGCGAATGCACAGCAGCTCGAAGAACAGCATGGCAAAGGAGACAAGGAAGATACGCGCTCTGGGATCGGCGATGAAGGGCTGCTTCGGTGTATCAACCCGCAGCCACGACGAGAGCCAGGACCAGATACGACCAGACGAGACGCGAGCAAATGCTTGATGCAAGAGAACCTCCTTACATAGGCTTTACTGAGTTTGATAACAATGTAGCTGTGCGCTGACCTGTTTGAAGGGCATGGCTAGTGGCAATGAGTTTTAGTTGACCTAGATCTCCCGCTAATGCCTCAGCGTAAATTCGGTCCTCACCCACAATGGAGAGAGCCACTTCATATTCCTCTTCTCTGATCTCAATAGTGAGTCTTCATTAGGTTTATTCTATCTGTTCTGTCAATGAAGGTGACAGCGGCAGTCCAGCCAAACACTTTAGCGCCTCCGTTGTGCTGGCTACATGGGACATCCGTTCGGGAAATAAGCACTTCGAGAACGATATACTCTTCTTCCACTGCTTGCAAACGAGGGATGGGTGCCCACGCCCCATCGGAAGCACCACGCGCCCGAGCTCAACGCTCACCGCCTGTCCAGGCCAGTGGACGGGGTAGAATCGTTTTGTCTTCCATGGGTATTTCATGTGCATCTTGGGTGTGTGGCACGCAGTTGGCGCGTGGTTTTGGAGAATGCAGATGGCAAGCCAATGTATGTTGTAAAGTAGGTTTTAAACTCTGCTTTGTAAAAGCCCTTGACAAGCCATCCTGAATTTTAACTGCGGAATGTGGGATAATAGAAGAAAGTAAGTGTTCTTAATGTCTGCAACCCGTACCAGGCAAGTTTTTTTACCTAGACGAGGTCGGTTGGTGTCATCTATAAAATCTCGGCACGTCGTGCGCTCCACCACTGCAGATACCTGGCGCTGGCTGTGGCCCGACGTACTGATGCGCATTCTCCCTCTGGGGTTGATACCAGGTGCTTACATTGTCCTCTTTCATCTACCCCTTGCCTTTTTAGGGCTGACCCTGGGCAATCTACCGCAACAACTTGCCCTTGGTCTCGGAGTGGGCATCCTCATGGCCGCCTTCGCTGCCGTTTACCGCATGCACATCGTCGGTCCCTGGTTTCGCTGGCCTACGCTCAATGATCATCTACTGCAAGGATTCTACTACCTGTTCATAAATGGACCGGCCGAAGAGCTATTTTTTCGCGGCTTTCTGCTCGCAGTCGTGACGCAGTGGACCGGTTGGATTGGCTGGGGCTGGCTGGTCAGCACCGCCACTTATACCCTCTACCATCGCCTGGGCAAATGGAATTGGCGCAGCATTGGAGGCGTCGGCCTGGCCGCGCTTGTCTTCAGTACCCTCTACGTAGCGCAGCCCCAGCCGCGCTCATTGCTCGCCGTCATCATCGTCCACGGCCTCACCACCTGCGGCTTTCTCAGTTGGGGCGACGAATTCATGTACCGCGTCTGGAAGCACCGGCAGGCAAAGCAAAGCCGCTGACCAAACTCGCGAGGAGACCCCGTAAAAACGTTTCAACGGCTCAAGCGCGGCAAAAAACGGCCTGTATGGCTCATATACTCACGATAGCGGTTACCAAACTTCTCGATCATCACCATCTCCTCCCGCTTGACACGCGAGACAACAACGAGCGTCAGCCCCACGGTGGAGGCCAGCCCGATGAACCAGTTCGCCGATAGGAGAAAGAAAGCCACCGGTACCACAATCCTTCGTATGGTACAATGAAGCAACTTCGATAGTTTGATCCTAAATCGGGGACAGTATGGCCCTGCTTACTCGCGGCATGCTGTACATCTCCGCTGTTCAGCAGAACCTATTTCGTAGCAAGCAAATTTGAAGGAGCCGCCATGACCACCTACACGCACATCACCGTCGAACGCTCTTTCCAGGATAAAATCGCCACCGTCACCATGCGCCGTCCAGAAGTACATAATGCCCTCAACGCACAATTGATCGCGGATCTGCAAGCCGCATTTACCGACCTGAGTACTGACGAGCGACTGCACGCCGTTGTGCTGACTGGAGAGGGTCGATCATTCTGTGCCGGGGCAGATATCAAGATGATGGCAGAATCAGCCACGTTGAATGACGAACAGAACATCCAGGATGCTCTGCGTTTGGCCGATACTTTCGATAGCATCAACAACTTTCCCTGTCCTGTCCTGGCTCGAGTCAACGGCGCCGCTATGGGTGGCGGTGTAGGCCTCATCTCCGTCTGTGATATCGTCATTGCCGCCGAGAGCGCTCGCTTCGCTTTCAGCGAGGTCAAGCTGGGCATCGCGCCTGCCGTCATTTCGCCCTACGTCATCCGCAAAATTGGCGAGGCTAATGCTCGCGTTCTCTTCGTGACCGGCGAACGCTTCAGTCCAGCCCACGCTCGCGAGATCGGCCTTGTCCACTCAGTCGTGCCACTGGAAGCTCTTGACGACGCTGTAGGCAAGGCGCTCAATGAGTTGCTCCAGGGAGGACCGCACGCTATCCGCGCCTGCAAAGCGCTCGCGTTGAACGTCGGTCACATGGATCATGACACGGCTCGTCAATATACCGCCAAAACCATCGCCGCGCTGCGTGTCAGCGAAGAAGGGCAGGATGGCCTGCGCTCGTCCCTGGAGAAACGCAAGCCCGGTTGGGTCTCATGATCAGGCTTAATCATAATTTCACGCTGCACATAGACAAGGCATCAGGAGATGACCAGTCAGAAAGAAACGCCAGTATCTGCCTCCACGCATCGGCAGCAGCAAACGCATTGGCTTTCGCACTGCCTCCAAATTCGATCAGCATGCCCCCGCCGGGCGATAAACTGATCATTGGCGGCATCGCAGGCAGTCCGTTCTGAGTTAAGCATGTTTTCTCCCAGGGTAACCGCCCCATGTACGTGGCCATTTGAGCCACGCGGGCATAGGCAGACCGCGTCTCTTCACGATAAACCTGCCGGTGACCATGACCAGGAACCATGGCAGCGCCAAGATGGCCGCAACGAGGAACGGGTATGCCAGGGTAAACACTATTATACCTGCCACTTGCAGGATTCTGATCAACACATACAGTTGTGGGTGCAGGGGACTTCGTCCCATAGGCGCGAACTTAAGAGAAAATCATAGGAAAAAAGGAGGAGAAAAAGCAGGTGGCAGGGCGTTTCATGGTACAGTCAAAAAATCTGCAAAGTACGTACCAGGAGAAGCGACATGCCACACAGGACCTATGATACGACGACACCGACCCTTGCGCAAGCGGCTGCCGACCAGCAGGACGATTGGAACCGGGAAGTGGTAGCACGTCTGCCCGAGAACTTGCAGCAGCAAGCCCGCGTGCTCAAAGCCTTTGAGCGTAGCCGCCAGATCCGCTCGGCGAGCGATCTCTTGCGGGGTTTGCTGGCTTATGTGTACACGGTGCATTCCTTTGAGCACCTGAGCATGTGGAGTGTGCTGCTGGGGATGGCGGATGTCTCGGCGAACGCCTGGCGCAAACGCCTGCAAGGAGCCAGCGCCTGGCTCAGTTGGCTTTTGCAAGAAGTGCTGGCTGCCTCCAGCGCCGTCTCACCGTGGCTGGTGCGAGGGGGGTGGCGGCGTATCTTGTTGATCGATGGCACCCATCTGACCTGTCCCGGTCCGCTGGGCATGGTCTGGCGGGTGCATACGGCCTTTGACTTGCTAGCCGGTCGGCTCACCCAACTGAAGGTGACGGACCGACAGGTGGGCGAACAGTTAGAGGTCTTTGACGTGGCCTCGCAGGGGATCTGATCGTCACGGATCGGGCCAATGGCCTGCGTGCCCGTATTGGCTTTGTGCGCAGCAAAGCCGCCGATGTGCTGGTACGCTTCACGCCGCACAATCTGCCCCTAGAAGAGGAAGATGGCAAAGGGATCGCGGTGGTGAAGTGGCTCAAAGGACGGCATGCCCCAGCAGGCCGCATCTGTAGTCGGCCGGTCTGGATCAGCTATCAAGGCCAACGCAGCGCCTTGCGCTGGATTGCCTTGCGCTGGAGCCAGCAGCAGCGGGAGGCAGCCGAGCGGCGCAAGCGGCGCAAAGCGTGCCTGCACCAACAGCGGATGCAGGCCGACACGTTGTACCTGGCAGGCTGGGTGCTCTTGGTGACTACCCTGCCACGCGAGCAGTGGACCGACCCGCAGGTGCTGTGCTTGTATCAAGCGCGCTGGCACATCGAGCTGGTCTTCAAACGCATCAAACAGTGGCTCCAGCAGCACCGCCTGCGCTGCACGACGGCGGCCACGGCCCAACCGACGCTCACGGCGCTATTACTGGGATGGGCGTTGCTGGAAGAAGAGAGCAGCGCTAT
>WNFA01002639.1_pt1 | contig 19938 bp, 20 predicted proteins | sample 5400481 | NCBI WGS metagenome assembly WNFA01 (sample SAMN13153340, study PRJNA577476) | soil metagenome | isolation source: 120 cm saprolite under Douglas fir tree site 2 hole 1 replicate 2 | place: USA:California | collected 2015-04-18
GATATGATTACTCACGTTGTCCTGCTCCAACCCAAACCCGAAACCACTGCTGAAGAACTCGCAGCCTGCCTTAAACGTGTCCAGGCGCTGCAACAGGTCATCCCTGGCATCATTGCCATTTCAGTGGGAGAAAACCGCAGCGCCTACCATCGAGGCTTTACTCATGGCATCATCATGCATTTTATTGACGAAGCTCACCTGAATGCGCATCACCCGCATCCAGCACATCAAGCCGTGGTAGAAGAGTTGGACCGTCTCTGCCAGCAAACCATCGACTTTGACCTGCCTGAAACCGGGTGAACGAAGGGACCTTGCAGATCCTGGCTATGTGGCGTAAGCGTGTCTAGAACTGCTTGCCTGGCGAAGTTCATATATCGTTGTATCCCGCTACTCGCGGATTCCCTGAAAGCTGGACAAATGCTGATTGCTACTTACTGCTTATTCCTGCTATAATCGTGATAGCAGTAGCAATCGCTTCGGCCCATTCTAAATCCACAGGCAGGCAGCGCTTCGCAACTTCAAATTCACAGCGAGGATAGGGGGGAATACGTGCATGGTTCTTAATTCCCAAGAGTTGATGGGAACACCGGACGAACTTTTTCATTGGGTGCCTGGCGAGATGGTGGTGGTGGTGCGGCTTCACCGGCGACCTGCGGAAGATACGCAGGATATTTTGATCGAACAGATCCGCAGCCAGCTTAATGCACTACTTGCCCGCTATAACGCGGTACTGGAGCCATATGGCACTTATGGAAGGTGGGGTGATGCACTCACTATGCCGCCCATACGCCGCCGTTCATTTATTTTCGGTCTCCATCGACAACAGCCGCTCATCGCCATCTTTTATCATGTACGTCAAATAGGCTCGTCAATTCCTGACCCGATGCCCATGACGCTGTCATATCTCCAGGCGCATCTTGAGGAACTGGCACAGGCAGGTTTGCATGTCGTCTCGGCTATGCCTAACTGGTTAGTAACCGCTGCACCGCTGTTTTATGGTGACGGGGGACCGGCAGTACCTCCCCGCTCATCCCCCAAGCTCGACCTGCCGGCAGCCGGGAACGCTCCCGTTGGTTGGCGTGTCTCATTCGTCGATCCAGGTTTGCCTTTTGATCCCAGGGGTGCAGAAGATGTGGTTGTTGCAGTGCTGGATACCGCACACAATCCTGATCGCTTGATGAGCGCCGCTGCACGCCCAGAGTTTCGACGTAACTGGCTCCTGAAACGTCTCGCGGAAGACCTGCGCAGCGAGAATGGCTTGTTAGAGATTGAGTATGATCGCTATCCCGTTAGCAATGATGTGCGTACCGGTCGTGACGCCTATAGCCAGCCGCGCTACTATTTTATGCCGGATCATGGTATTTTTGTGGCCGGACTCATCCGTGATGTCGCTCCGAATGCCCGTATTCGACTCATTCGCATCCTCAATGACTTTGGCGGGGGCGATCTGTATAATCTTTTCGCAGCTCTCACCGACCTGGAACAGGAACTTGTCTCGGGCGCTGTTCATCACCTGGTCGTCAACCTCAGTTTGAACATCATGCCCGACATTCGCCGTCTTCCTTATGTGTGGTTCGATCACCGGCAGTGGCCGAGCACGCAATTGGCGGGCGCGATGCGTGTCCTCACGCATATCGAAGAGGGATTACGCCTGCTCTTTGAAAGCCTGTATGCTCATAACGCGCTGGTTGTGGCTGCGGCAGGCAACGACTCGTTTCTCGTCAATAAACAGGGGCAGAAGCCACGCCCGCCGCGTGTTCCTGCTCGCTATGAGACGACACTGAGCGTTGCATCGGTCAACAGCCGCTACGCCCCCTCGCTTTTTGCCAATGCTGCCTGTATGCCACCAATGAATCCTGGTGTCGCCACATTCGGTGGAGATAGTAATGGCTTTGTGGACGCGAACGGTTTGCCAGAAGCCGTGCGGGGAGTCTATATCTCACCTACTTTTCCGGCTGGCGAGCAAAATATATCCGGCTGGGCTGATTGGAGCGGATCATCGTTTGCCACCGCTATCATCAGCGGACTTGGCGCCCATCTCATGGCGCAGGACTGGCCGCTCCCCAATGCAATCACGCGTATAGCAGCAGGGAAGGAGCGCCGTACCGAAAACCTTTTTGGTTCTGGCCCGGATGTTCCCGATTTGCTCGCCAATGTCATTCGCGTGCAGCAACGCTTCAGCCTGTAGGGGCCAGATCCTCGATTGATCGCCCCAGCGCTTCATTTTTTGTAGTATTGGGTGTCGTCTATCTTGACGCTTCACTTTTTGCAGTATATAATACTGACAGGTGGAAACAGAGTCCTATAGGTATCTTCGTTTCAGATATCTTCAGTATCATACAGGCTTAACCTTAAGTCTAATTAGAGAGGCAAAGAAAGATGATCGAGCAAAACCAGCAATCTGCAGTTGAGACAAGCATCATTGGTATGACGCCTTCCGCAGCAGACAAAGTGCGCGAATTGCTAGTACAGGAAAACGATCCCAGCCTTGGCCTGCGCATCTTCGTCGCAGGTGGTGGTTGCTCAGGTCTCCAGTATGGTATGACCCTTGATGAAGAGCAAGAGGGTGACACCGTTATTACATTGAGCGGTTTCAACGTGCTGGTTGATGAGATGAGCGTAGGTTACATCAACGGTAGTGAAGTCGACTATGTCGATAGCCTGATGGGTGCGGGCTTCACCGTCAATAACCCCAACGCCGTATCGAGTTGTGGATGTGGGCATTCCTTCAAGACGGCCGGTGGCGGTGGTGATGCAAAAAGCTGCGGCTGCGGGCACTAAACGCTCTCATCGCACCGAGCGAGCCAAAAATCACATGAGAATAAAGAGGTCTTTCCTACGTATATATATCAGGTAGGAAGACCTCTTTTATGCTGGCTGTTTGTGCTACTGGTTTGTGCTACTGTAAGAAGGAGCTTGAATGAGCAGACGCATTGCCCACCGCCCGCGTTATCGCCATATGCGGTCAATACCGCAACCCTCACTTCGTTCTCACAAAGACTTTTTTCGCAACCACTGGACATATCGCCGCCAGGGGATACCATTTCAGAAACGCACTCTAGGGCAAGGACTGCTGCTTATCCCGTGGGGCTATCGTCTCGTGCATGGTCTTGTTGGGCGTTAAGCATACGCTTGACCAGTCCCGGCATATCACTGGTAAACTTTGAATTAGCGACAACCTGCTGAGCTCCTGCTTGCAGGGCTTTAGCGCGTGCCTCTAAATCCATGTGTGAGCCAAAAGCCAGCACCGCGAGACCGGCTGCTCGTGCCTGCCGTATGGCTGCTTCCCAGTTAACTCCCGTCGTTGCAGTATTCACGATGGCCAGCATGGGCTTCTCATCACCCGTTGCTGCAAGGCCCAGTTCGAACGCTTGCAGTGTGCGTACTGTTTTTACCTCGATCCCGTGGTGACGCAGGGTGTCGCGGATTTTCACGGAGAAGAAGAGATCTTTCTCCAGTGCAAGAATATGTGTTGTCACGGCAGCATAATCCTAGTCGTCTGGCGGTTCATGTACAGGGCGGCGAAAAAGATCACCTAATTCCTGGTTTATCAAGTCCACGTTCGTATACAGTTCTCGTGGTAGAACGTGATGTGTGCCATTGCAGTAGGGTTTATCGCATTTTTTGACATGGCTGGTCTCGAGCAAGAGATTGCCGTTCTCGACGCTTGTCCAAATGTGCTTGCGAGAGTAACCATCGCCCCATTTGAAGATGAGCCCGTCTTTGTATTCGTCAAAACGCCCTTGCCCGTAAAGATAGTCGCGATTAAACAACTGCAGGATGGTGCGCACTTTGCTATCGGCAATCACCTGCGCCGCGTCAGCAGACATCTGCGTTGTTGCTTCCTGTGCCAGGTCTTCTGCAGGGATAAATAATGCACGCGCTGAGTGTTGCTCCTCGCGAATCATTTGCTGGATCATCTCCCCCTCTATGTCAGAGAGACCATGGCTCTGTCCTAAAATAGGAGGCTTCTTCGGCCTCTGTTTGCGATTATCGGCCATAATAGTGCTCCTCGCTAGTTATACTTCTACCTTCACACCTCTCCAAAATGCAACATAATCCTTGATTTGCCTGGCAGCCTCCTTTGGGGAGGGATAGTACCAGGCGGAGTCTTTGTTCTCCTTGCCATCTACCTCAATCGTATAGTAGCTGGCCAGGCCTTTCCACGGGCAGGTTGTGTGCGTATCGCTCCCCTTAAAATACTGGTGCTTGATCGAATCGGGCGGGAAGTATTGGTTCCCCTCTACGACTATACAGTTATTGCTTTCAGCGAGTGTGACGCCGTTCCAGGTTGCTTTAGGCACGGTATTGATGTGATCCTTTTCTATTTTGTTTACTTCCGTACGGGTGATCGAAGCTACGGTCCTGCCGGTATTTTTGCTGAACAGGCAGTTACTAATATTATGGAGAACAAGAGCAAGTCCCTTTACATTCCCATCCAGGGAAGTGAATCCAATTCTTGTAACTTGAACATTTGATCTTGACAAATGTTCTCAATGCCCGGTATACTTTTCTTGCATATAGTGTCGTGATTGTTCTTGTATTTGTTCCAGTAGACTGCTAGATATAGAACATAAGTTCTATATACATGCTAGAATTTAGTAGAGTCACCGGTGCCGGATCATCGCAAGCAAACCGACAAAAACGTCGCGGTGGGGATTGAGATTGCCGGGAGCAGGGCAACTGTTGCGCTGGTTGATCGTCCCGGCAGGGTGCGCTACCGCTGCTATGCTAAGACGCTGTGGGGGCGTCCTGCCGCTGCCACGCTCGAGCCTTATCTTCGCGCAATCGAAGCGGCCCTTGTTTGTGCGAAATCTGAAGGTTTGCGTGTGCGCGGGCTGGGTATAAGTATCCCGGGCACACTTGATCAGGCCACTCGCCGTCCTCGCCAGATTCCTACACTTCCCTCACTCAACGATTTCCCCCTGTGTGATCTCCTCGAGGCACGTTATGATCTACCTGTTCAACTGCATGTGGATGTTGACGCAGCTATACTGGGCGAGTACCATTTTGGTGCAGGCAAGGGCTTTCGCCGGTTACTTTTCATGACGGTTAATGCTGTAGTAGGTGCCGCGCTTGTCCTTGATGGCAGGCTGGAAGGATCTGCGCAAGAATACGTGGGACATGTCTGTCACGTACTGGTTTCCACCAATGGACCGCGTTGCAGCTGCGGCAAACGCGGTTGTATCAATACCCTGGTTTCGCTGGAAGCTATGCAAAAGATGGTGCAGCGTGCTCTGCGCAGAGGCGAACAGACCAGCCTCCTGCAGCGTCTGAGTAATCGCGAATATTTCAGCCAGCAATTGCTGGCTGAAGAGGCGCTACGAGGTGATAGGGTCGCCTTGCACATCTATAGCGAGATAGGGCGTTGGTTAGGCGCTGCGACCGCCAAATACATCAATCTGTTCGCGCCAAATGTGCTGATCCTGGGCGGAGGCGTACTCAGCGCCAGCGAACTCTTGCACGCGGAGGTTCGCAGTGCGCTTATGGCTCAATCTACCTCGCGCGGAGACAACATGCTCGAGATCGTTCCTTCGCGCCTCGGAGCTGATGCCGCTTTGATAGGAGCGGTAGTTTCTTTCTTATAGTCATAGAAAAATCGCTGCCCTGAAGAGACGCGGGCGACCATAAAGGACGCTGTTGGCGAATGAAAGAACGAGTGCAACGCGGCAGGGCAGGGGCAAGCCCAGCCCCTACTATACACGGGTGGGCCGGCTTGCCAGACCGTCTACAGTAGGCGATCCCTTGCGGTCGCCCTGTGTACGGGCACCATCGCGTAGTGCTCGCATTCGCCAGCAACGTCTCAAGGCCTTGTAAAGATACCCCGTATCTTTCTTGCCCCGCCACGCTTCACCTCCCTCGCCCACGTGCTGGATAAATCCGCACTCTACGGGATGGGTATTTCCCTCGCAAGGAGAGAGAGGTAAAATAACTAATTATTGACACTGCTTACTACCCGCGTGGAGGAGGTAATATGTCGCTGACCGCCCTGGGCTTGCTGCTGGTGGCGGCAATGATGCACACAACATGGAATCTCATCGTCAAGCGTGCGAAGGAGAAGCAGGTTTTTACCTGGTGCGCATTGATCGCTGGCTCAATTTGTTTCTCCCCTCTGCTGTTGGCAAACCGGGTATTTCCGATCTCTGTATGGCCTTTTGTGGTCAGCAGCGCCCTTGTTGAGGCTATCTACTATATTACATTGCTACGTGCCTATGAAAACGGCGACTTTTCACTTGTCTATCCGATGGCTCGCGGCGCTGCACCGGTTTTCCTTGTTCTCTGGGCGTCGCTATTTCTCGGTGAACGCCCGCGACTCTATGGGCTTATTGGCATAGCCCTGCTCGTAACTGGCCTGGTCGTAGTAGGTGGAAAGACCTGGTGGACTTTGCGCAAGACATCGGCATTGAAGACAAGCGCGCTGGCCCTGGCTCTCGGAGTTGCCTTCTGCATCTCGATTTACACGACTATAGATGGCGCCGCAGTACGCTATGTTAATCCTCTCCCCTATACAGTATTGGTGATCGCCCTTGGGGCGGCTTTTGTGACACCTGCCGTGGTGCTGCGCTACGGAAATCGCGCTATTATCAATGAGTGGCGTACCAACTGGATGCGCATTGTGCTGGTTGGCATCTTTACCGTGTTGGCGTACATGCTGGTGTTGAAGGCGTACACAATTGCCCGCGTGAGCTATGCCGGGGCGGTCCGCGAGATAAGCGTGGTCTTCGCTGCCTTCGTTGGCTGGCGCTGGTTGGGCGAGGACTTTGGCCTCATACGCCTGGTTGGCGCGGTTCTAATATTCGCCGGCATTTTTGTGATCGCCATTGGGGGATAATGTAAGCTGTTCCTCTCCGATGGCGTGCTATACTACAAAGTATGGAAGACGAAGCTGTACCTGTCATAGTAATCGACGATACTCCCGTTAAGCTGCGTGGAGTTTGCGAATTTGTGGATGAGACCCCACAACTGCGTCTCTATGGGCAGGCCGGGGATACGAACAGCATTATTGCTCTCATTGAAGAGCTGCGCATGGAGCAGCTTGGACAGAACCCTCGGTTGGAGGGCTATCTTGTGCTCTCCGATTTGCACCTTGGACCCGCCAATGGTATAGGACTGGGACGTTCCCTGCTTCAACTGGCGCCAGGCTTGCGTATTGTAATCTATACCCAGGACCCGAGCTGGACACTTGCCTCGGAGATTTTCCGCCAGGAATATGACCGGGGCGGTGTGCGCCGCGGTGAAAGCAAACGCACAAAGAAACTGCCAGGGCTGCATGGCTATGCGCTCTTCAGTAACCTGGAACCTGCGTACCTTGAGCATATTGCAGCGGCAGTGGTACGCCGTCGTGAAACGTTTATCGATCCAGAAGTGCTGGATTACCTGCTCAAGAAACTGCGCGGGCAGCGCCTCACGCCACGCCAGGAAGAATGTGCCTCGCTCATCGCGATGGGTCTAAGCAATGACGAGATCGCCCTGCGCATGGGCTTTCTTAACGCATCGGGGAAGCCAAACATGGGTCCTCTGGAGAATCTCGTCAGCGAACTCTACAGCTTTTTTGCGATCGAGGGCGCTCCCAGCGACCCCGGCAGGCGCGTGCTGCTGGCTCATGCGTATGAGGCGTACGCAGGATTAAGGCCAGAATCTACCTCCTGGGAACCATAGAGCCTGGAAGCGGCCCGGAACGTGGCGCTTGCTGGCCATCGGGGAAAGGCAAACGCAAGATAAGAGTTGTGCCTTGCTGCGGTTGTGGGCGAGTAACCGAACTAATCGTAAGCGTACCTCCTGCCTCGCGCACCTTCAGTTGTGCCTTGAACAGGCTGGTCTTTTCAGGTGAAATAGCTTTCGGATCGAAGCCGCGTCCATTATCGCTGATATAGACTTCGAGGTAACTATTGACGCGAATGGTGCGCACAGTTGCGTAACTCGCCCCGGCATGATTATAGACATTCAGCAATGCCTGCGTCACCGTATAAGAGATAGCTTCTGCAAACTTTTCACCTGCCTCTGTCTGTTCCAGGTCAGGACTCAATGCATCCAGCGCCCACAAATCCGGCGGCTGCACCTTGAGCGGAGATTCCGGGTGGAGTGAGGGCAAGTCTTCGCGGATCAATTTCTCCAGGTGCAATTTCAGCCCTAAACTACGTCTCTGATATGCGTCTTCGACAAGCAGTTGCAGTCCGCGCAAATCGCCCTCTAACTCCTCGCTGATCTTGCGTACCTTACCCAATGCCTCGATAACAGGCTGCATGAGAGGCTGCGTAGAGGGGTTATGTTCAGTTTCAACTTTCAATTTATGCTGCCAGTGGCCCAACAATGAACGTATGCGCAGCGCTTGCTGCTTGGGTTGGTCGTGGATGCGCTGCGAAAGTAGAGAGCGCAGGTGTGCGTCCGCATGCAGCAGCAGCGAAGTGGCTCGCTTGAGTTCGCTGTTTGTCCGGCGCAGTTCTTCAGACATCTTCTGCTGTTCGAGTAGCGCTTCCTCGCGTTGTGCCAGCGTACTTTGCAGGCGAATGATCATGCGCAGCGAGCGTAAGGCGTACAGGAGAATCAATGGGTAGACGCCTGCCAGTACATAGAAAATTTGCAGGGGTAGGAGCGGCTTGCCGGTTATCAGTATGGGCAGGATGCCGAGGCAAAATCCCAGGCCTACACCCCCGATCCACAAGGCCAGCAGGTCACCCAGGCGTCGTCGAATGTGCGCGGGGATACTTTCCCCGGGAAGTAGGCGGGCAATGCGTAACAACGAAGTAATACCGATAACGAGACTGAGTAATCCACCGAACACGGCGTAGCCAAGCGAGAGAATGAATTGGAGGCGGCTCGGCACGCTCCCCCTGATAAGAAGTGAACTCACGTCAAAGGCCAGCAATGCGATCAATGGCAGGTATGGCAATCCATCCACGGCCAATCGAGGTGCGCGCGATTCACGCATAGCCTCCGGCCGGTATGTCAAGCTGAGATGAATGAAGGCAGCCCCAAGGAGTGCAAATGCTGGTGCCCACAATAATTGAAAAACGATGTCTGCCTGGTAAGGCTGCTGAACGTTTCCCCAGTGGCTATAGAGCAAAAAGAGCATAGCCGGCGGCAGCATCGTAATGCCCTCAACGGCTCCTGTCCAATCCGATGCCCTGGCAAGCAGTATGAAGCCAACCACCAGCCAGCATAGACCTGCAATGAGTGTCAGCCCGTAATTCTCAAACCACATATTCGCGGTAAAGATCACAGCGGGACCGGTAGTGGTTGTCGAGGTGCCATTCTTTTGAATGGTATAGGTGATCTTGTCACCAGGATGAGCGTTTTGATAGACCGCCGAAAGCACAGATACGTTCTTTTCATTCACTTGAGCTTTTATAATGTGGTCAAAGCTGGTGAGGGAGGCAGGGGAGGCGGCGAATGAAGGTATTTCAGGCGATGTAGAGACAACAACCACCTGTTTATCCGTGTCGATGGCCCAGAAAAAGCCGCCAAAGGTCTGCCCGACCTGGCTCAGTAGGCGTGCATGACCTGTTCCGCTGATGATAAGCAGAGCCACTGCAACGACCAGGTAGAGTAGTGTAAGGCGCAGCCGTAGTTGCCGCCACCCGCTATCGGTTGTCTGCTCGGTTGAAATAAACACACCCTAGTTTAGCATGCGCATAAATTCCGTGCAAGGCAAAAAAGATAGAGCACCGTGTCAACTCAAATAAAAATGGGTTCACCACTGCTTTTGGTGAACCCATTTTACGTGAGTCGCTCATGAACTGGCATTCGCCACCAGCCATGAAAAGTTCTTTTTAGAAGAGTGAATACGTGGTCTGGCGCATCACTGAACAATCACGTATAATGGTTGAAATGCGAGCTGCCATCGCGGTTAAGATAAGAGAGTGGAGAAACGATGCAAATCAAAGTTGGGTGCGAATTTCGTTACGAGGCAACGTGGGCTACACCAGCTGTCATGCAGGTGCAGCCGCGTCAAGACGGGGAGCATCGTATTTTGCACGAGGCGTGGAAGCTTATGCCGCCGCTCGAACTCCATGCTTACAGGGATATGTATGGCAATACCTGCCAGCGTATGGTGATACCTGCGGACGAACAGGTACTTAGCTATGATGCCACGGTTGAGGTTTCGGGGTTGACAGATGAGGTTGCGCTGGACGCGGCGCAACTTCCTGTAGAAGAACTGCCCGATGATGTGCTCGTCTACACGTTGCCCAGCCGCTTCTGTCTCTCGGATACGCTTTCGGACATGGCCTGGCAGAATTTCGGGGCGATAGAGCCTGGTTGGGCACGCGTACAGGCTATTTGCGACTGGGTACATAGCAATATCCGCTTCCAGTATGGCACCAGCAATTCGCTGACGACGGCCGCCGATGTGTGCGCGGCGGGGGTGGGCGTGTGCCGCGATTTCGCGCACCTGGCGGTGACATTTTGCCGGGCACTCAATATTCCCGCGCGTTATGTGTTCGGCTACCTGCCAGATATTGGGGTTCCCCCACCGGATGCGCCCATGGATTTCTGCGCCTGGATGGAGGTGTACCTGGCGGGACGCTGGTGGACCTTTGATCCACGCAACAATGAACCCCGTATTGGCCGCGTGCTGGTTGGGCGAGGGCGTGACGCGCTGGATGTAGCGATGATAACGACTTATGGATCGCCGCGTCTCACGAAAATGACGGTATGGGCCGATGAGGTGCTTCCTACTCCCACTTTCAACGATGAGGCGGGAACAGCGGAGGCGCAAGCTCCCTTGCTGAGAGGAGACAGCCAGCAAGGATGAAGCAAGAACCGGTTGACATCAAGACTCAGATTGCTGCCCTCAACCTGCTGGACATTGAGGGAATCGACTGGGAGCACGTGCAGCGCACAGCGTACCTGATTCACCAGCACTTTCGCTATGACTACCCCGGCCCCGTGCGCGAACTCAAGCAGCGTTTGTTGATTGTTCCCCCCGCTATTTACGGGGATCAGAAGTGTATCGTGCATCACCTGGATGTTTCTGCGCAGGTTGCCGGGACAGCCAGCGAAGTTGATGAGTTTGGAAATCCTGTGATAGAGCTGCGGATTCCCTCGATCGAACGATCCATTGACTTTGAAGCGTGGATCGTCGTGGAGCGCTTTGCTGGTTATGGGCCGAATATGCTTCCCGGTGATGTCCTCAGCGATGCGCGTTACCTGGAGCCTTCCGTGCTAACGCAGCCCGATGATACACTGCAACGGGTTGCGTCTATGCTGTTGGAGGGTACACGGGAGCAGAAGCAGCCGGTGACGCTGGCCGGGCGTATCAATGACTGGGTTCACAACGCGTTCAGCTACGCGCAAGGCGCAACGGATATTCATACGACTGCTGCCCAGGCGCTCGCACTGGGGCGCGGGGTATGCCAGGACTACGCCCATATCATGCTGACGCTTTGCCGGCTGTGCGGGCTGGCGGCACGCTATGTCTCCGGCCACCTGCTGGGCGAAGGAGGCACGCACGCCTGGGTCGAAACGCTGGTTGCAGCGCCCGAGCGTCCCGGCGAAGCAATGGCGCTGCCATTTGACCCGACACATGGCTGCCAGACCGATCTGCATTATATTACCGTTGCTGTTGGGCGAGATTACTACGATGTTGCCCCTACATCGGGAACTTTTCAGGCCCCCTACCGAGGCCAACTCAGGGTGAGCAAAAAAGTTGGTCCGATTTCACTGGAGTATGCTGATGTTGATTGACTTCCGCAGTCATTATTGACCATTCTGCTATACTGAGACTGATCATCACTTCGGTAGGAAGGCTGAAGCATATGACCCTATGGAACAATGGGAAGGGCAAGTTCCTGATTATAGTTATTGTCGTACTGGTGTGTAGTACTCTCGTTGCCGCATTCGCCTACCGCGTAGCGACTACAGGGCGTGTAACACCAACAGCGACCCCTACAGTGAAACCCCTTTCTGTTGGAAGAACACCTACAACGCAACCGACTACTCTCCCAACGCCAACACCAACGCCACTGCCTTTAGGGCCGATACGAGGCATTGAAAGCAATCTTACAACCATCTATGCAAATATCCCCTGGGTGCGTTACGGCTATCGAGGCTGTAGTGCGAATAAATCAGGCGGTAATGCATTAAGGGTCGCCATAGAAGCAGAGCATATCAAGGGAATTCGGGTACTCATCACAACCTGCCAATTAAAAGGTTCCGCCCTTTACGATACGGGTCCTCTCAATGATGTCGCCCAGAGCGGAGCTGACGCTGTGCAATGCGGCAATGAGGAGATGAAGTATGATCCTGGATTTACCACCTATGTCCCACCGGCAAACTTTGCCAGGTACTTCGATCTTTGCGAGCGCGCGATGCATGCTGTACGCCCTGCTATGCCTGTAATTCTAGGGTCACTTGATCCCAAGGTCGGTGGGATTGACTTCCAGGGGTTGGCAGACCAGGTTGCCTATCTGAACGCAATGCAGGCTGCGATGAACACGCAGGTGCACCCCGGGGGCAACTGGACGTGGCGTTCACAAACACTGGGTCTGATTGATAGTTGGCATAACGGCTACCCGGACCAATCGACTAATAGCCTTTATGGGTTGTTTCTTTTCTGGGCACAGCAGTTCAATGTCGACCTGAACAACGGTGGGTTGGGAAAACATATCTGGGTAGTAGAAGGCACTGGCTGCTACATAGGATGCGGCATTAATCCTGACAGTCCTTATCAAGTAGCAGTTTCCCATATCCTGACGCTTATCACTGATGTCCAGACAGCTATGCGCTATCAGGTGCCTTTCTTTTATTTTACTAGCAGAGATTTCTACTTCACCGCAGGTGGAGGGATTGCCCCATTTGGCGTCGAAGATGTAAATGGACATCCCAAGCCAGTGCGCCAGGACCTTCCCATGGGAGCGCGTGCGCTTACAATGTCTTGCTCGAGTGGGCAGGTTGTTGTAATCAACCAAGAACAATTGTTGGGCAAACTCTACGCGGGGTGCAAGCTTCCGAGTAACTATTTCAGCATATTGGCGAGTTAGGTATAAAAAAAGAAGGCTACCTGCATGTCATTACAATTTGGGCTTACCCCCTCCCAGAAGCGCCACCTGAGCGTGCGTGCCACACTCGAAACAGGGATGATTCTGGCAGGTGTAGTCGCGACGCTTTTCCTGCTGCCACGTCGCGGCTTTTATGATGGTGATGTGCGTTTTAATGCTATGGTGAGCCTGATCGATCATGGCAGCATCTCAAGGATGCCCTATTCCATGGTCGGTCCGGCGTTTTCTCTGCCTCTTTTACTCCTCGGCAAGCTGTACAAGTCAATGTTCTGGTGGTCTGGAAAATACAACAAGCTTGTATTTTATACGGGGTTACTCTTTTTCTATCTCCTGTTGAAAGACCGGCTAGATCGTGGGCTGGTGCGCAAGTTCTTGCTCATCCTCATTGTTGCGTCTATGTTTAGCAACGCTATTACCTACTATGGAGGCGAAGTATTTACTGCGATATGCGTTGGGGTAGGTATCCTGGCAGTCATAGCGGGCCCGTCACTTTCTGGATGGATTGCTGTTATCCTGGGTGTCGTCAATACCCCCGCCAGCGTGGTTGGGCTGAGCCTGGCAACGCTCAAACACATCCTCGATACCAGGCGCTTGAAGTACGTGCTGCCCCTCATTCTTTCAGTAGCATTGATCATGGCCGAAGCCTGGTGGCGGCGGGGTAGTCCCTTTGATAACGGTTATAAGAACCAGCTATTTAGCACCCCTTTTCTCATCGGCCTCCTTTCCATTCTGTTTTCTTTCGGGAAGGGGCTGATCTTCTTTACTCCTGGCTTGCTGCTTCCGATCAAAGGGAGCCTTGAGACAATACAGAAGCAAGCGGCGGGTAATGGGCGGAATTTTTATAGTGTCTATAGCTTATGGGTGAGTTTCCTGGTGGGTTTGATCCTTGTCTATTCCTCGTGGTGGGCATGGGATGGTGGGTGGTTCTGGGGCCCGAGATTCTTCCTCATCGCGTCCATCCCTGCCTCGTTTGCGCTGGCAGTTCGGCTCCACCATACCGGAACTGCGCTGCGTTTCAATCTCTTGACATTGGTCGTATTGTGCCTTTCAGTCTGGGTCGCTCTCGATGGGGCAATCTTTGACCAGAATACCCTGGCGGGAGTTTGCGTTGCCAATCATTTCGCTCAGAATTATCTTTGCCAATACGTACCTGCCTTTAGTGTCCTCTGGCGTCCCTTTATGGTGCATGAGCCGCTCAATACGACTCAAATTATCTACATTGCCTACAGCCTGATCGTAGCGCTCTACCTTGCAGTCCCGCTCCTGAAGGTAACCGTAGAGCAAATAGTCGTACCCACGAGTTGTGCAACGAGGTGGTGTATTGTTTTCCATCCTCGTGCCCAAGCAAGCAAGCAAAAATGTAAAAAGGGAGAGATCGCGTAAGAAGCTTCACAAGCATTATACTGAAAAGGTATGGCACATGAGCGCAGCGTTGGCCGGTCTGGAGCAGAAAAGCCTGAGCCATTGACCGGAATGCAACGTTAAGCCTTAAGGCAAGGTTCAATTTGAAGAAAAGTCCTTGACAGGTTGAACAGTCACCCTGATGAATGTTGACGACCGAATGGGGTAATGTGCGTTACCCGTCCTGTAGGGACAAGGGGCGGATGTGGGGCAGGGAGGGGGCCTTGTGCTTGTCCTGGTGGCAACGCGATCCATCGGGGACTGCGTGGAGCACAAAGGTCGCACCCCAACCAGGACAAGCACAAGGCCTCCTCATCCACTCCACCCCGCCCCTTGTCCCTACAGGACCCTGGGCCGCAAGCACCTCAATGGAGATGATTCCCCGATTCGGTCGTCAACATTCATCAGGGCTGGAATATTGTGCGAATCATGTGCATCAGGCGAAGACTGGAGAGACATCCATATAGATACGGAGGTCTTGCAAGAGATCGCCCCTCTTGCGCAAGATCGACGTGCAAGGAAGAGTCACCACCTTACCATCGTGGCGGGTATAGTCGATGAGCGCCTCAACAATCTCGACATCACCGTCATCCCACGTTTGCACAAAATTGTGACGCAATCCCTTAATCGCTCCCCAGAAATCGGCAATTCCCTGCACTACGGCATCACGACCAACGACTGTCTCGGCATTTCCGAAACGAAGGCGCACATCTTCCGTATGAAGAGCAGTAAACTCTTCAACGTTCATAGAATCAACAACGGAATAATAATGTTTCACCCAGTCAGACATAGAATCCTCCTTCTCTGGTACGTCTGTACCAAGTACCATTTCGATCACATAAACATGGTTGGCTAACCATGTCGCCGCCATCGGCGAAAAGCATGCTGCCTGTCATATAGGCGGCAAGGTCACTAGCACAAAACAGTGCAATACGAGCGACATCATACTGCTGATTGCGACTCCAGGGTTCCTTCTTTTACCCACTGCCGAATAGCTGTCAGTGTAGCCTGGACTGCGCCCAGGTAATCACCCTCCATCTGCCTGGCGTATGCCTGCTCTTCGGATGAATTGGGCGGAATCCCTTCTTTCTCAAGCGAGAAGGTAAAGCGCAAGGAGAGTTCCCCGCTGGCATCTTCTTCAATCTCGTTTTTGATTGTGCCAAGGGTGCTTCCTGAGAGACGGTCGAACTGTACCATTCGCTTCGGATAGAAAGTCACGCGCTCGCGGGCGGGTTCTCCGCGAAAGACAATGTCTCGCACAAGGTAATTGTCGCCTCGCTCGATTGTGTCGCATTTCGTCATTTTGGGGACGAAAGGCAAGGCATTCTCCGCTTTAAGTTCCAATCCTTTCCATACCTGGTCGCGGTTGAGGACTGGGATGTTGGGGTCGTTCCTGTCGTTGACGGGAACAGATCGAGTCATGGTAAACATGGTGTTGCCTCCTTTCAATTCAGACAATTCAACATAGAAATACGAGGTCTGTAAGTCAATACGATCGTCCAGAGTATCCGTACGGAACGATATTGCCGAGAATTATTTCCGGGTTGCATCTACTTCATCTCTGTTTCTAACCTCCCCAACCCCTCAATTTCCGCAACCATGCGATCGCCTGGTCGCAAAAACTCTGGTGGTTTTCTTCCATAACCGACACCGGAGGGAGTACCTGTTGCGATGATATCCCCAGGTTCGAGTGTCATAATGGTAGTAAGATGTTCTATGATTTCCTGGATCGAAAATACCATGCTCGCTGTATTCGAGTGCTGCTTTACCTGCCCGTTCACTGTGAGCGTCAGTGTGAGCGCCTGTGGCGTTTGTACGAACTCGGCAGGCGTAATGAAGGGACCCATAGGCGCAGCTCCATCGAAGCCTTTCGACATTACCCAATCGAGTCCAAAGTACGAGTGCTCTTCTTTGGGAACCCAGTCACGTGCGGAAATATCATTGACAATGCTATAGCCTGCGATACTCGCCATGGCTGCCTCACCTCGCACGCGGCGGACCCTCTGTCCGATAACCACCGCCAGCTCCACTTCCCAGTCGATCAGTTTCGCATACTCAGGAAGGAGAACAGTTTCACCAGAACCGACCAGCGTTGTGGTTGGAGGCTTTAAAAAGCAGTAAGGAAACTTCGGTGGTTTTGTATTGTCCATTTCTGTGTTGTGGTCGTTATAATTTGCCCCAAGGCAAATGAGCTTATTGGGATACATCAGAGGCGGGAGCCAGTGAATGTCCTCTGCCTTGAGCAAGCTTTGTTGCCCGGCCTGCTCGGAAGAGTTAAACCAGTACTCAACGATTGTGGAAAGTTTTGTTCGCCAGTAAGGCCAATGCTGCATCATTTGCATAAGCGAAGCAGGCTTCGCCTCGTGCAAGGAAAGTGCTTCTGTTAGACGAGCATCGCTCAACGCGGTCAATACGTCAATATACTGCCCCTGGGCATGGAGAATGATACGTTCCTTTCCAGAGACCAGGCTGCTGCCAATTTGGTATTTCATTCGATGCCTGCCTCTTTCCCCAACACCGAAAACATGGCGGCGATATCCTGTTCTCCTCGTCCCTCCTCCGCGGCGCGGTCATAATATCCTGACGCCAGGTCGAGTAAGGGGGTCGGGCAACCGGACTCCATGGCAAGCGCTTTGATAAGCGGAATAAATTCTTGCACCTGGTGTATAGAGCCCAGAGGTGGCTCATAGCGCCTGGTAGCCATCATCGGTCCACGTGCTGCTAACATCGTGGACCCTGCGATACTTGGATTGATCACCTTCATGACCATCTCAGGGTCAAGACCTGCCTTCGTACTCAGTACCATGGCCTCCGCGGCGGCAAGCGTATGAACCGCAACCAATAAGTTCGCGACGCATTTCATCTTTGAACCGGCTCCAAACCCCCCGAGGTAGAAATTATTATCGGTGATGGCTTGAAGAACGGGCAGGCAGTGATGAAATATTTCTTCGTCCCCGCTGCCAAAAAAGACCGTCTTTCTGGGAAGTACCAGGGCGGGGGTGCCGCTGATCGGGCAATCAAGCATTTCTGCACCTACCCTTTGAAGGTGGGTGAGGGCTTGCTCTTTTGCTTGAATGGAGAGCATGCTGATTTCAACCACAACCAGGCCCGGATGGGCACCATGAATCAGGCCGTTTTCTCCCTCAATTACCTCCAGTAGAGCCTCGTCAGTAGGTAGGCATGTCAGGACGATATCGGAGTGGTGCGCGACTTCTTTGCTTGATGAGACGGGAGTGCCCCCCATGGTAATGAAATCGTCTATCATATGACGACGATACCCATAGACGGTAAAGCCATGCTCGAGCAGGCTGAGGGCAACAGGCAGACCCATCTTTCCGATGCCAACGATGCCGACGTTCATACTCATAATTTTGTTCTCCTCTTTGATAAGGGTACAAAGGGCCGCGACAAATTTGGGGTCTACTCGACGTGATAGCTTCTATCCGAATAGTTGACGGTTACGGTGAAACTGCCCTCGTTTAGCTGCCAGGTTCTGACTTCGAAGGTGCGCATGCCACTTTTGTTGAACGGGTCTTCCCTGGCGATGGCCTCTGCCTCCTCCAATGACCCTGCTCTCAAAATGGTCATACCGGTGCCTGGTAGTAGGTCCTTGCCTGCAAGAAAAGGACCGGAAGCGAAGAGTATGCCGCGTTTTTCGAGGTCGATCATGTAGTTCAAGTGATCAGGCAGCAGCGGCAATAATTCACTCATGGGCTTGATAGGCGTTGTGAGTACGACGTAGAGCAGCTTTTGGAGCATACGACTATTGAGTTCGTTGATCTCGTCCTGTAGCGCGGACATCGTTCGCCTCCTCTTATCGCGATAGTGCGACGCGGATGAATGGGATACAAAACCTTCCCGGTGACTACTCCATAAACATGAATTCGCGCGAGGGCATGAGGCCCCAGTGGTTCACAGCCTGAGGACTGTCTTTCCATACTTTCGGTCGCTGTGGGAAGTCTTCGTGCCAGGGACGCGGTTCAAAGTAGCCCAGGTCTTCGTCGAGCATGATATCCAACTCGGTGAACAATTCGACGATCTGCTTGTCGGGGTCGTGGTGATAGGTAAAGATGTTGTGACCAGCTCCGTGGCGGCCTGGCCCCCAGAGCAGAGGGATGTGATGCCTGGAAAGGTGATCGCACGCCTGCTGCACCTGCGCCCAATCTTTTAACTGAAAGGCGATATGGTGCATCTTTTGATATTTCGACTTCAGGAAATTTACGGTATGATGGTCGGAACCGCAGCGCATAAATACGAAAAAATCTTCAATCCAGTCGGATACGCGGAAACCCAGTACGTTCTGGTAAAATTCGGCAGTCTTCTGTACATCGTGTACTGCCATGGCGAGATGACCCAATTTTTGCGGGACGATGCCGCTGCCGCGAAAGTTCTGCCTTGCCGGTTGCATAGTGGCGTACAGTTGAACTGTATTGCCCTCGGGATCGCGCAGTTGTAGCAATTCAGGTATGCCAGGCTGAGCGTCTGTTTGCGTCTCCACCTCTATGCCTTGACCGCGCAGTTGTGCGCTGACTTCTTGCAGAGATTGGCTGCTATGGATTTGAAACCCCATATGCCGCAGGCCACTCTCCGCTGAGGGGTAGAGTGCAATGGAATGATGATCGAGCGCGTTGCTCAGGTAGGCGGCTCCATCTCCGCCGCGTTCCTCAAGCGTACAGCCGATGACCTCGGTGTAATACGCCAGCATAGCCTCCATGTGTGTTGTGTTGAAGCCGGCATAGCCTATTTTTGTTACCTGTACCATGTCGTACTCTCCTCTCTGAGTTTAGAAATCCTGCTTCTTTCACTTCGTCAGCGCGTACCTGTCGCGCCTGCGCCTGCCGTTTCAGCCACTTCGCTGCCGCGAGTCAGGTAGGATTCGGGCGCTTTTGTCCCCCACATATCAAAGCCCAGCACTTCTGATTCCTGGCTCCAACGGATTGGCTCCCAGTCTGGTGCGAAAATGAGCATGCCGCCAGTCCATATCTCAACACGGTGCCCTGAGGGTTCAAAAAAGTAGAGGAATGTTGCGCCGCTTGTGCCGTGTTTGCCGGGACCCCACTCGATTTTGCCACCATGCTCAACCAGGATCGTGGCGGCTCTCAATAGTTCGTCTGGAGAATCGACATAGTAGGCGATGTGGTGCAGTCGAGCGCCAGTGCCACTGCGGTTATGCATCACGGCAATATCATGCGAGAGATTCGAGACGCTGAGCCACGAGCCGCGCCTCTGCCCATTCTGCCCTTCGACAAAATATCTGTGCTTAATACCCATTTCTCTTGTAATCCAGGCTTGTTCGCGTGCCACATCATTGACCATCACATTAAAATGGTCAAAGCGGCGTGGAGCAATGCCGCTCAGAGGATATTTTTGCGGGAAACTCGGCAGCGCTGAGATCAATTCAGGATCTGTGGCGTGATACTTCTCTATCTCCCAGTAGAGTTCCATGGGAACGCCACCCGGCGAGGAAAAGCGCAGCGCTCGCCCCTGACCGCGCTCTGTCCCTGCTTCAATCCATCTGTAGACAATCCCGGTTTCAGCA
>WNFA01007563.1_pt1 | contig 19937 bp, 16 predicted proteins | sample 5400481 | NCBI WGS metagenome assembly WNFA01 (sample SAMN13153340, study PRJNA577476) | soil metagenome | isolation source: 120 cm saprolite under Douglas fir tree site 2 hole 1 replicate 2 | place: USA:California | collected 2015-04-18
GCGGTTCAGCCGGCGATCGCACCGCGCGCGAGCGCGTCCACCCGGTTGTTCAGCGCGTCGTCGGCGTGGCCGGCCACCTTGTGCCAGATGACGTCGTGGCGGCGGGTCTGGGCGATGAGCCGCTCCCAGAGATCGCGGTTGGCGACGGACTGTTTCTGGCTGTTCTTCCAGCCGTTCTGTTCCCAGCGCTCCCACCAGCGGTCGCGGAAGCAGTTGACGATGTACGCGCTGTCGGAGTGGAGGTGCACGCGCCGTTGCCCGGGGATCGCCGCGAGGCCTTCGACGGCAGCGGTCAGCTCCATGCGCTGGTTGGTGGTCTGGGGCTCCGCGCCGGACACGACGCGCTCGCCGGCGCCGTCGATGATGATCGCGGCCCAGCCGCCGGGGCCGGGATTCCTGCTGCAGGCGCCGTCGGTGTAGAGGACGATGTCGCGCGGCGAGCGCGCGGGTGTGGTGCCCGCCGAACGTGCCGTCAGGCGGGTTCCTGCCAGTACAGGTACCGGCCGCAGCTCTCGCAGAGCATCAGCGCCTGTGCCGCCTTCAGGTCCTGGATGGCCTGCGGCCGGATGGCCACACGGCAGCCGCCGCAGATGGCGGTGCTGTTGACGCCGGCGACGGCCACGCCGGCGCGCGCCTTCAAGATCTTCGCGTAGTCGGCCAAAAGCGGGCGGGGGAGCTCGCGCGCGCGCGAGTCGCGGTCGGCGCGGACGGCGGTCAGCTCTGTCTCGACCGCCTCGAGCTTCCTTCGTACGACGGCCTCGTCCTGGCGTGCCTGCTCCTCGCGCGCCTTCAGGCGCGCTTCTCCCTCGCGGATGTCGGCGGCGACGCGCTCCTGGAGCTCCATCAGGCCGAGGATCTCCTCCTCGCCATGCGCCTTCTCCTGCTTGATGGTCTCGATCTCGGAAAGTACCGCGGAGTACTCGGTGTTGTTCTTGACTTCCCACAAGCGCGCCTCGGCCTTGGAGCGCTTGGCGGTGACGACGTCGAGGTCCTTCTCCTTGCTCCGGAGCTCCTTCCGAGTCGTGTCGGCTTTCAGCTTGAGCGCGTCCAGCGACTTCTTGGCTTCGGCGAGGGCGGCGTGGATGGCTTCGATCTGCTTGGGAAGGCGGGCGGCTTCGGCTTCGAGCACGGCGAGCCGCGTATCGAAGCCCTGTAAATCGATCAAGGTCAGCAGTTGAGAATCCAAGCCTTCTCCCATTGTATGCGAAGCGGAGCCACCTGTGCCCGGACGGGAGTCCCAGGTTGTCCGCGGAGCGGAGCCACGCGTCGTCCGCGGACCGGAGCCACGCGCACCTGTATCAGGCCACCCTCGATGCGATCCGAACTCATGGCACCCGCTACAAACGGAGCCACCCGCACCTGTATCAGGCCACCCTCGGTTCGATCCGGCCTCAAGGCACCCGTTACAGTAGTGGGCCCACCTGGACTCGAACCAAGACCTAACCGGTTATGAGCCGGCTGCTCTGCCATTGAGCTATGGGCCCGCAGGGTCATCATATCCGGCCGTGATCTCTGCGGTCACGATTCCAGGAAGCTCCGGAGCTTTTTGGAGCGCGAGGGGTGCCGGAGCTTGCGCAGGGCCTTGGCCTCGATCTGGCGGATGCGCTCCCGGGTGACCGCAAAGTCCTGCCCGACCTCCTCGAGCGTGTGCTCGCAGCCATCCGAGAGGCCGAAGCGGAGGCGCAGCACCTTCTCCTCGCGGGGCGTGAGCGTGTTGAGGACTTTGTTCGTCTGCTCGCGCAGGGAGAGGCCGATGATCGACTCCACGGGCGACACGACCTGCTTGTCCTCGATGAAGTCGCCGAGGTGGCTGTCTTCTTCTTCGCCAATCGGTGTTTCCAGGGAGATCGGCTCTTGCGCGATCTTCAGAACCTTCCGCACCTTGTCGACCGGCACGTCCATCTTGGCGGCGATCTCCTCCGGGGTCGGCTCGCGGCCCAGCTCCTGCACGAGCTGGCGTGAGGTCCGGATGAGCTTGTTGATGGTCTCGATCATGTGCACCGGGATACGAATCGTGCGCGCCTGGTCGGCGATGGCTCGGGTAATTGCCTGACGGATCCACCAGGTCGCGTAGGTCGAGAACTTGTAGCCGCGCCGGTACTCGAACTTGTCGACGGCCTTCATGAGGCCGATATTGCCTTCCTGGATAAGGTCCAGGAACTGCAAACCGCGATTCGTGTACTTTTTCGCGATCGAGATGACCAGGCGGAGGTTCGCCTCGACCATCTCCTTTTTCGCCTGCGCCGCCTTGACCTGGCCCGACTTGATGATGGTCATGACGCGCTTGATCTCGTCGGCCTTGGCGTTTGCGCGTGTTTCCGCGACCTTGATCTCCTGCTGGGCGACCCACACTTGTTGCTGCTTCGGGGACGGGAACTTCTTGGCGGCCTTGAGGTGGAGGTCGCCGCCGCCGCCGCTCACCCCGTTGGTGCCCGGGTCCCGGAACGAGACGTAGATGAGGTTCTGGACCTCGTCCGCCGACGGACGGCGGCCGTTGGTCCAGAGCCGGATCACGCGCTCGGCGCGCTCGATATCGTCGAGCAGGTCGCGCAGGCGTTGCACGAGGCCCCGGCGACCAAGGTCCGCGTCTTCCCGGTCGATGATCTGATTGCCGATGTTGAGCGCGCGGAGCTTCTCGAGCACCCGCGTCTGGCGCTGTTGCGCCTGCGCCTCGAACCGTTTCCACGCCGGCTCCTTGCCCTTCCTCGATCGCCGCCGGCCGGGCGTCTTCAGCCGGAGCTTCCGGGCGTGGACGACGAGCTTGTCGCGCTCGCGGAGCAGCCGGTCAACCGTCGCGAACGCCGCGGTAACCTGCCGGGTGAGCTCGGTCTCTTTCTCTTCCGTGAACTCTTCCTCGTTGACGTCCACGACTTCCTTGACTGAAATGTCGCGCCGACGGAGCTGCTCCCGCAGCTCGCGGAATCGCTCGAGGGCCAGGTTGGTGCTGAGGATGGCCGAGGTGACCTGATTCTTACCCTCCTCGATCCGCTTGGCGAGGGCGATTTCCCCCTCGCGCGTGAGCAACGCGACCCGCCCCATCTCGCGCAGATAGAGCCGCACGGGGTCCTCGGTGCGCCCGACGGGGCCGGGCGTGAGGTCGATCGGCTCGGGCGGGCCGTCGTCGTCGTTATCGTCGGGCTCCGCGGCCTTGCGTTCGCGGACCTCGGAGGGGAGCCGGCCGGCCTTGGCGGAGTCCACGACCTCGATGTCCATCGCGCCGAACATCATCATGATGTCATCGAGCTGGTCGAGCGAGACGAGGTCCGAAGGGAGGGCGTCATTCACTTCGTCGTAGGTGAGGAAGCCCTTCTGCTTCCCCACCGAGATCAGTCGGTCGAGCTCCTCCAGCTTTGGCTCTTCGCTCATTCGTCTGAGCTCCTTGGGGACCCCGTGGTCCCGTGTTCTAACGACTGGGCGACACCACCCGTGATCCCGTACACGACGGCGCTCTCCTGATGCAAGGTCCGCAACTCCGCGTGCATCGGCGTCGTGACCCCGGTCTTGGCCTGGGTCTCGGCGATCGACTGGCTCACCTCGCGCGCCCGCCGCAGCCGCTGGCTGCGCTCGAGCCGTCGCTGGAACTGTTCGATGCTAACCCGGGCGTCAATGCTTTCGCGATCTTCGACGAGCAGGGAGGAGAGGACGGAACGCGCCTCGTCGGTCTCGAGGTCGGTCATCAGGCTCTCCGCAGACGCGTCCGGTCGGCCCTTGAGCGCGCGTACGATCGAGCGGAGCGAGGCGTGACCGAGGTCGTCCGACTCGTCGAGCAGCGCCAGGAGGAGCGTGCGGGCCTCCATAGAGTGGAGCAAGAGCGTCACGAGATCGCGTTCGACTGGCGGCGTGGACGTCGGTGGGCTCGGCTGAGAGTGCGCCGGCGGCGTGCGCAGAGAGGATTGCAGCCGCTGCGCCTCGATCCAGAGCTGAGTCGCATCAACCCCGAGCTTGGCCGCGGCCTCGCGCGAGAGCGCCGTCGCCTCCTCCGCGTCGGCGACCTTCGCGAGCATCAACGACACCCGGGCGAACGCACTGGTCCGCGCCCGCGGGCCGGTCGCCCCGTCGGGGTCGACGATCGCGCGGTCGAGCGCGTAGGCGAGGAGGCTCCGAGCGGCGGTGATCCGCTCCGCGAAGGCCTCTGCGCCTGCCGTTCGGAGGAAGGTGTCAGGGTCGTGGCCCACCGGGAGCAGGGCGACCTTCACCCGGAAGGCCCCCCCGCCCGCGAACGCACCGGAGCGATTCACCGCCCATGCCATGCCCCCGTCGGTGGGCTCGAGCAGCTCTTCGGCCCGTGCCGCCGCCTTCTGGCCGGCCGCGTCGGCGTCGAAGAAAGTGACCACCTCGTCACAGTAGCGTCGCAGGAGCGCGAGCTGGGCCGGCGTGAAGGCGGTGCCGAGCGCGGCGACGGTCGCCGTGAACCCGTGCTGGTGGCACATGAGGCAATCGACGTAGCCCTCGACGAGGAACGCGCGGTTTTGCGTCTGGATCGTCGGACGGGCGAGGTCGGCGGCGTAGAGCAGATTTCCCTTGATGTAGAGGGGGGTCTCCGGCGAGTTGAGGTACTTCGGCTGCTCGTCCCCGAACGCACGCCCCCCGAAGGCGACGACCCGGCCCTGGAGGTCGCGGATCGGGAAGAGCAGGCGTCCGCGGAAGCGATCGTACGCGCCGGCACGATTCTCGCGCGGGATCGCGAGGCCCGCAGTGACCAGTGCGTCCTCGGTGACCTTCTCCGACCGCATGAAGCTGAGGAGCGCGTCCCAGCCCTCAGGGGCGTAACCGAGGCCGAAGCGTTGCGCGATCCCGGTATCGATGCCGCGTTGCTCGAGATAGGCGCGCGCCCGCTCGCCGGCCGGCTTCCAGAGCGTGTTCTGGTAGAAGCGCGCCGCGAGGTCCATCACCCGGAGGAGCTCTTCCCGGCCCGAATCGCCCCCCTTGCCGCGTTCCTCGGGCAGCGCGATCCCCGCCGTCTTGGCGAGTGCCCGGACGGCCTCGGGGAAGGAGAGGCGGTCCTGGCGCATGAGGAAGCCGAATGCGTCGCCGCCCACCCCGCAGCCGAAGCAGTGGAAGATCCCCTTCCGCGGATTGACCGTGAACGACGGCGTCTTCTCCGCGTGGAAAGGGCAGAGGCCCTTCCAGCCGGTACCGGCCTTGCGGAGGTTCACGAACCGGCTGACGAGATCGACGATGTCGATGGCCGCGCGGATGTCGTCGAGCAGCGTCTGCGGGTACTGCATCATCCGACCTTCAGCGCGGCCACGGTCGCGCCCGTGCCGCCTTCGGACGGCTCGCCGTCCCGGAACGACTCGACCAGAGGGTGGCCGGCAAGGAGGTCGCGGACGGTCTTGCGAAGGGCGCCGGTGCCCTTCCCGTGAACCAATCGTACGCTCGCAAGGCCGGCGAGAAACGCGTCGTCCAGGTATTTCTCGACACGGTCACGCGCCTCGTCTGTCGTCTGCCCGAGCAGCAGGAGCTCCGGGGCGACAGGACGGGGGGAGGCTGGGAGGCTCATAGGAACGGGACGGAGGGCGGAGACCGGGACGCGGACGGTCACCGAGCCGGATCGGACGGTCGCAGAGCTTCCGGCGATCTCGAGCAGCTCGCCGCGGATGCCCAGGTGCTCGGCCGCGACGGTCACGCCGGGCGAGAGGGCCGTCGGCTCGGCCACGGCCGCTTGCGGCGCGACGGCCTCGAGCTTCACCGCCGCCTCCCGCACGCGCCGCCGGCTCTCGTCCAGCGAGCGTCGCGAGCGCTCCGAGCGTTTGAGCTTGTCCCACTCGGCGGTGAGCGCGCGGCGGATGTCGGCGACGAGCGCCGTGGCCTCGGCGCGTGCCCGCGCGACGATCGCCTGGGCCCGGCTCTCGGCCGCCGCCTCCGTCTGACGGGCCTTCGCCAGGCGCGCCGCCGTCTCGGCGCTGATCCGTTCGATCTCGCGCGCCCGCTCGGCGTCCGAACGGGCATGGGCGTCGAGCGTCGCCAGAAGGTCGGAGAGCCGCGCGGCGTGCTCCGAGCGGTGGGCGCTGGCCCGCGCGATGAGCTCGGTGTCGAGGCCGAGCCGGGCCGCGATCGTCAGCGCGTAGCTCTGGCCCGGCTGGTCGTAGCGCAGGCGGAAGCTCGGCGCGAGCGTCGCGGTGTCGAACTCGACCGACGCGTTGCGGGCGCGAGGGTGAGTGGACGCGAACGCCTTCAGCGGCTCGAGGTGAGTCGTGGCGATCACCAGCGCGCCGCGCTCGGCCAGCTCCTCGAGGATCGCCTGGGCGAGGGCCGCGCCCTCGTCGGGATCCGTGCCCGCTCCGAGCTCGTCCAGGAGCACGAGCGAGCGCGCGTCGGCCGCGTCGAGGATCTCGCGCACCTGCTTGACGAAGGCCGAGAAGGTCGAGAGGTTCTCCGCCACGGACTGGTCGTCGCCGATGATCGCGAAGACGTCGTCGAACACCGGCAGGCGCGAGCCCTCTTCCGCCGGCAGGTGGCAGCCCACCTGGGCCATCAGCGCGTGCACCGCGAGCGTCTTGAGCGCGATCGTCTTGCCGCCCGCGTTCGGTCCCGTGATGATGAGCAGCGGGCGGTCGGGCCCGAGCTCGAGATCCATCGGGACCACGGTCCGGCTGGCGTCGCTCCAGCCCTGGGCGAGCAAGAGAGGATGGCGCGCCCCGCGAAGCGCCACGCTCCGTGCGGTATCGATCACCGGCGCCGTCGCGGCCATACGCTCGGCGGCCTGCGCGCGCGCGAAGGTCCAGTCGAGCTCGCCGACGGCGCTCACCAGGCTGTCCAGATCGTCGAGTCGCGCTCGTACACCGTCGGTCAACTCGCCAAGAATGCGCGCGATCTCGTGCTCCTCCTCAAGGGTCGCCTGGACGAGGTCGTTGTTGACGTCGACGACGTGCTCGGGCTCGATGAAGAGCGTCTGGCCGCTCTGCGAGCGATCGTGGACGATGCCGCGCACGCGGCTCCGCGCCTCGGCCCGCACGGGCAGGACGTACCGGCCGTGCCGGAGCGTAACGTACCGGTCGGCGAAGAGCCGATCGGCGTCGCTCCCCTGGAAGGCGCGCTCGAGCTCGGCGGCAAGCTGTCGGCGGCGGTCGCGGATCTCGCGGCGGAGGCGTTTGAGGGTGGGACTCGCGTCATCGGTCATCGTGCCGCTCGCGTCGAGGGCCCGGCGGAGGCGGTCGGCGAGCTCGGGAAATCGTGGCAGGGACTCGGTGATCACCGCCAGGCCGGGACACGTCTCACGCGCCGCTCGGCCGTAGGCTCGGAGCTTCGGGCTCGCCTCGAGGACAGGGATGATCTGAATCAGCTCCAGACCGTCGAGGACACTGCCGTCGGCGCGACAGCGCGTGAGCACGGGGCGGATATCGGGAAGGGCTTCCAGCGGGAGCGACCCGGCAGTGGAGAGGGCCAGCCGGGCCTCGCGCGTCATGTCGATCGCCGCTTGGACCTCGGAGACATCGGTGAGTGGCTCTGCGGTCGTCGCGCGCTCGCGGCCCATCCCGGTCAACGCTTCGTGCGCCAGGAGCGCCCGCACCGCATTCCATTCGGCGCCGGGCTCCCAGGTTCGGCCTGACTCCACCCTTCGCCTCATTCGCCCCCGGCCCGGATCACGGGAGTGTCGGCGTACATCCAGGGGTGCTCCGGCTAATCGGACATCCGTTCGCGCCGCTTAGCCTTTTTACGGGCGGCGAGGGCCTTTCGCTTCCGTCGAACGCTCGGCTTTTCGTAGTGCTGGCGCTTTTTGAACTCGGACAGGAGCCCAGCCTTCTCGCACTGTTTCTTGAAGCGCTTGAGCGCATTTTCGAAGGACTCGTCGGGCTCGACGACGACCTTGGTCACTCCGCTCCCCTCCAGGTGGCGACGCCCTGGATAAACAATAACTATATACCATGCGACCTCCCACCGGGCAATCGAGCGAGGCCCTCTGGTAGACTGACGCCCTTGACCACGACCGCCGGCGCGCTACCCGTCTACACTGTCGTGCCCTTCGTCGCCATGCTTCTGGCGATCGCCATCTGCCCCCTCTGGGTGCCTCGCTGGTGGGAGTCGAACCGGAACAAGATGGGTGTCTCCGCCGCCCTCGGCCTGCCGATTCTTGTCCTGTACATGATCCGTCGACCGGGAGCGCTCGGCGCCATGGCCGCGGAGTACGTCTCCTTCATTGTCCTCCTCGCCGGACTCTACGTGGTCGCGGGCGGGATCCTCCTGCGCGGCGACCTTCAGGCGACACCCCTCACCAATACGGCCTTCCTGGCGCTCGGGTCGGTGCTGGCGTCGCTCGTCGGCACCACCGGGGCCTCGATGCTCCTGATCCGCCCGCTCCTTCAGACTAACCGTGAGCGCACCCACGTCAGACACACCGTCATCTTCTTCATCTTTCTCGTGTCCAATATCGGCGGCATGCTGACGCCGCTCGGCGATCCGCCGCTTTTCCTCGGCTACCTGCAGGGTGTGCCGTTCACCTGGACCTTCCGCCTCTGGCCGCACTGGGCGCTCCAGGTGGTTGTGCTGCTGGCACTCTATTTCGTCTGGGACACGCGGCAATACACGCGTGAGCCGATCGCCGCGCTGCGCCGCGACCGGACGCAGATCGACCCCCTGCGCCTGCGGGGTGCGCTCAACGTCCTCTGGCTCGGTCTCGTGGTCCTCGCCGTCGCGTTCCTGCGCGAGCCCTGGCGCGAGGCCGGCATCGTGGTGCTGGCCGCCGTTTCCCTCTGGCGCACCCCTCGCGCAGTACGCCGGGCCAACGGCTTCACGGCCTATCCCATCGTGGAAGTCGCTGTCCTGTTCTTCGGGATCTTTCTCACGATGATCCCGGCGCTCGAGCTCCTGCGCCAGCGGGGCGGGGAGCTCGGCGTGCGCGAGCCCTGGCAGTTCTTCTGGGCCTCCGGAGTGGTGTCCTCGTTTCTCGACAATGCGCCGACCTATCTGACTTTCCTCGCGCTCGGGCAGGGTCTCGGCCTGGCCCGCGAGGTGGTGGACGTCCCGCACTCGATCCTGGCGGCAATCAGCGTGGGAGCGGTGTCCATGGGGGCCAACAGCTATATCGGCAACGCGCCCAACTTCATGGTGAAGTCGATCGCCGAGGAGCAGGGCGTGCAGATGCCGAGCTTCTGCGGCTACATGCTCTACAGCGGCGCAGTTCTCATACCGCTCTTCGCGTCGGGAGGAGCGCCGCCGGATGGCATCCAAAGAACGGCGGATCCCATTGATCAATCTCCGTGGAGAAGGATGCCGCACGTGCATGCCAGTCCGGATGGGCAGATCACGATAGACGACTGGCAGAATATGGTCACGGGGGCACGAGAAGGCTTCAAGTTTATGCATCCTCAATGACGTCAAGGTCCCCAGGGGGAATCAATGGAGCGGCCGATGCAAATGATCCAGAGAAGGGTGATTACTTGAGCTTTGATGCCGAGGTTCGGGCAGGCGAATTCAGTGGTCGAACCAACTTCTGGATAAGCAGACGCGGCGTGGAGAACTTCGTCGAAGAGCTGGACCAATTTAACGCTCGGCTCTCTGGGACCGCGTCAATGACATCTGGCTGGGGACAGGAGATCTATTTCTCGCTTAACCTCTTTCCGTACGAGCGGGCGGTCGAGCTCGCTGCACCGAGTAACCAACCGAGTAACCGTGGAAGTCGAGACTGAACCGTCGATGGTCATGGCGTTTCTTCAGGATCTGAAGGCCGTTCTCGATGTGGCTGTTTAGCCCTGATCTGAAAATGACCCAGGCGACGAGAGCATGGTCAATCGAGAGCATCGGAGGCCTTGCGGGAAAAGGTCCGGAGAGGCGACCGCTCATTGCCTGCTAGCTGAGCAGGGCAAGGATCTTTTCCGCCGCCTCCGCGACGGCCGCATCGACGGCCGGCAGCTCGTCGCGCTCGAATGATGTGAGCACGTGGTCGGGGACGTCGTCCTTCTGGTCAGGGCGGCCGATGCCCACCTTTACCCGCTTGATCTCCTGGGTGCCGAGCGCCTCGATGACCGACCGGACGCCGCGGTGGCCACCGTGGCTGCCCTTCATTCGGAGGCGCACGATCCCGAGCGGCAAGTCGATATCGTCGTAAACGAGGATCAGGTCGGCGGGACCGGCTTCGACGCGGCGGAGTGCCTTGGCGACGACAGGGCCACTCTCGTTCATGAAGGAGATCGGCTTGATCAGGCGGACGGGCTCGCCCCTCCACTGTCCTCGAGCAACCACCGCCGAGCCGTCGCGCCGCCAGGACGCTCGGAGCCTCCTGGCGAGGAGGTCGAGGACACGCTGGCCCACGTTGTGGCGGGTGTCCCGGTACTCCGGTCCCGGGTTCCCCAGCCCGACGACCACTCGGCCGTGGGCCAAGCGCGTCCCGCTCCGTTACTTTTCTGCCTTTTCGGGCCTCTCGGGTCTCTTCGGCCGCTTGCCATCGTCGGCCGCCGCCTCCTCGCCTTCCTTCGGCTTGCGCTCCGTGAGGACTTCCGGCTCGGTGACCGCCGCCGCCGTCGGCGCCACCACCGCGGCCACTTCCTCGGCCATCGGCGGCGCCACCGTCGCGACCGCCTGCCCCGGGTCGTTCAGGATTCGAACGCCCTCGGGCGCTCGGAGCTCGGCGACCGTCAATACGTTGCCGATCATGAGCGCGCTGACGTCGGCGTCGATCCGCTCGGGAATAGCGGTCGGCAGGCACGACACCGCGAGCTCGTGGAGCACGAGGTTCAGGATGCCCTTCTGGTCTCTCACCCCCGCCGCTTCGCCCACGGGGCGTACGCTTACCTGGACCGTGATGGCGCGGTCCACGGCCACCTCCTGCAGGTCGACGTGGAGCAGCTGCTCGGTGACGGGATCGAACTGCAGCTCGCGGATGATCGCGAGCCTGGCGCCGTTGCCCGGCTCACCGTCGAACTTGAGGGTGAGCAGCTGGGTCGTGCCCTCGTGACCGTGGATCATCCGTAGCACGGCCTTCGGGTCCACCGTGACGGTCTCGGCCTTCCGGCCGTCGTAGAGGATCGCCGGCACGACGCCCGCTCGGCGCAGGCGTTTCGCGACCTCTTTGCCGGTCACGTCGCGTCGCTTGATCATCAGCTCTTGCATCGCCATGAGTTGCTCCTTGAGAGTCGAATTACGCGAACAGCGTCGAGACGGATTCCTCGTCGTGGATGCGCCGGATGGCCTCGCCCAAGAGCGGGGCGACCGTGAGCACCGTGATGCGCGAAGCGCTGCGCTTGTCGTCGGTCACCGGGATCGAGTTGGTGACGAGGACCTCCTCGATCGGAGAGGTCTTGATGCGCTCGATCGCCGGCCCGGACAGCACCGCGTGGACACCGCAGGCCAGGATGCGCCGGGCGCCCTCGCGTTCCACGGCGGTCACCGCCTGCAGCAGTGTGCCGGCCGTGTCGATGATGTCGTCGATGACGATGGCATCGCGCCCCTTGACGTCGCCGATGAGGTGCATGGCGACCGCCGAGTTCGGGCCCTCGCGCCGCTTGTCGATGATGGCGAGACCGGCGTCGAACCGCTTGGCCATCGCGCGGGCCCGTTCCACGCCTCCGGCATCCGGAGCGACGATCACCGGCTCGTGCAGATCCTTCTTGCGGAGGTAGTCGATCATCACGACCGGGCCGGCGAAGAGATGGTCCACCGGGACGCTGAAGAAGCCCTGGATCTGGCCGGCGTGCAGGTCGAGCGCCAGCAGCCGGTCGATGCCCGCCGCCTCCAGCAGGTCGGCCACGAGCTTGGCTGAGATCGGCACTCGGGGTTGCACTTTCCGGTCCTGGCGCGCGTAGCCGTAGTAGGGCAGCACCGCCGTGATCCGACGGGCCGATGCGCGCTTCATCGCATCGACCATGATCAAAAGTTCCATAAGCGTGTCGTTCGCGGGAGGGCAGGTCGGCTGGATGAGGAACACGTCGGCGCCGCGAACGTTCTCGTTGACCTGCACGTACACCTCGCCGTCCGAGAAGCGCGTCACCTCGGCGTCGGACACCGGGACGTGCAGGTATTGCGCAATCTCCTCGGCGAGGGGGCGGTTCGCGCTGCCCGTGAACAGCTTTAGCTCGTACGCCATCGGCGCCTCGTCCTAAAGTGTGGTTGGGGCGGGAGGATTCGAACCTCCGAATACGGGATCCAAAGTCCCGCGCCTTGCCGCTTGGCCACGCCCCAGCGTGTGCGCGCCTTGCCGCTTGGCCACGCCCCAGCGTGTGCGTTTAGAGAAGGGGGCTCCGCCCCCCTCTCGACTCCCCCGCGAACGTACGGGGCGTCGACTCCCCCCTCTCGACTCCCCCGCGAAGGGCGTCAGGGTCCGCCCCCCTCTCGACTCCCCTCGGCCGCGACGTCCGGCGGCTCACTCTACCGTACCCGTATGGCGGGCCCGCGCAAGCCCCGGACTGCCCAGCACTCCCAGCGAGCCCGCGCGACCCGGGCTCGGATCTGCCGGGCGTGGTCGTACGAGCGCGCTACGCCGAACACCGTGAGCCCGCTTCCCGACATCGCTGCACCCAGCGCGCCCGCCCCCAGGAGCCGAGCGACGCCGCAACCCGGCTCGGCTGCCGGCTCCGAAGCGCTGCCGCCATGCCTCGGACCCGGCCACCGTCAGAATACATCGCGGGCACGACCCCACTGTAGATCTCGGCGGTGCTCACGGCGCCGCGCGGATTCACGAGCACGAGGGCCAGTGCGCAACTCGGCAGCGACTCGAGCTGCTCGCCCCGTCCGGTCCCCAACGCGGCGCCGCCGCGGAGGAAGAACGGCACGTCCATTCCCAGCGTCACCGCCACCTCGGCGAGTCGTGTGCCCGGCCACCGGAGTCCCCACAGCCGGTTCAGTCCGACGAGCACCGCCGCGGCGTCAGTCGATCCACCGCCGAGGCCAGCGGCCACGGGAATCCGCTTCTCCAGCGTGATCCGCGTGCCGCGGCCCGACCCCGCCATCTCCTGCAGAGTCGACGCCGCTTTGAGCGCCAGATTGGTCCCGTCCGTCGGAACATCGGACGCGGTGGTGCGGAGCTCCAAGACATCCGCGTCCTCGAGCACCAGCCGATCGGAAAGATCCACGGCTTGCATGACCGTGGCGATTTCGTGGTAACCGTCGTTCCGCCGCCCGAGCACCTCCAGCGCCAGGTTGACCTTGGCCGCAGCGCTGAGCACGAGGCGACGGGCCTTCCCCGACCGCTTCGACACGACACCGAACCATAGCACGGGCCGCAGGCCCTTTCAACGGATGCTCTGTGTTTTCGCCCCTTTCGGGACCGCCACCGTGAAGCGTTCCTCGTCGATTCCGCCACCCTCGACGAGATTCTGGTAGGTGATGGATCCCGTCACGTACGACTGCGCCGCCTCGAGGTCGAACCCGGTAAGGACGCCCGCCTCGTCTCGCCGGTACTTGATGAGAGCGTTGAACGGGCTCCCGAAGATCTCCAGCTGTCGGACCGCGCCCGTCTCGAGATCGAGCCACACGCGCTGCCGACCGCCGAAGCTCACGAGACTCAGGGACGGCCCCGCATCGTCAGGGGGCAAGAGCTCGGCGGACCTCAAGTCGGGCGGCGGCGCGACGCGTCCAGCGAGCGCTGCGACGAGATCTTCAGGGTTGAGAGGCAGACCGAGAACCTTTGCGACCGTCTCGGCGTTGGCCGGCCCGACATGAGCCTCGTTCTTCACGGCGTTGTACGCAGTCACCCGGCCCTCGTGAATGGCGACGAGCAGGAGCGGCGGGCCGAATGGCGAGAGCGCTTCGAAGCGGATCGAGCTCGGCGCCTTGACGAGAAGAACGCCACGGAGACGCTGGCGCTCGCGGCCCCTTTTCAGGGCGATGTCGGCGAGAGCGCGCAGGTCGGTGAATTCGCTCGAACGATCGGCGAGGAGCGCGAGTGCTCGGCGAGCATCTTGGCCGACGGGCTCCTGGGGCGGCACCGTCGCGCATGCGGCGCCGAGCGCAAGCAGCAAGAAGAGGAGGAGACTACTGAGAGGCCTTCGGGCCACCTTTGACCCGGCGTTGGCGGTCCTTGAGGTCGTCGACCTTCTTCTTGACCCCGTCGGCCTCCGGATCGAGCTGCAGGGCCTTCTCCCACGCGGCGAGGGCGTCGTCGTCGAGACCGTTCTTGACGAACGCATCTCCAAGGTGCTCATAGATCACTGGATCCGGCTCCTTGGTTTTCACCACCGCGCGTTTGAGCTCCTTCAGAGCCTCGGGATATCGTCCCTGCTGGTAGTACGCCCAGCCGAGACTGTCGATGAAGTAGCCGTTCTCGGGCTCCAGATCCAGGGCCTTGGTGATGAGCTGGACCGCCTCGTCGAGGTTCTGGCCGCGCTCGGCATACATGTAGCCGACGTAGTTGTAGGCCTCGGCGTGCTTGGGATCGAGTGAGATTACGCGCCGGAAGGCCCCGACCGCGTCATCGAACCGCGCCTGCTTCTCGTAGACGACGCCGAGCTGGAAGTGAAGGTCCTTCTGTTTGTCGTCGAGACCCAGGCCCTCCCGGAGCGTTTCGCCCGCTCGCTCGTACTGCTTGGCGCGGTAGTACGCCGTCCCGAGGTAGAGGAATAGCTCCGGCCGCTTGGGCTCGAGGTTGACGGCCTCGCGCAGCGTCGAGATCGCCTCGTCGAATCGCTTGGCCCGGCCGTAGAGGAATCCGAGCTGAACGCGCGCGTCGATGGACCGCGGGTCGGCGCGCAAGATCCGCTCGAGCTCGGACTTCGCCTCCGCGTCGCGACCGCCGTCCATATAGGTGGTGGCGAGGAAGTAGCGGGCGCGGAGGTTGGACGGCTCGAGCGCCACGACGCGCCGGAACGCGTCGGTGGCGCGCTCCCACATCTTCTGCTCGTAGTACACGGCGCCGAGCTTCATCCAGACGCGCGGATTCTGCGGTGCGGCCTCGGCGAGCCCCTCGAGCTCGGTCTGGGCTTCGGAGAGCCGCCCCAGCCGGATCAAGAGGTCCGCCAGCTTCTCGGCGAACGCCGGATTGTCCGGGTTCGCCTTGACGGCTCGCCGGTACACTGCGATCGCCTCGTCGCTCTTATGGAGCGCCTCCGCGTAGACGGCGCCGAGCGCGCTCCAGGCGCCATCGTGGTCGGGGTCGAGATCGACGGCGGCGGTGAGGCGGGTGATCGCCTCGTCCCACGACTCGGTCTCGATCGCGAGGCGCCCGAGGAGGAACTGCGCCTGGGCCAGGCCCGGCTGTTGCTCGACGAGGCGGAGGAGCACGCTCCGCGCTCGGTCGTACGCCTTCTGCTCCACCTGGATGCGCGCCAGCATCAGATAGGGCTCTTCGGAGTTCGGGCTGAGCGCGATCGCGCGCTCGAGTTCGGCCTCGGCCTCCGCGTACTTCCGTTGGGCCCGCAGGAGCTCGGCGAGCGTCATGCGTGTCGCCATCTGGTCCGGGGCCAATTCCACGGCGCGCCTGGCCGCACTCACGGCCTCGTCCAGGTTGTCCGCTCGCACGAGCAGCTGGGCAAACTGGGTCCAGAGAGTGGCCGAGTTCGGGTCACGCTTGAGGGCGTTCCGCATGAGCGGGACGGCCTCCTTGAAGCGGCCTGCCTGGACGTGCATCTGGGCAACGGAGTATGCGTAGTACGCATCGGCGCGGGGGTCGGCGGCGGCCGAACGGCGCGGGATCTCCTCGTCCCCGGCGAGCGTCGGGCCCCCGGCAGCGGCACAGCCGGCCAGCGCGGTCACGACGACGATCGCCGGCAACCCGCGCCAGGCCTTCGTCAGGAGGCGTCGCGCCGCAGCCGCGACAGTCGGGTCGGGGATGGCGCCCGTTGCCTCGTCGATTTCGCGCAGGGCCCGGGCGTCGAGCGGCGCCGGCAGCCCGCCGCCCGTGCGGGCGGCCGGCTCGGTCTCGATTCTTCCCCAGACGAATCGGAGTGAGCGGACCGCGTTGAACCGTTCGCTGAGACGCTGGGTCAGCTCCTCGCCGCGCAGAGTCAGCTCGTGAAGCCAGGGCGAGTTGTCCACGGCCACGGTGAGGCAGCCGTCGGCGAAGGTCCGGGGCTGGGCTCGGCGGGCCGCGTCAGGGCCGACGACCTCCGGCCAGGCCCGACGAATTCGATATTCCAGGAGCCGGTCTCGCAGGTCGGGCACCGCGGTCAGCAACAGATCGGCGACGGCGCGCGGCGGCCGAATGTTCATCCTCTCGTATCATACATCCATCATCCATCCCGGGACGCAGGGCCCGCGAGAGCGGCTAGGAACCCTGATATAGTGGCGTGAATCATGGCAAAACCGAGGCGCGGCGATGTTCTCGATCTGACGATTGACGACCTCGCCTTCGGTGGCGAGGGCGTGGGCCGGGTTGAGGGTTACGTCATCTTCGTGCGCGGCGCGGTCCCTGGCGACCGGGTACGCGTGAGGGTGGTCGAGGCGCGCTCGCGATTCGGGCGGGCGGTAATCGAGTCCCTGGAGACGTCCTCGCCCGATCGGGTGGAGGCGCCGTGCGCCTACTTCGGTCGCTGCGGCGGTTGCCGGCTCCAGCACGTCTCGTACACCGCGCAGCTCGCGTTCAAGGAAAAGCAGGTGCGTGACTGTCTCGAGCGCATCGGCGGGCTCGGCGCGTTCGAGCTCCGGCCTATCTTGGCGGCGCCCGACGCCTACGGGTACCGGAACAAGATGGAGTTCACGGTCGTGCAGAGCGGCGACGGCGGGTCCCCGGCGATCGGCCTTCACCAGGCAAACCGGTACGACGTGGTTCTGGACATTGAGCGCTGCCTCCTGCAGTCGGAGACGATGAACGTGCTGCTCGACGAGTTGCGGGTGCAGGGGCGCGCGCGGGGGCTCTCCGTTTACGATCAGGATTCGGGCGAGGGGCTGCTGCGCTTCGCGACCCTGCGCGAGGGCCGCCGCACCGGCGAGGCGATGGTCAACATCGTCGCCGCCGCGCCCGACGTGGTGGCGCTGGGCCCGGTTGCGGAGCGACTGCGCGCGCGGGTCCCGTCGGTGGCCAGCGTGGTCCTGAACGTGAACGCGAAGAAGGCCTCGGTCGCGGTCGGCTCGGAGGAGCATCTGCTGCTCGGGCGTGATCACATCCGGGAATCGCTGGGCGGGCTCACGTTCCAGGTGTCGGCGAGCTCCTTCTTCCAGACCAACACCGTGCAGGCCGAGCGGCTCTTCGCCGTGGTCGAGGCGGCGTGCGGGCTCGACGGCGGTGAGACGGTCATGGATCTCTATTCGGGGACCGGCGCGATCAGCCTCCTGCTCGCGCGCCGCAGCCGGTGGGTGTACGGCATTGAAGTGTCGGCGGCTGCCGTGACCGATGCCGTCCGCAACGCGCGGGAGAACGGGATCGAGAACTGCACGTTCCTCCCGGGCGAGGTACGCCACGTCCTCCCGACACTGATGCGCGACGGCGTGCGGGCGGAGGTCGTGGTCGCCGATCCACCCCGGGCCGGCTTCCATCCGAAGGCGCTCCACGCGCTCGCCGCTCTCGGGCCGGAGCGGCTCGTGTACGTGTCATGCAACCCCTCCACGCTCGCGCGCGACGTCGGAGACCTCGTCCGCCAGGGCTACCGGCTCGAGTGGGTCCAGCCCGTCGACATGTTTCCGCAAACGCCGCACATCGAAGCGGTCGCCCGTTTGCGACGGGCGCCGTGAGAATCTATCTGGCCCGCCGCCTTGCGCAGTCGCTCCTCGTCTTGCTGGGGGTGTCCTTCATCGTCTTTTTCATCCTCTATCTGACCGGTGACCCGGCGCTCGTGCTGCTGCCTCCTGACGCCTCCGCGGAAGACGTGCAGAAATTCCGCGAGGCGATGGGGTTCAACGATCCGTTCATCGTCCAGTACGGCCGCTTCTTCCTGGGCGCGCTCCGCGGGGACTTCGGGCAATCCGTGCGCCACGGCGAGCCCGCCTTCAATCTCGTCATCGAACGCATGCCGGCCACCTTCGAGCTCTCCGGCGCCGCGCTGCTGGTCGCGCTCTGCCTGGCGATCCCCGCGGGGATCATCTCGGCCGTGCGGCGCAACACCGTGATCGACTACATCTCGACGGTCGTCGCGCTGCTCGGGCAGTCGATGCCGACCTTCTGGTTGGGGATCATGCTGATCCTCGTCTTCTCCGTGCAGTTCAATCTGCTGCCCTCCTCCGGACGGGGCACGCTCGAGCACCTCGTCCTGCCGGCGATCACCCTCGGACTCTTCACGACCGCGCGCATCACGCGGTTGACGCGCTCGGGCATGCTCGAGGTGCTGAGCCAGGACTACATCCGGACGGCGCGGGCCAAGGGCGTGAGCGATCCGCCCATTGTCTGGAAGCACGCCCTCAAGAACGCCGCGATCCCGATCGTGACCATCGTCGGGATCGAGCTGGGCACGTTGCTCGGAGGCTCGGTCATCACCGAGACGATCTTCGCCTGGCCGGGCGTCGGCCGCCTGTCGGTCCAGGCCATCTACAACCGCGACTACCCGGTGGTGCAGGCGGCGGTCTTCCTCCTCTCGTCCACCTTCGTACTGGTCAACCTGGTGGTTGACGTCCTGTACACCTACCTGGACCCGCGGATTCGGCTGGGATGAACAGCGTGCCGCTGAGCCGCGCCGTGGACCTCTCGGCCGGGCGCGCCCCAGCGCCGCGCGAGTGGGCTCTGTTCGCGTGGCGCCTCGCCCGCCGGCGGACGGCCCTCTTCGGCCTGGTAGTCGTGATGATCGTGATCGTCGCGGCGTTGGGCGCGTCGTGGATCGCCGGGTACGACCCCACGGAGCAGGACATCACGAACCGGCTGAGGGCGCCCGGGTCACAGGATGCCGCCGGCCGTGCCCATCTCCTCGGCACCGACCACCTCGGCCGGGACATCCTGGCCCGAATGATCTTCGGCGCGCGGCCCGCGCTGATGGTCGGGTTCGCCGCCGTCGCGATCTCGGGCGTGCTCGGCATGATGGTCGGATTGCTCTCCGGCTACTTCGGCGGCCTGATCGACGACGTCTTCATGCGGCTCGCCGACGTCCAACTGGCGTTCCCGTTCATCCTGCTCGCGATCGCCGTCATCGGAGTGCTGGGACCGAGCCTACCCGTGATCATCGTGGTGATCGGAGTCTCGAGCTGGGTCGTCTACGCCCGCGTCGTGCGCGGCGCGGTGCTGTCACTGCGCGAGCGTGAGTTCGTGCAGGCGGCGCACGCCCTCGGAAGCGGCGACGGTCGCGTCCTGCTGCGCCACATCCTCCCGAACGCCTTCACGCCGTGGCTCGTGGTCGCGACGCTCGACATGGCGCGCGTGATCGTGATCGAGTCGGCGCTCTCGTTCCTGGGGCTCGGCGTCCAGCCGCCGACGCCGACGTGGGGCGGGATGCTCGCAGACGGCCGCGTCTACATCTCGACCGCGTGGTGGCTCGCGACGTTCCCCGGCCTCGCCATCCTGGTCACGGTGCTGGGCATCAATCTGTTCGGCGACGGACTGCGCGATACGCTCGACCCGCGCCTCACGGTCTAGTTGAGATCCGGTCGCGGCCGGCGGCGCGGCGCCCGCGGGAGGGGGCGATGGCGCGCATACATTCGGCGCGCGAGCAGGAGGAGGGCGGCGGCGGGTGACGTCAGCCAGAGCACGCCCGACGAGATGCCGGCGAGTGCGTTCACGACGAGGAGAAGGCCGCCGCCGAGCAGCCCGGCCCAGAGCAGCAGCGTCGTCGCTCGGTCGGCCGTTCCGCGCCAGCCGAGACGCGCGACGCCAAGCGCCACGAGCGTCCCGATCCCGTCGATCGCGACGTCGGTGCCGCTTGCCGTCCGTGACGGGACCAGGGATTGGTGGGCCTCATCAAGGATCGCCCACGCCAGGCTGATCGCGAACGCGATCCACGCGGCGGCCCGTGGACTCAGACCGCGGCCCCGGACGAGCGCCCGGAACCAGAGCGCGCCCAAGACCGCGTACTCCGAGAGATGCCCGCCCTTGCGGGCGAGTCCGTGCAGGGCTTCGAGTTGGGCCGGCGCCGCCCACGGCGCCAGCACTCGGAGGATCGGCACCAGCCAGTGTTCGGTGTGCTCGGCGCTCCCCACATCGGACGAGAGCC